>OFGC01000471.1_pt1 | contig 40433 bp, 44 predicted proteins | sample 1521691 | NCBI WGS metagenome assembly OFGC01 (sample SAMEA3504121, study PRJEB24116) | mouse gut metagenome | biome: mouse gut; feature: mouse-associated habitat; material: faeces | place: Denmark | collected 2011
TCACAGCCGCCGCGGCTGCGCCGCTTTACGTTTTCTCGATGTACGGCTGTCAAAAAGCAAATACTCACTGCGTTCGTGCTTGCTTTTTCTGACAGCCTACCAGACAAAGGCCAGTACTTCGCCGCCTACCTGCAGCTCCCGGGCTTTCTTGTCGGTAATGACGCCCTGGTTGGTGGAAACGATAGCGATGCCAAGTCCTCCCAGCACTTTGGGGAGCTCATCCTTGCCTGCGTACACCCGCAGACCAGGCTTGGAGATCCTCTTGATCCCGGAAATGATCTTCTCGTTCTTGTCGGCACCGTACTTCAGGGTAATATGGATCGTCTTGAAGCTTCCATCCTCTATGACATCATACTTGCTTATATATCCTTCCTCCAGAAGAATCTGCGCGATGGACAGCTTCATCCGGGAAGCGGGTACATCAACCGTATCATGCTTGGCAGTGTTTGCGTTACGAATTCTTGTAAGCATATCTGCAATAGGATCACTCATCATTGTCTTTTTCCTCCTTCCTACCAACTTGCTTTCTTGACGCCGGGAATCTCTCCCTTATAGGCCAATTCGCGGAAGCAAACTCTGCAAATGCCGTATTTTCTTAAATACGCGTGGGGACGGCCGCAAATTTTGCAGCGGGTGTAAGCCTGGGTCGAAAATTTGGGCTTGCGCTGCTGTTTGATTTTCATAGATGTCTTAGCCATGAGAAATTTACCTCCTTATTGTTTTGCGAACGGCATGTTAAACAGTCTCAGCAGTTCGCGCGCCTCTTCGTCCGTCTTGGCAGTAGTGACGAAAATGACATCCATACCTCTGGTCTTATCGATCTTGTCATACTCGATCTCAGGGAAGATGAACTGCTCCTTGATACCCAGAGCATAATTTCCTCTGCCATCGAAGGCATTGGGGTTAACGCCTCTGAAGTCACGCACGCGGGGCAGAGCCAGATTTACCAGGCGGTCAAGGAACTCGTACATCTTCTCGCCGCGGAGAGTGGTCTTGCAGCCGATGGACATGCCTTCACGGATCTTGAAGTTAGCCACGGAAGTCTTGGCTTTGGTAACCACTGCCTTCTGTCCGGCAATGATCTCCATGTCAGACATGGCGTTCTCCAGAATCTTGGCATTATCCTTCGCTTCTCCCACACCCATATTGAGGACAATCTTCTCAAGCTTGGGCACTTCCATAACATTCTTATATCCGAACTTCTTCGTCATTGCTTCTACAACTGTCTCATAGTAGAAATCTTTTAATCTTGCCACTTTCTGCTCCTCCTTCCTATTGATCAATCGATCACTTCGCCTGTTGCCTTGGCATAGCGGACCTTCTTGTCGCCTTCCATACGGAAGCCGACTCTGGTGGCTTTTCCTTTGTAGACAAGCATGACGTTTGAAATATCAATAGGAGCTTCCTTCCGGATGATGCCTCCGTTGGGGTTGGCCTGTGAGGGCTTCGCATGCTTTGTAATCATATTTACGCCTTCCACCAGCACTCTGCCCTTCTTGGCGTCTACGGAAATAACCTTACCTTCTGTATTGCAGTCTTTACCGGCAATCACCTTAACGGTGTCGCCCTTTTTAATCTTTAACATCGACATACGGCACCTCCTTATAATACTTCGGGAGCCAGAGACACAATCTTCATGAACTGTTTCTCACGAAGTTCTCTCGCTACAGGCCCAAAAATACGTGTTCCTCTGGGTGTCTTGTCATCCTTGATGATCACGGCAGCGTTCTCGTCAAAACGGATATAGGAACCGTCCTTGCGGCGTGCGCCCTTTACGGTACGGACCACAACTGCCTTCACAACATCACCCTTCTTTACAACGCCGCCTGGTGTTGCATCTTTGACGGAAGCAACGATCACATCACCAATGTGTGCATATCTTCTAGTAGAGCCGCCCATAACCCGGATGCACAGCAATTCTTTTGCACCAGTGTTATCAGCAACCTTCAGTCTTGTTTCCTGCTGAACCATGATTTTCCTCCTTTGCCGCAGCCACGGCCAGATTTCGAATGCATTATTTTACCTTTTCCACAACCTCCACCAGTCTCCATCTCTTGTCCTTGGACAGAGGTCTGGTCTCCATCACCTTAACGGTATCGCCGATGTTGCACTCGTTGTTTTCGTCGTGAGCCTTCAGCTTGTAGGTTCTCTTTACGACTTTCTTGTAAAGGGGATGTTTTACATGCTCTTCGATAGCTACAACAATTGTTTTATCCATCTTATTACTGGTAACCTTACCAGTACGCACTTTTCTCAAATTTCTTTCCACGATTGATCTCCTTCCCCAGCCGCCTTACGCTCTGCTCTTCTCAGTGATGACTGTCTGAATACGCGCAATATTCTTTCTGACCTCTCTGATCCTTGCAGTGTTATCCAACTGATTGGTCGCGTTCTGGAATCTCAGATTGAAAAGTTCTTTCTTTGCGGCAACAAGGTCCTTGCCCAGCTCCTCAACGGACTTGCCCTTTAATTCTTCTACAAATTTATTCACTTTCATTCTTTTACACCGCCTTCCAAATCTGCCTTAGAAACGATCTTGCACTTGCAGGGAAGCTTATGCATGGCAAGACGCAGTGCCTCTTTGGCCTGATCCTCGGACACGCCGGCAATCTCAAACATCACGCGGCCGGGCTTTACAACTGCTACCCAATACTCCAAAGTACCCTTACCGGAACCCATACGCGTCTCGGCAGGCTTTGCCGTAACGGGCTTGTCAGGGAAAATCTTGATCCAGACCTGGCCGGTACGCTTTGTGTACCGGGTAAGGGCGATACGTGCCGCCTCGATCTGATTGGACTTGATCCAGCAGGGCTCGGTTGCCACAAGGCCGTATTCACCGTATGCAAGCGTATTACCCCGCATTGCCTTGCCCGCCATGGATCCGCGGAACTGTTTACGACGTTTTACTCTCTTAGGCATCAACATAATTAATTATCGCTCCCTTCCATCTGATTTCCCTTTGTAGGAAGGATCTCGCCTTTGTAGATCCAAACCTTAACTCCAACCTTGCCGTAGGTAGTGTCAGCCTCTGCGAAGCCGTAGTCGATGTCGGCTCTCAGCGTCTGAAGAGGGATGGTGCCCTCACTGTAGAACTCTGTGCGGGCGATATCTGCGCCGCCCAGACGACCTGCACAGGCAGCCTTGATTCCAAGGGCGCCCGCCTTCATGCTCCTTCCCATACAGGACTTCATGGCACGGCGGAAGGATACGCGGTTTTCCAGCTGCAGAGCAATGTTCTCTGCTACCAGCTGTGCGTCTCTGTCGGGTCTCTTGATCTCCTTGATATCGATCAGGATCTTCTTGTCGGAAATCTTGGACAGCTCGGCTTTGGTAGCCTCAATCTCAGCGCCGCCCTTGCCGATGATGACACCGGGCTTTGCAGTGTGGATCACTACTCGCACCCTGTCGGACGCCCTCTCGATCTCGATCTTGGATACGCCGGCGCTGTACAGCTTCTTCTTCAGATACTTTCTGATGTTATAATCTTCCACAAGATAATCGGCAAACTCGCTTTCAGCATACCATTTGGAATCCCAATCTTTGATAACTCCGACTCTCATGCCGTGAGGATTAACTTTCTGTCCCATTCTATTGTTCGCTCCTTTCCTTACTTCTTCTCGTCAAGCACAACGGTGATGTGGCTCATTCTCTTCTCGATCCTGTAGGCCCTGCCCTGTGCTCTGGGCTGAATGCGCTTCATGGTCGGCCCCTTGTTGGCATAGCACTCTGCCACATACAGGTGATCCCTGTTCATACCGTTGTTGTTCTCGGCGTTAGCAATCGCCGACTCAAGCAGCTTTTTGATAAGGCTGGAAGCATACCTGGGATTGTACTCCAGAATAGCCAGCGCCGTCTGTACGTCCTTACCTCTGATGGCATCCAGTACAAAGCATGCTTTCTGTACGGATACTCTGGCGTAAGATAACTTTGCGGAAGGCCTGGTATCCTTCTGGGCATTCCTCTCTCTCTTAATCTGACTTCTATGTCCTTTAGCCATAGATCTATATCCTCCTTTTTCCAGGGACGATTATTGCCCTTGCGGCTCCTTCATCGTCCCTTCGGGGCCGCGTACCTCGCGCAGTCCCCCAACGCATCTGCTACGTTTATGCCGCAGTCAGACATTTTAAAGCTTCATGCGATCCCCCTCCCGGGGGACCGTGCGCCCTCCTGTCACACAGGGGTCCTTGCCATGGCCCGGAGGCCACTGTTCTATCTTACCTTGGATTTCTTTTCATCCTTGCCGTGGCCTCTGTAGGTCCTGGTAGCCACAAACTCACCCAGCTTATGTCCTACCATATCCTCGGTGACATACACGGGAACATGCTTTCTGCCGTCATGGACTGCGATGGTGTGCCCCACAAAGGAAGGGAAAATCGTAGAACGGCGGGACCAGGTCTTGATGACCTGCTTCTGTCCCGAAGCATTCAGAGCATCTACTTTCTTCAACAGGCTTGCGTCTGCAAAAGGTCCTTTTTTCAGTGATCTAGCCATTGTCTTTCCTCCTCAATTATTTGATAGCCTTGCCGTCGCGTCTTCTTACGATCAGCTTGTTGGAAGCCTTCTTCGCCTTGCGGGTCTTCAGGCCGAGAGCCGGCTTGCCCCAGGGAGTGCTGGGACCGGGACGTCCGATACCGGTCTTGCCTTCACCGCCGCCGTGAGGATGGTCGTTAGGGTTCATGACGGAACCGCGGACCGTAGGACGGATACCCATATGACGCTTACGTCCTGCCTTACCGATATTGATCAGATTGTGGTCCACATTTCCCACAATGCCCACGGTGGCACGGCATACGAGAGGAATCATTCTCATTTCGCCGGAAGGGAGACGCAGTGTGGCATATCTGCCCTCCTTAGCCATCAACTGAGCGGCGTTGCCTGCGGAGCGCACCAGCTGGCCGCCCTTGCCGGGATACAGCTCAACGTTGTGTACCTGGGTACCAACGGGGATTTCCGAAAGAGGAAGGCAATTGCCCACTCTCACCTCTGCCTCGGGACCGTTCATGACCTTCATGCCGTCGGTCAGTCCCTCGGGAGCGAGGATATAGACTTTCTCGCCGTCCGCATAGCAGATCAGCGCAATGTTGGCTGTTCTGTTAGGATCGTACTCAATACCGATGACGGTTGCAGGGATCCCGTCCTTATTTCTGCGGAAGTCCACGTTTCTGTACTTTCTTCTGTTGCCGCCGCCATGGTGTCTCACTGTGATCTTGCCCTGATTGTTGCGTCCGGCATTTTTCTTCAGAGATGTGCACAGGCTCTTCTCGGGAGTCTTCTTGGTGATCTCAGAGAAATCGGAGCCGGTCATATTTCTTCTGGAAGGTGTATAGGGATTATATTTCTTGATTCCCATTGTCTTATCTCCTTTTCATTGATTCTTTGCGCGGCCAGATTTATGCCGCATACTTAAATCAGCTTCGCAAAGCGCCGTGTAAAGCGTTTTACAGCCCTGCGAAGATCTCGATATCCTTGCTGTCCTCTGTGAGCTTCACAATGGCCTTCTTGGTCTTTGCGGTTCTGCCCACCACCATTCCGCGCCTCTTTTTCTTTCCCTGGCAGTTCATGGTGTTGACACTCTTTACCTTTACGCCGTCAAACAGCTTTTCCACTGCTTCCTTGATCTGAGACTTGTTAGCCTCTGTGTGGACCAGGAAGGTATATTCCTTTTCGCCCATGCCGGCCATGCTCTTTTCAGTGACAACCGGTTTGAGGATCACGTCATAGTATTTGATATCAGCCATTATGCGTACACCTCCTCGATCTTTGCAACGGCATCCTTTGTCAGGACTACCTTTTTCGCCTTCATAATATCGTATACGTTGATGGTGCTCACAGAAGCGGTATCCACCTCCGCCACATTTCTGGCGGACATAACCACATTCTTATCATTATCAGTGATAACCACCAGGCCGCTGTTGACCTTCAGATTGTCCATCACCTTCACGAAGCTCTTCGTCTTGATATCGTCAAACTTCAGCTCTTCCAGAACAATCAGACTGCTGCTGAGCACCTTGTCTGTCAGTGCGGATTTCAGGGCAGCCTGCTTCTCCTTCTTGTTCAGCTTGAAGGAGTAGTCTCTGGGAACGGGAGCGAATACCACTCCACCGCCGGTCCACTGAGGAGCTCTGGTAGATCCCTGCCTTGCATGGCCGGTTCCCTTCTGTCTCCAGGGCTTTCTGCCTCCTCCGGACACCTCGGACCGTGTCTTTGCCTTCTGAGTTCCCTGACGCTTATTTGCAAGATGCTGTACCACAGCCATGTGTACCAGATGCTCGTTTACCTTTACGCCAAATACCGCATCATTCAAATCGATGGTACCGACTTCCTTGCCTTCCATATTAAAAACAGATACTTTTGCCATTTGTTTTGGTCCTCCTTTCGCACGAAACTAGGCCTGCGCCTTCACGGTCTCTTTGATGGTCACAAGAGCTTTTCTGGCCCCGGGCACAGCGCCCTTTACCAGCAGCAGATTCTTCTCTGCATCCACTCTCACCACTTCCAGATTCTGCACAGTCACCTTCACGCAGCCCATATGTCCGGGCATCCCTTTTCCCTTGAACACACGGCTGGGAGAAGAGCAGGCTCCGTTGGAACCCTGATGGCGGTGGAACTTGGAACCGTGCTTCATGGGTCCTCTGTGCTGTCCCAGTCTCTTGATCGCGCCCTGGAATCCCTTTCCTTTGGAGATGGCGCTGGCATCCACCTTATCGCCCTCGGCAAAGATATCGGCTTTGATCTCTGCCCCCAGGGTGTAATCCCCGGCATTTTCAAATTTGAACTCCCTGATATATCTCTTGGAGCTTACTCCTGCTTTTTTAAAGTGGCCCTGGCCGGCTTTGCTGACGCCGTGTCTGTGGATGACCTCTTTTCTGCCGCCCGCATCCTTGTTGACGATCCTGTCCTTCTTGTCTACGAAGCCCACCTGCACTGCGCTGTATCCATCGTTCTCAGGAGTCTTGACCTGTGTCACCACACAGGGACCTGCCTGAAGAACCGTCACGGGAACCAGCACGCCGTCTTCGTTGAAGATCTGAGTCATTCCGACCTTGGTTGCCAAAATTGCTTTCTTCATTTTTCCTCTCTTTCTGCCCTTACAGGCTTTCTACATAGCGGACCACCGGCCATCGTTGCGTTATGACCGCGGGGCTTTCCCGGAGGATTCCCCTTCTCCCCGGAATATTCCGTCGGGAGATGTGTTCTTACGTCTAGTAGAGGTTTGATTTTATTCAGCTGTCTGCTTATTTTGTCTTCATCTTAATGTCAATGTACACACCGGCGGGCATTTCCAGCCTCTGCAGCGCATCCACCGTCTTCTGAGTAGGCGCGATGATGTCGATCAGCCTCTTATGCGTCCTCTGCTCAAACTGCTCTCTGGAATCCTTGTACTTGTGCACGGCCCTCAGAATGGTCACTACCTCTTTCTTGGTAGGAAGGGGCACAGGTCCGCTCACCTCAGATCCGGTCTTCTTTACAGTTTCAATGATCTTCTTTGCAGATGCATCTACAAGCTGATGCTCATAAGCCTTCAGGGTGATTCTCATTACTTGACTTGCCATAAAAAAAGTCGCCTCCTTTTCGCACTTTTACGAAATGAAAATTCTTCATTTTCATTTTAGTACGACAAGCGGTGACTGTACACTCTCCCGTGTGTGTCCTTGACCTTGCCGCAACCTACCCGATCAAAGCATCACACGTCGTTTCTGCAATTACACAGACTTCAATGGTACAGTGACTTGTCGTCAGTTTTCTAACTTGACATTCGCTCCACGGAAAACCTGACCGTCATTGCTGACAGCCAGCAACCTCTCGCTTCACAGCTATCATGCCACAGCATTTAGCATTATACATGCAAAAAGCCCTTTTTGCAAGGGCTTTTTTGCGAAATATTAAATTTTTTTTAACAGTTCATCCTGCCTGAGCCTGTTTCTGGGCCTCCGCCTTCTTTTCCGCAATCCGTTTCTGTACCTGTTCCATCTCTTCCTTATTTAAATTGCAGAACCGCATGGCGATCAGAGTGATGGCCCAGCCCAGCAGAGGAAAACCGTACATCAGCACCATGGTCATCCAGAAAATACCGGGGGTCAGTTCATCCGTAGGCTGGGGCAGGGAAGTGGTGTAGCCCACCAGGGCCACCGATGCAGTGGCGATCAGCGCGCTGACGGAGGATACCACCTTGTCGATCAGACTGTAGACTCCCGTTACCACTGCAGGAATATATTTGCCGCCCCGGTCCAGCTCATAATCAATTACATCTGCCATAAATGCGCTGTTGCCGGTAGTAACACCCATTTTAGTGCCGTTGGTCAAAAGCTGCAGAATCATAAACACGATCATCAACGGCATAACGGCGGATATGCTGCGGGTATTCCCCCCGATATGGAGGATCGTAAAGAACGCTACCGCTGCAAAGGTCACGAAAATGCAGAACCAGGTCCAGGTAACGATGGTTTTTTTATTGCCGTGTTTCTTGGCATAGGCGGCTCCGATGAACGCAAACAGGATGGAAGGTATCATTCCCAGGGTGGACAGTATGGTGGATATGGACATATCACCGATGATAATTCCGTTAAGCATGGTGACCACTATAGTCTGGCTGGCTACCTGCTGAGCGATCTTGTCCGAGGCTCCGGATGCCACAAAGCACTGGAGAGGACGGTTATGGGCCAGCACCTCCACCATGTCTCCGAGCTTCAGCTTTTCCTTTTTCATATTTGTGCCTACAAAATTTTCCGGCTTGTCATATTCCGAGATACCGATGCAGGTCAGCACAAGCCCCACAGCGGAAAGCCCAACGCAGAGCCAGCAGGCCGAGGACAGAAATTCCGGCGTATAGCCGCCGTATTTGGGCATCAGCTGGGTGAAAGCTATCATATTCAGCGCAATGGGAACTATGTAGTTAAATATTGTGCCGTAAACTCCGATCATAGGACGCTGCTTTGGATCATTGGACATAAGGGCTCCCAGGGTCTGGCCCGTCATGTTGTAAAGTGTGTATCCGATAATGTAAACAATGTACAAAAGCACAAAGGTGACCTTCCCATGGCCCTTTCCCGCCGCCCAGTCAAACATCATAAGCACGGACAGCACCATGATAAGCCAGCCGCTGGCCAGCAAAATCCGGATTTTTCCAAAAGGCGTATTAACCTTATCATAGACAAATGCCAGCAGCGGGTCCGTAACAGCGTCAAAAATGCGGGTAAATGTCAAGATGCCTCCCACCGCTATCGACGCAATGCCGAAGCCTACGCTGGCCGAATAGCTGGCCATACCCATGAGAAAATAAAAGCTCATTCCGATAAAAGCGCTGGAAGATACCATGATGATCTGCCATACCTTGGCGCGGCGGTACTTCACTTCCCCGGTTCCGCCTGTGTTTGTTTTGTTCTGAGACATATTTGATCCTCCTTATGATCCTGCGGCATTTGCAGCTGCGGTCTGCCCGGCCTCCGGTAAACGGCAGCCGTTTTTAACTCTTCTGGATTGTATTATACAGGAAACAATTTTAGGATCTGTTCAAAATTTACTTCTTTTATTCAATATTTCATGAACCCTTCCAGCTTTTTATCGCTGATTTATTCCCGCGGCTTCCTGTGATGCTGCCGATACCTGCTCATGGAAATATGGTTGATTCTTTTAAAACAGACTTCCAGATAATGAGGATCCGAAAATCCCACATTCTCCGCAATCTCCCATATTTTAAGGTCGCTTTCCTGCAACAGCCGCTTTGCCTCCCCCACACGGATTCCTGTCAGATATTCAGAGAAATTAACTCCCATTTCTTCCTTAAACAAGCGGCTTAAATAGCTGTAATTCATATGGAAAACTTCCGCTATTTTCTGAAGCGTCAGCGAGGTGTCATGATAATTTCTTTCCAGATACCGGCAGATACCTTCCACAACGCCGGAGCCGTCCATTCCACGAATCGCCTGGCAGGCGGCTCTCACCAGAGTTTCCATATAGCGGACCAGCTCCGGGCAGGATGTGGTTTGAAATATTTTCTTCAGCGGAGCATCCTCCCCGGAGAATAAAATCTTCTCCTCCAGGTTCTTTTCCCTCAGAAGCTCTATCAGCGCGGATACGATCTCTACCGCCGATTCCCTGCATAAATTCAATTCTAAAATAGAAGAATGCCGCTCCAGCTCCTGCCGGATCAGCCCCACGGCTTCCTTCGTGTGTCCGGTCCTGATATACTGACAGACAGTCCTCAAATCACGCCGCGCCCTCAGCCTGGTATCTTCCAGGGCGGCATCCTCCAGACTGATATAGTGAACCACTTCCTGCTCCCCTGCCGTATGAAGCGCCGTCAGCGCCTCCTCCGCCGAAAGGCCCGCCCCGTTTATACCGCTGCGGGCACATCCTATTCCTGCGCGAAAGACCTGCCCTGTCCCCTCTGTGACACGCTCTATGACCTCCCCCATATCCTCTCCCATCCGATTGCTCACCAGAGCAAGACGCCGATTGTCCGGAAATGTACAGAGCAGGCCCTTTTCCCCACGGACACGCTCCCGGAAAAGCTCCCGCAGGGACGGGGATATATCCCGGGAAAACAAAAACAGAGCCGCCTGAAAAATATCCTCTGCCATCCAGTCCCTCAGATCCCGATCCTGCATATAAATGATCTCCGAGGTGACCAGTCCCTGGAGCAGCTGACGGACAAAATTCTCCCTGGATACCTGGGTACTTTCCTTCAACCGCTCTCTTGCCGCCTCATATTCCTCATGATGGGAGCGCCGGCGCCTTACCCGCTCGATCACCTTTTTTACGGCCTCGGTAATCTCCTCCGGATCGATAGGTTTTGTAATAAAATCAGCGACTCCGATTCTCAGGCACTCCTGTACATAATTAAACTCTTCGTAGCCCGTGACAATAATCACCTGAACAGACGGATACTCCCCCAGGATTTTCCTGCTGAATTCAATACCGTTCTCCACAGGCAGGTTGATATCCACAAAGATCATATCAGGCACGGACCTTTCCAGAAGCGCCCGGGCCTGCGCCGCATTTTCCGCCTCCTGACAGACGCAGGCCCCCAGGGATGCCCAGTCCACGCACTCCCTCAAGAGCCTTCTCACCGGGTATTCATCATCCAAAAGCATCACTCTGTATACATATTCTTCCATAATATCCCTGCCTCTCCATGTGTCAGCCCCAGGCCTTCAATTCAGGAAACGATCCTTGGGTATACGCAGTGTAACCGTGGTTCCCTCTCCCGGCTCTCCCGTTATACTGCAGATATGATCACAGCCGTAGTATATCCCAAGCCGTCGTATGGTTCCCCGGATGCCGAAGGAATCCTGTTTTGTCAGATCTCCCTCCCCAAGCAGGACATCGATCCTCTCCTGGTCCATTCCCACTCCATTATCCTGAATCCAAATCACGATCACCTCATCCTCATCCCGGGCCGCGATCCGGATTATTCCTCCCCTGCCCTTGGGCTTCAGCCCATGATAAACGGCATTTTCCACAAAGGGCTGCAGGGACAGACGCAAAATCGGATACTGCAAAATCCCTGGGGCGATCTCATACTCACATTCAAACAGCTCCGGATAGCGGCAGCTCAAAATATAAAGATAATCCCTGACAATTTCAATCTCCTTTTCCAGCGTGATAAATTCGCTTCCATGGCTCAAGCTGGTCCTGTAATAATTTCCCAGCGCCCGGATCAGAGAAAACATTTCCCGGTTTCCTTCCCGCAGGGCCAGATAGCTGATCATGTCAAAGGTATTGTAGAGAAAATGCGGCTTAATCTGAGCCTGCAGGGCCTCCAGCTCATATTTCCTCCTGTCGGCCTCCTGCTTCAAAATCTGCCCGATTAAATGATCGATTCTGTCAATCATACTATTATATCCCCGAATCAGGTAATATACCTCGTCCTGCCTTTTAGGGAGAAGCGTCCTGACAAAATTTCCCTCCTGCACCTGATTCATGGACAAAAGCAGACTCTTTAAGGGTCTCGTGATAGACCGGGAAATCAAAAATGTGCCCACGCAGACCGATACGGCGGCTGTTCCCAGCACCGCAAAATATGACCTAGTGATCATGGACAGCAGGTAATTGCCTCCGGGCATGGGTGTCATATACTCCAGAGTCCAGCCATAATCCTCATATACTGCCTTATAGCAAAAGTACTCTTTTCCCCAAAAGACCGCCTTGGCAGTATCCCCTTCGTCAAACACCGTCTGGAGCTCTCCCTCTGAAGGGAGATTGGTGAGCCGGTTTCCCCAGCTGTCCCGCAATATCACATAGGTTCCCGGAGCGCCCGGAGTCTCCTCCAGCTCCTCCCTAATGTCCGTCTCCGGAATATTAACCATGGCCACCCCCACCGGTCTGAAATCATGAATGTCCAATATGCACCGGATCAGAGAAAGATAGCTGGAGGAATTTCTGGAATAAGGGGCTCCCGCAGCATTCATCTCCACCACAATCCTCCCGTCGGCCTCCATAACCTCCTGAAACCATCTCATGCTCTGCAGATCGATCCGTTCCAGTCTGGCCTCGCTGGAACGATATCCGGAAAAGCACAGACCTTCCATGGAATACAAATAGATGGAGGAAAAGGATGCTATCTGAAGCGCCTGACTGATCCTGCTGTTGATGGCCGACTGAGGATCCATGTACAAATCCATATAATTTTCCTCTGTCACAGCCTTCAGCTCCTCCTGCACCTGCGTGTCATAAATTACCAGTCTGGAATATGCGTCCGCCTCAGATACACGGGCACGGATGCCGGCCATACAGGAATCTGACGCCTGTCTTGCGGCATCATATAAATTCTGTCTTTGAGTATACAAATATACGTACTGACTCAATCCCATGCAAATTCCAATAACCAATAACAGCAGCAACAAAAAGCAGAAAGACATTCTGGCCCCGATGCCCGACCAAAAAACACTTCTTTTCATTTTCATCAAATTACCCGCGCCTTTCTTTTGCCTGTAAAATCATGTCTTCTCTGGTCTTATGCCACCTGAATAAGCTAACTATACTGATCCCTGATCACCCCGTCAATATTTGAACAAAAAGTATAAAAAGAGGTAAAAATAGTTACTATGTTTGTCAAATATTTTCACTCACGTTACTCCCGGCTTTTTCGCTATACTAAAAACAGACCGGTCGACACACAACAGGCAACAAAAGAAAGGGCAAAACCATATGAAAAATAAAATTTTGAAAAAAACGCTGGCGGCAGTCACCGGAAGCCTGCTGATCCTGACGCTGCTGGCCGGATGTCAAAGCGCCTCCCCGGAAGACTCCTCGGGCAGTTTGGGACAAAAGCAGTCAGAAAACCAGGCCGGCGGCGAAGAGCCAATCACACTCACCCTGTGGCATCAGTGGACCACGGAGGAGGACGGAAACAAGATCGCCTTCGATCAGGTTCTGGCCGGCTTTGCCGAGGCAAACCCCGGCATCCGTCTGGAGGTAACCGGGCAATCCTCCTCCGATTACTCCACAAAGCTAAAGGTCACCTTTGCCGCCAACGAGGCCCCTGATATCGTATATATCCAGGCGCCCGGCGATCTGGCTCCCTTTGCGGAGGCCGGAAAGCTTCTGGATCTGAGCGGCATGATCGCGGCAGACAAAACAGCCGACAAGGTTCTGCCCGGCACTCTGGATAACTTTACAATCAAAGACGGCATATACGGACTTCCCACAATTACCAGCCTGGGGCTTCTCTACTGCAATACGGAATTGTTTCAGCAATGCGGTCTGGCCCTGCCCGAAACCTGGGAGGACCTGCTTGACTGTATCCGGACATTCAATCAAAAAGAAATAACGCCCATCATGTGTGCGGGAAAGGATCTGTGGCCTGCCATGGATTATTATGATATCCTGGCCATCCGTCAGGCAGGCGCTGTCAGATGCCGCGAAGCCCTTTCCGGAAACGCCTCCTTTGAGGAAGAGCCCTTCACGGAAGCCGCCCGAAAGCTGGTTCAGCTGGTGGAAGCCGGTGCCTTCAACGAAAATGACCTCTCTCTCGGCTGGGACGAGGGCATCGCCAAATTTTCCGCCGGAGGAGCGGCAATGCTCTACAACGGAACATGGACTACCGCTGTGGTCACAGGGGAAGACTCAGCCATCCGGGACAAGGTAGCGGTGATCAACTTTCCGTCCCTGGCCGATGGAGACGGGGATCCTGACGAATTCTTCGGCGGCGCCTTTGAGGGCTTTTGCATCAATGCAAACTGCAAAAATCCGGAGGCTGCCTGGCAGGCCGTCAATTACCTGTGCGAGCAGATGAGCAATGTGTCCGTCATGACCGGAAACGGCCTGCCCGCCTGGAACAGCGGCGGCGTCGATACACAGACCCTCAGCCCGTTCATCGCACAGCAATACACACTGGCAACCACCGCCAGCGGCTACTGCCTGTGGTGGGACACCGCCCTGGGAGGCGAGGCCGCCGATTTTCACAAGGAGCTGGTCATGAAGCTGATCCAGGGAAAAATAACCCCGGAGGAATTTTCCGGTCAAATGCAGAAAATCAATACCGGACTTGACAGCGAATAACAGACACCGGCTTTTCTGCCTTAGAAAAGCCGGTTTTTTAGAAAGGGACTTTCTATGAATAAAGTATTGGGAAACAAAAAGGCCATTGCGCTTTTCACGCTCCCCGCCTTTTTATTGTTCTTTTGCATCATGATCCTTCCCATCCTTGCCTCCTTCTTTTTCAGCCTGCAGAAATGGGACGGACTGGGCGAAATGACCTTTGTGGGGCTGCGTAATTATGAAAAGCTCTTTTTCACAGACAGTTATCATTTTCATGTATCCGTAAAAAACACCCTCATCATCGCCGCATTGTCTGTCTTTATACAGATCCCTTTGGCGCTGCTCCTGGCGCTTCTGGTAACCATCGGCGTAAAATGGGAGAATTTCTATCGAACCGTATATTTCATTCCCGTGGTGATCTCCTCCTCCGCCATCGCTCAGCTTTTCCTGAAAATATATAATTTCGATTACGGAGCGCTGAATACCATTCTCCGCTCTCTGGGGCTGGAGAACTGGTGCAGGCCATGGCTCTATGACGAGTCCACCGCCCTTTGGGCTGCGTTTGTCCCCGTTATATGGCAGCATATCGGCTATCATATGCTGATCCTGTATGCGGGCATAAAAGCCATTCCTCCACAGCTTTTGGATTCCGCGAAAATAGACGGCGCAGGCACCTTCCGCATCTGGCGGTATATCACCATTCCTCAACTGCTTCCCATGCTGGAGGTGACGCTGACTCTGGCTGTGATCGGCGCCCTGAAAATCTTTGACATCATGTTTATCCTTACCTCAAACGGCGAGCCTTTGGGAGCCACCATCGTCCAGACGGGAGTAATGTACAAGCTGATCTTTGAAAAAAACAATTACGGTACAGGCAGCGCCGCAGCATGCTTCGTTGTAGCGGAATGCCTCATTTTTACCCTAATCATACGAAGAATTTTCCATCATGAAAGGAATTCACAGCCATGAAAAAAGCCATTATAAATCTGCTCCTCATGGTCATCGCCATAATCCAGCTCTACCCTCTTGTCTGGATGGTCTTTCTGTCCCTGAAAAGCAACAGCGAGATCTATGGGGGCGGAAGCATGGGATTTCCACGCAGCCTCCGGTGGGATAATTACATATCCGCCATGCAGACCGGAAATGTCCTTCGCTACACCTGCAACAGCCTGGTGATCACTGCCTCCGCGGTTCTGTTAAGCACCCTTCTGGCATCCATGGCCGCATACTCCATAACACGCATGCGCTGGCGATACTCAGGCTGGGTCATGATGATTTTCCTTATGGGAATCATGGTTCCCTCCCAGGCAGTAATCCTTCCGATCTACCTGATTCTGCAACGTGCCGGTCTGTACAACACTCAGCCGGGCCTGGTGATCGTGTATCTGGTATTCGCCCTTCCCACAGCCATCTTTATCCTTTCAGGCTTTCTGAAAAGTCTGCCCGTGGAGCTGGAGGAGGCGGCGGCTCTGGACGGAGCCGGCATCCTGTATATTTATCACCGGGTCATTCTGCCTCTGACCCGCCCGGCCCTTTCCGCCGTGATGGTTTTCACCTTTTTGTCCTGCTGGAACGAATTCATGTATTCCTTTATCCTGCTGGACAAGGAAACGCTGCGCACCCTGACGGTAGGCCTGCTGGCTATGAAGGGACAATACTATACTAACTGGGGCGCCATGGCCGCCGGCCTTACCATCGCCGCCCTTCCCACGCTGGCCGTATACCTGTGCTTCAGCAAAAATATACAGCAAAGCTTCGTTGCCGGAGCAGTGAAAGGATAGAATAATGTATACATTACAAGGAGAACATCAGCACATTGCTTTTTCGGACACCGGCTGTGTCCTGTCCTTTACCGACCCGTCCCTGTCAAGGAACTATATAGCCGCCCCTGCTCCCGGCAGGCCGCTGTTTCGCATTGGCTGTACGGAGTTTCTGCAGGGAGAACGCCAGCCCGGAAATATCATACTGACTTCCGACCTGACCATGCCCTTCGTGGAACAGGACAAAAACCGGATTACCTTCCGCTATTCCTTTCTGGGCGGCAGGAACATTCATGTCTCCTGTCATGTTCATATGGATCCGGCGGACGGCCTGTGCCATTTTTCCATACACATCGAAAATCACTCCACACTGGGGCTGCACTTTCTGGAATACCCTGTCATAGAATGTCCTGTCTTCCTGGGACAGGATCCCTCTCAAAGCAGGATCCTGCTTCCCAAACAGGACGGGTATCTGCTCCCCTCCCCTCATTATCACCCCTGGGAGGGCGATCTTCCCTTTCGCAGTTTTGACCAGAGATTTGAGTACCCGGGAAACGGACGGGAATTTCCGGAAAACATTTCTGCACAGCTTCTGGCCTATTATGACCCGGAGGGCGGCTTCTACCTGGCCGTTCACGACGGCGGCGGAAATCCCAAAAGGCTGGGACCTGTATGGAATCGAAACGCCTCTGTGGAAACCCTTTCCTTTACACCCTTTTTTCATCTGCCTCCGGTTTCGGGAAACAGCTACAATCCCGGCTATGAAGTAGTCATCTGCTGCTTCCACGGAGGCTGGCAGAGTGCGGCGGATTTGTATAAAAAATTCGCAGAAAAGCAAAGCTGGTGCTCAAAAAAGCTGTGGGAAAGGGAAGATATTCCTTTATGGGTTAAAAAGGGAGCCCTGTTTTTCAATATCCGGCTGCGGGGCCAGGAAAACGGCTTCCCCGATGAGCTGCCCGAATACCTCAAGGACTGGCAGCAATACTGGAACGTGCCCATGGCTGCAATGATGTGCGGCTGGGAAAAGCATGGGGAGTGGGTCGGACCGGACTATTTTCCTCCCTACGGCGGCGAGAGGCGCTTCCGGCAACTTTGCACAAGCCTGAAGCAGGAAAAAATTTTCCCTTTTCCCTTCGGCCTGTCCGGTCTGAAGCTCCCTATCCGCAAGCTGATTGGCGCAGACCACCCCCAGCCTGAGCTGGCCATAGACTATGACAACAGAGAATATTTTCAAAAAATATTGAGCCCTGCCGCGGCCACCGATGCCGCGGGACAGTTTATTACCGACTCTGAACCCTCCGACTGGGACGGACTCCACGCATATGCCTGCGTCTCCACAAACCAGGCCCGAAATCAGCTCTATGGAGCGGCCATGGAGCTGGTCTCTCTGGGTGCCCAAATTGTACAGGCAGATCAGCTTTTCGGCGGCGGAGTGACGGAATGCTTCCAGACCTCACACGGTCATCCTCCCGGAAGAGGGAAATGGCAGACAGAACAGCTTGCTGCCATTTACGACGCCATCCGCAGAGACGGAAAAAAACAGGATCCCGACTTTGTGCTTTCCCAGGAATTCATGTCGGAGCTGTTTATTCAGCACCTGGATATCTGTCATGCCAGGGTATTCGACGAACCCCGGGGAATCGGCGGAATTCCCCTGTTCGCATACCTCTATCACGAATATATGCCCTGCTACGGCGGCGACTGGTCCTCTCAGCTGTCTGACAATACCTGCGGTATTTACAATCATGCCGCCAATTTCGTATATGGGAGCCTGCCAGCCGCCTGCCCCCAGACCATGATGAAATCCATGATAAACGAGCCTTTGTCAAATTGTGATCCCTCGATCTTGAAAATGGGAAAAAACTGTTGCAGCCTGCACTGCCGTTTCCCCCAATACCTTATAAACGGCAAAATGCTGCCCTTCAGCGAGCTTCCGGTTCCCCGAATCACCGTATCCTACACCGGGCTGAACTTCTCCGGCTGGAAAAAGGGTAACGGCCAGCAGCCCGCCGTGCTTTTCTGCCGATGGGAGGCTCCGGACAAAAGCCGTGCCTGTGTCTGCGCCAATATCTCTTCCCACACCCAGACCTTCCCCATAGCCTTCCCTCCATCCGTAAAGGAAGCTGTATTGTGGCGCAATGACGAGCCTATGAAAAGGCTCAGAATCACGGACGGAATATCCATGGTCTCTCTCCTTCCCCAGGACGCCGCCGTCATTGAAGAGCTGCGGCCAAACTTATAGTTGCCGGAAAGCAAAAAACATGATAAATTGGAAAAAATGCCGCTGCAGACGGCGGCGGACTCTTTGAGCAGAAAGGATCCTTGTCATGTGGATTGCAGATCGTTGGAAGGATTACGAAGTATTGGACACCTCAGGCGGTGAAAAACTGGAAAGATGGGGCGATTATATTCTGGTAAGACCGGATCCCCAGGTCATCTGGAACACTCCCCGCAGCCATAAGGGCTGGAAACACAAAAACGGACATTATCACAGAAGCTCCCGGGGCGGCGGCGAATGGGAGTTTTTTGACCTGCCGGACGAATGGAGCATCTCCTACAGCCTGAGCGCCTGCCCCAAAGAGAATCTTTCCGGCCCTTCTTCGGAGAAAGGAACCGGAGAGGAGCTCACCTTTCGCCTGAAGCCCTTCAGCTTTAAGCACACCGGCCTTTTTCCGGAGCAGGCCGTCAACTGGGACTGGTTCTCCCTGCTTCTGCGCCGGGAGGCGGAAAGCACCGGCAAATCGCCCAAAGTGCTGAATCTCTTTGCCTACACCGGCGGCGCCACCCTGGCGGCAGCCAGCGCCGGCGCATGCGTCACCCATGTGGACGCCTCCAAGGGCATGGTAGGCTGGGCCAGGGAAAACGCCCAGGCATCAGGTCTGGGGGATGCCCCCATCCGATGGCTGGTGGACGACTGTGTAAAATTTGTGGAGCGGGAGATTCGCAGGGGAAATCGATATGATGCCATTATCATGGATCCTCCCTCCTACGGCAGAGGCCCCAAGGGAGAAATCTGGAAAATAGAGGACAGCATATGGCCCTTTCTGGAACTCACAGCTTCCATCTTGTCAGAAAAACCATTGTTCTTTCTGCTCAATTCCTACACCACAGGCCTCCAGCCTGCAGTCCTGTCCTACATGCTCCAGACTGTTCTGGCAAAAAGGTTCGGGGGCCGGGTAGAGGCGGCAGAAATCGGCCTGCCCGTAAGAGCAAGCGGTCTGGTGCTTCCCTGTGGGGCATCCGGACGGTGGAGCCGGTAAAACCACCAGTGACTCTATTCTTGTTCAACCGGGCAGACGGCATTGCCGTCCGCCCTAACCATTTCCGACTATTACTACAACACATATCGGTCCAGAACAGGTATCTTTTTCATCACCCAGGCCCCCAGCGCCGCCGGCAGCAAAATTCCCAAGAAAAACAGCGGCAGGGAAAGCCCTGCCCCAACGGACAAAGGCGTCACATGAAGAAATTTATACAACAGATTCAGGAATACGGGGTGAATCAGATAGATTCCAAAGCAAAGCCCTGAGATCCTCTGCCAAAAAATTCCCCCGTCCTCTCCGGAAACGAATACCCTTTTCCCAAAGTCCTCTGCTGCCCAGCCGAACAAAAGCAGAGCGGCAACTGCGGTAAAGGGATAATTGTATGCCAGCTGCAGCGTATAATCTCCCACAAACCTGCTGGCCGTCATTCCCGCAAGCAGCAGAAAGAAAAGCAGCATACAGATTTTCCCGGTCTTTGGACTGCTCTCCTGCCCCTTCTGATCCTTCACCGCAAACAGATATCCGCAGACATAGTAAAAAAAGTAAATCCCCCAGTCAGGGATTATCGTCGGCAGCTCCAGACTCAAAAGCTTCATCAGATACGGCTGTACGCTGCTTCCCAGAAATAGAACCGCCAAAATCCCCCAAATCACAGGCTTTGCCAGCCGGCTCAATAGCCATCGAAGAACCGGTGTCAGCAGATACAAAAACAGAATCAGATACAGATACCACATATGGGACCAGGTCTGGCCCCTAAGCACCATGAGAAAGCCTTCTCCTATCATGCCTATCCGAAATGTTCTCTCCCGCATAATCAGCTCCAGCCAGGCAAAAGGCACGCCGAACAAAAGCAGCGCCAGTGCAATCCTTCTGCAGTATTTCGTCAGCATAAGGCGGAAGGTAAGCTCCCGCTTTGGGTCCAGAAAAAAATATCCCGAAATCATCACAAAAACCGGCACACACCAGCAGCTCAGGTCCAACAGCGCCTGGAAAATCCTGCTTTGCACAGGATATTCCAGCATATCCGTATGATCCATGACGCCGGTCACCGTGTGAAGCAGCACCACCGCGCAGGTGGCAGCTGTCCTCAATATATCAGGAAATACTTCTCTTTGCTTCATATTGATTGCCTCTACACATTCTTCGAATCCTGCCGGGCCTCACATAAATGCAAAAATCTCTGTGCATCCGTCGGAAGCCGGCGCGTCAGCAAGCTTTTAGTTTGCCAGTCCCAGCACATCGTCCACCGGCAGCGCTACTACCACCCCGTGAGCTTTGGAACCCAGACCACATGCACCGGAGATGGCTGTCATAATCTCATTTTTCTTTTCCTTGGGAACCACGATCATCACAAAATCCTGCTCCTCCTGCATGGAGATACCAAAGTGTCTGCTCACCTTCTCGGAATTGCGGCGGCGCCCTTTCATTACCGTACCGCCCTTGGCTCCGGCCTTCCTGGCCGCATCCACCACATCATCGCTGTATCCGCTGGCCACGGAAGCCATAATTACCGTATATTCCGTTTTGTCCTTCATCTCTTCCTCATCTCCTTTCAGTGTCTCCTCCACCCTGGCCCGCTCCTCATCTCCCAGCCTTTCCAAAATATAGCTCTGAAGAGCGCTGACGGGAACGGTAATAGCAATGCCTCCTCCCTTATGACGGAAAGAAAGCTTATTGTGCAGAATTTCAAACAAGGGCTTAACCTGCAGCCTTGGCAGAAAAGCCACTGTCAACAGCCTCGTGGTTCCGCTGAGCCCAAAAATATCCATCATCTCAGAGGGCGCCGTACCTTTTCCCCGAATCTGAAGGAAGACAGGAATCTCCATGGATTCCAGCACCTCCTCCACTCTCCTCTGATCTTCCTCCCTCGTGACAGTGATCAGCATCCGCGGGCAAATCTGTCGATTATTGTCTGTCATGCCTGTTCCTCCTCCAAATCCACAACCATATCGTCCAGATCCACGATAACATCCTCCAGGATTACCTCTGCGGGCTGCCGGACGGCTCTTGTTTTTTTCACATAGACAAGGCCCATGATCTGTATGGCGATCAACGGCGCCAGAGCCACCAGGGCCACGATACCGAACGCATCCGTCACCACGTTGCCTCCCACCGCCGTACAGGCTCCCATGGTCAGAGGCAGCAGAAAGGTGGACGTCATGGGACCACTGGCCACTCCGCCGGAGTCAAACGCAATACCCACGAAAACCGGAGGCACAAACCTGCTTAAAAGCAGGGCCAGAAGATATCCGGGAATTACAATCCAGTAGATGCTGACTCCGGTCAGCACTCTCGCCATGGCCAGCGCCACCGCACAGGCCACGCCGGCAGACAGCGCCAGGTTCATCATTTTATAGGAAACCATGCCTCCGGTGATCTCCTCCACCTGCTCATTGAGCACTCTCACCGCCGGCTCTGCCTTGACGATATAATAACCTATGAGGCTCCCGATGGGAATCAGCGCCCATTTAAAGCATCCCCCTGCCAGTCCGCCTCCCAACAGACTTCCCACGGGAGCAAAACCGATATTCACACCGGTGAGAAACAAAATCAGCCCAAACACTGTATATGCAAAACCCACCGTCATCCTCTGCACCTGCCTCTTACGGAAGTTGCGGGTAAACAGTTCAAATATGATGAAAACGCCTGCCACCGGAAGAATGCTCAGCAATACCTCCCGGGCATAGTGAGGTGCAGAGGACGCAAACTCTCTGACCACATCGGAGGTGGTCACCAGATTAGGAATCACCACCTCCGTAAAAGCCGCTTCCGTAGGATGAAAGAAAATCCCCAGCAGCAATACCATCAAAATGGGACCGATGCTGCACAAAGCGATCAGACCGAAGCTGTCGTTTCCGCTGTCCCTGTCGCTTCTGGCGGCGGAAAGCCCCACCCCCATGGCCATAATGAAGGGAACCGTCATAGGACCCGTAGTGACTCCGCCCGCGTCGAAGGCCACCGCCACAAACTCCGACGGCGTAAAGAAGGACAGCATCAGCATTAATATGTAAAAAATCATCAGCATTTTGGAAAGGCTGATCTGAAACAGAATACGGAGAAGCGCCGCCACGGTAAAAATCCCCACTCCCAGCGCCACGGTCCAGATTAACACCTGATTGGGAATGGTGGGCACCTGATTGGCCAGCACCTGAAGATCCGGCTCCGAAATGGTAATAAGCGCCCCCATCAGGAAACAGATAACCACCATTGCCAGTACACTTCTGCTTTTCACCAGCCTTCCGCCGACGCCCTGGCCCAGAGGCGTCATAGCCGTCTCCGCCCCCAGCTGGAAAAAGCCCATGCCTATAATCAGCAGAACTGCTCCCGTGAGAAACAACGCAAGTGTACTGATCTTCATCGGTACCAGCGTAACACTCAAAAGCAAGACGATCATCGTGATGGGCAATACGCTTGACAGGGATTCCCTGATCTTTTCCTTTAACTTCTCATTCATGCAGTCTGGCGCCCTCCTCTTTTAATATGGCCCGCTGCCGCAATCCACAGCCCTTGCCCTGCTTTCATCATACAACACTTGCCGAAAAATAGGAATTAAAAAAAAATTAAAATAGAAATTCCGACACGAATTAATTATTTTTAACACTTTCTTTACGTCGCTTCCTTGCCTCTCCCCCGAAAACTATTGTATAATGTGACATATCCACACACCTTCAATACAGGGGATCCCTCCCCTGCTGCACCTACAAAAGAGGAATATGTGATGCGCAAAAGGATCCAGGTTCTGCCCAAGTTCCAGCAACACCTCTACAGCCTGGTGTTGTCCGTTTTATGCATGGCTGCCGCCGCGGGCATTTCTTCGGCATATATCTGCGCCTCTCCCGGCAATTCGGCAAATGTCCCCCTGATATTTGCCTTTTTCCTGGCGCTGATATCCTGCTGTACCACAGGATATGTTTACGGTGTCCTCTGCTCCCTGTTCTCGGTGCTCTGGCTTTATATCATAGACACACGTCACAGCTGCCGTCTGGACTTTTCCCCTGCCGGCTATCCCGTCACCATTTTGTGCATGACAGCCATTACCTTACTGCTGGGCTCCCTCACCTCCAGCCTGGCAAAACAGTCCGCCTCTCTTGCAGAGCGGGAACGGCTTTTGGCCGAAGCCGAAAAAGAAAAAATCCGGGCCAATCTGCTTCGAGCTATTTCCCATGACCTGCGCACACCTCTCACGGGCATTATCGGCAACAGCCAGACTTACCTGGACCGCCACGCCGACCTGACAGAAGAAGAAAAGCTCTCTCTCATGACGAATATATATGAGGACTCCAGCTGGCTGGTGAATATGGTGGAAAATCTATTGTCAATCACACGGATCAGAAACGAGGATATGGCCATCAGCACCAACGAAGAATCCGTAGAGGAGGTAATCGGCGAATCCCTCCAGAGAATGCAGAAGCGCTATCCCCGATGCCGGATCCGGGCCCAGATCCCTGAGGACCTTATCCTGTTGCCCATGGATGCAATCCTCATTGAACAGGTGACGATCAATTTGCTGGAAAATGCATTATCCCACTCCGGCACGGATGAGCCTGTGGAGCTGATCGTGGAAAACCATCCCGAATGGGTCTCCTTTACCATCCGGGACCACGGAAGCGGCCTTCCCCACAGTCTTCTGGATCATCTCTTCGACGGCACAGATTATTCCGCCTCCCACACGGCAGACGGCCAAAAGGGCATCGGCATCGGACTGGTGATCTGTAAAACCATCATTGACGCCCACCAGGGCACTCTGACAGGACGCAATCACGGGCATGGAGCAGAATTCACCTTCACGCTGCCAAAAAAGAAAGGAACCTATGAAAACTAAAATACATGTTCTGTTAGTGGAAGACGATAAAAGCATTTGTTCCTTTATCACCACCTCCCTGTCCGGAAACGGCTATCGGATCACCAGCGCTCTCACTGGAAAGGAAGGACTGAGTCTTGCGGCCTCCCTCTGCCCTGATGTTATTCTGTTGGACCTGGGACTTCCTGATATGGACGGGTGCCAGGTGCTTATGCAGCTGCGCACCTGGAGCCGAATGCCCGTAATCGTAATCTCCGCCAGAACAAAGGAACAGGAGAAGGTACATGCTCTGGATCTGGGCGCCGATGATTACATTACAAAGCCCTTCGGCACCTCGGAGCTGATGGCCCGCATCCGCACCTCTCTCCGGCACAGCCATATAAATTCTCCCGAAAGAATCTACAAAGCGCTGGATCTGGAAATTAATTTTGAAAAACGTCTGATATTTCTGCGGGGAGAAGAAATTCATCTGACACAGATCGAATACCAGCTGCTCACATTGCTGGCGGAATACTCCGGAAAGGTGCTCACCTACGGCTTTATCATGAATGCCATCTGGGGACCCTACATGGACAGCAACAACCAGATCCTCCGAGTCAACATGGCAAATATCCGGCGGAAGATCGAGGAAAACCCTGCCCAGCCTCAGTACGTGTTCACAGAGATCGGAATCGGGTACAGAATGCTGGAAAACGAAAATATTTAAGGGGCTGGTCATTCCAGCCCCTCAAACATATTCCATATCTCTTCCGCCGTTCCCCGGCCGGAAAACTCCACCAGCACGCCGTCGGAATACAGCACCGCAAAATTTCCTCTGGGCGTATCCGTATCCCCCGAGTCTCCTGTGCCGGAAATCATACGGCTCTCTATCGCCTCCAGGCTTAGATCCTCCGCCGCAAAAACAGGATTGTTGACACTTTCCCAATATTCCCGGGGCACCGACTCTGTCAGAGGAATCTCATACAGCCTCAGGTCATAGGTCTGGGGAATGTCCACGTCCACCACAGAAATCTCCCTCTTTTCGTCCCGGGTAATCCGAATGGTAATCGAATCCAGCCCCCTGAACCAGGTCAGCCGCAGATCCTGCAGTGTTTGAGAGTCCTCCTCTCCCGTCTCCCGGCTGGCTTCTTCCAGAATGTAACCGGCCGGCAGCGCCTTGGGCACATAAGCCCCCAGCTCCGACTTCCGGGCCTGCGCCTCGGTAAGCTTCTGCCTCTGAGGGGCTGCCAGACACCCTGCAGCCTCCTGCTCCCCTATGGAATCCTCCGCCCCTTCCGGACTAAAGTTTCCCTGCTGCATATCATTCTCCTGCCGGCTGTCTCCATTCTGACCGTTCCCCCGCGGGCCGGATCCATCCTGACCACTCCCCTGTTGACCGTCCCCAGCCTGACCGTCTGTCGGGTATCCCTCTTCCTCCTGCTTCTTCTCTTCCTGAGCGGCCTCCTCCAAAGAAAAATCCTGAGTCGCCGCCCCGTTGTCCCCGGCAGCATCCTCAGCCTGTCCTCCGGAAATCGCCGCTCCTTCCTCCAGAGCCTGAGCCTGTTGTCCCCCTTCATATGCATTCCCGCTGGAATCACCGTCGGCGCTCCCCATGCGCATATTCATAAGACTTATGCCGCCCCAGGAGAGAGCACCCACCGCCAGAAGACATACAGCTGCCGCCCAGGCCCTGCCATACTGCCATAAATTTCGCCTTTTCCGCCCCTTCCCGGAGTTTCCTGTTTCTCCCTGGGCGTGCTCCAGCAGCTCCTCCTCCGCGGCGGATAAAGCCTCCATAAGCCGCAGCGCCGCCCTCTCCCTTTGTTCCCGGTCCTCCTTTGACTCTTTCATAGCGTGATGCCCTCCTTCTCCAGATATCCCTTCAGCTTTGCACGGGTTCGGAACAGACTGGTCTTAACAGTATTCAGGTTCATTCCAAAGCGGTTTGCGATCTCGCCGTACTCCTCCACATACCAATACCTGCGCAGAAAAATATCGCAGTCCCGCCGGGACAGGGTGCGCAGAAAAACGTTCAACAGTCTTTCCAGCTCTGCCGCCTCCACAACGTCCTCCGTACTTACCGCCGCCGGAACACATTCTGCCAGCTCATCCAGCGCCACAGTCATTTCCCCGCCGCCCCGTTTCACCGTATGCCTCTTTTTCCATCTGTCCAGTGCCAGATTCCGTGTAATCGTTCCCAAAAACAGAGAAAGCTTTCCGGGCCTTTTGGGCGGAATGGCATTCCAGGCCCTCAGCCAGGTATCATTTACACATTCGTCGGAGTCCTCTCTGTCATAGAGGATGTGCCAGGCAATGCTGTAGCAGTACCCCTCATACGCTTGCTGGGTCTCTGTGATCGCCTGTTCCTTTCTCGCCCAGTACAGATCCAGTATCTGTGTATCTTTCAAAACGCTTCCTCCTGCTTCCCAGGGTCAGCGCCGGTTTCCTTACGGAAAGTTCCGCCGGCCCTCTCCTGTATAAACGGCATCTGCAATAAAAAGTTCTGCCCGGTTAAAAAGTTTCCGTTACAATTCACATCCTCCACGCACAAAGCCAGCCAGCGCTGATCAGCCTCAGAGCAGAGGCGCCACCAGCCGCATGATCCGGGCCAGCACTCTGTCCCGCAGCTTAAGCTTCCCATAATCCGCCACAGACATTTTCAGACACTTCTGCAGGGTATTCTGCACATCCTGCTCGATCACCGCCACCTGAGAGCTCTTATACAGAATCACGCCACACTCAAAATGATGATACAGACTGCGGAAATCCAGATTCACGGTTCCCACCACCGCCTTGACATCATCCGACACAAACACCTTGGCATGGACAAAGCCCGGCTCATATTCACAAATACGCACTCCCGCCTCTAGCAGCTGCTCGTAATAGGTCTTGGCAAGCATAAACGCATACTTTTTGTCCGGAATGTGGGGCATGATGATCACTACCTCCACCCCCCTTTTCGCCGCATATACCAGGGCCATCATCATCTGATAATCCAGGATCAGATAAGGCGTCATAATATGCACATAGGTGTGCGCCGTATTGATAATATCCAGGTACACCCGCTCCCCTACCCGCTCCTCTCCCAGCGGACAGACACTGTAAGGAATCACATAGCCGTCGGAGGGCATAGACACATCTGCAGGGCGCAAAAACCTTTCATAGGTATCTCTGCACCGCTCGGACTCATTCCACATTTCCAGGAACATAAAGGTGAAACGCTCCACCGCATCCCCCTTCACCATAATACCGGTATCCTTCCAGTGCCCGAAACGCTTTTTTTCGTTGATATACTCATCGGCCAGATTGATTCCCCCGGTAAATGCCACCTTTCCGTCAATGACCAGGATCTTGCGGTGATCCCGATTATTATAGTGCGGAGAAAAAATAGGCTTGATCGGCGCAAACATCTTGCAACGGATGCCGTCCTCCTCCAGAATTTCGGAATAATAAGCAGGCAGATTGAACAGCACACAGGTTCCGTCGTACATAAACCGGACCTCCACCCCCTGCGCCGCCTTTTCCCGCAAAATGTCCAAAATCGTATCCCAGACACGGCCCTCACTGACAATAAAGAATTCCATGAAAATATATTTTTCCGCTTTTCGCAGTTCCTCCAGCATGGCCGGAAATTGCTCATCCCCCAGAGGAAAATACTTTACCTGGGTATTTTCATAGGCCGGACTGTTGTCATAGCAATACAAATACCGAGCCAGCTGTCCCATGTGGGGGCTTTCCGCCCGGAGCCTGTCCCAGACTCCGGCATCGGACACTACATACTTTGCCGTACAGCCGGCAAGCTCCTTAAGCTTCTGATACATGACCTTGGTACCGGGCTGGGTCACTATGGTCATATAAAAGATGGCTCCAAACACTGGAAAGAGCGCCATGGGAAGCATCCAGGAAAGCTTCATATCAGGATTGTCCCCCACATTAAAGATACGTACCACCGCCACGGCGCTGACGACCAAAAACACTCCATAAAATCCGATGCTGTAGCTTCTCAGCAAAAGATAGCCTACCGCCAGGGCGGTCAGCTGTGCCAAAAAACCCACAAGGATCATGGCCGTTCTGCCATAGATCACGGTTTTGATATTCCCAATCTTTCTGTTTTTTTTCTGTGCGGTACTCATATACTTCCTCTGTTTTTTCGTACAAAATGACTAAACTTCTCGATGCGGAAGGTTCTCTCCAAAAAAGTCTTCCGATCATACTTCCTGGTGTCCCGGCTTTCCCGGCGCTCTGTTCCCGCCGCCAGCGCCATAATACGGATCCTGCCTTCGAAGTTCTCCGGGACAGAATCCCCGGCCTGCCTGGCCTGATCCATTTCCGATATGGGAATATCCGTCAACAACAGGTCAAAATTTTCCGGCATGCGGCTTACGAAGGCTCCCAGCGTCTCCCCGCCTCCGGAGCAGCCTACCACCTTATACCCGTCCATCACCAGAATATCCGCCGCGTTTTTCAGGGGAAGCTCCCTGCTGTCCATCAAAAGAATCCTGAAATATCCTGTTTTTTTTGCATGGTACAAATCCCTGATTTCCTTCGGCACATATTCCAGAAGAACCTCCAGCCTAAAACTGCTTCCCTGACCGGGAACACTTTCCGCCAGTATAACGCCCTCCATAGCCTCCGCCATTGCCCGCGCCATTGCCAGCCCCAGTCCCGTGCCGCCCTCCCCGGGCTGTTCCCTGGTAAACAGATCAAAGGCTCTGGGAAGAAATTCTCTGTTGATCCCTTTCCCTTTATCGCTGACGCAGAACAGAACCCTGTCTGCCCTCCCGCTGCTTTCTTCCAGCTTCGCCTCCAGACGGACGCAGCTGTTCTCCTGGCTGAACTGGAAAGCGTTGGCCAGCAGATTGTAGAGAATCCCCATCAGGCGGTTCACATCCCCAATGTACCCAGGGCGAAGCCTGCTGTCGACCTCAAACTCCAAAGAAATATTTTTTTCGCGCCCCTGAAGCTCGCAATACTCTCTGCAGCCGCTCATCAGCCCCTCCAGCCAAAAAGGCTCCCTCTCACAGGCCTGCCGCTGCTCCTTCCAGACACTGAATTCTGCTGTGTCCTCCATGACGGTGGATACATAGCTTCCCATCCGTCCCACAAATTTCAGATAATATTCCGCTTTTTGTATTTCTCCCTTTTCCATCAGTCCGCAGGCCAGGTCACTCAGATCCGATACTGCGCTCAAAGGCGCCCGGGTACTGTGCACCATATATTTCAGGAATTCTGTTTTTTCCGACTCGGACTCCCTGGCTTTAAGCATCCCCTCCCACAGCTGAGCTTTATAAAGCTCCTCCGCCTTCATGGAGTCGTCCACATCTCTGGTATACAAAATAGCATAGTCCTGATTTTTCTCTCCCGGCGCAGGAACGATAATCGCCTGTATCCACTGGTAGTCCCCCTTACGGCTCCGGCGGTAAACACAGGTGTCGCTGTCCAGTCCCAGCCTTCTGACTCTCCGCATATTTTCCATGGAAGTAAAGGTCCGGCACTTTTCTGTATCCTCCGGATGGACAATATTTAAAAGCGCCGCCCTTACATCATCCCAGCTGCAGACCTCAAAAAGCCGGCACGCCGGATTCTCCTGGTCCTTGATAAAAACACACTGGCCGGTGCGGTAATTGATTCTGGCAATCTGCGGGTATGCCTTTCCCAAAGTGTACAAAGCCGTTCTCATCAATACACTCCTGGTGCTGAAGCCGCGGTAAAACAGCCAGACAGCACACAAAAGCAGGGTCAGCACGCAGATAAACAATCCTCCCAGGATAAAAATCTGCGCACTGCCCCCGCTCCCACATAAAATTTGATCCGCGATACAACTAACCCCCGCTATTGTGACCACTGAAAGTGTAAGGATAATACCGACAAGCACTGCCTTTGCCGGGAATCTCTTTTTGCTCCACCTCATCTGTCCTCCGCTTCCGGCCTCAGAAAGCTGTTGAGATTCGTAAGACATCGATACAGAACCTCCATCTCGTCCTCTCTCAAATCCTTCACGATCGCCTTAATCATTTTCTTGTGAAAGTCACGATGGTGATAAAAGGCCTTCCGTCCTTTTTCGGTCAGGGTTACATACACTACTCGTTTATCATTAAGGCTTCGTTCCTTCCGGATATACCCCTTCTTTTCCAGTCCGTTCATGTTGGTGGTCAGGGTGCTAACCGTAACGGAAAGCCTGTGGGCGATCACAGACATATTTCTTGGCTCGTCCACTCCGATGGCCTCAATGATATGCATATCATTGTTGGTGATGTCACGATATTCTTCCGTGATAACTGCCTTTGCCTCCATATCCATCACATTGTCAAAGAGATTTACCAGCAGTTCATTCAACGAGCTTTTTGTCGCCTGTGCCATTTCCTTTCCGAAATCCTTCCTTTTACCTATTATAAACTATAATGCACCTATTCCACAGAAAAAGTCAATAGCGGTTTTACCATCTGATCACGCAGGCTCCGCAGCTTAAGCCGGCTCCAAAGCCGGACAAAACCACCGTCATTCCCCGCCGGAGGATCCCCTGCCTGTTCAGCTCGTCTAAAAGCACCGGAATTGCTGCGGAGGACATATTACCCACTCTGTCCAGATTCACCGGAAATCTGGAAATATCCACCGCCAGCCTCTTTGCGATCCCTTCGATAATTCGCCGATTGGCCTGATGAAGCACATACAGATCCACCTCGTCAGGTGAGAGATCTGCCTTTTCCAGCGCCTCCAAAATACCGGCGGGAACCTGCCGCAGAGCAAAGGAAAAAACCTCCCTGCCATCCATTCTGATCCTGGGAATCTCCATGGACCGGTTCACAAAGGGGCTCTGCAGTTCCCTGCTGTCACAGCAAAGGACACCGCCTCCGGCTCCATCTGAATGCTGTACCAGTCCCAGAATTCCTCCCTCACTGCATCGTTCCACAAACACCGCCCCGGCTCCGTCCCCGAAAAGAATACAGGTGCCTCGGTCCGTCCAATCCACCAGCTTGGACAGCACCTCGCTTCCCACAATCAGGGCATTATCATATATGCCGGCTTCCACGTATGCCCAGGCTGTGTGAAGTGCAAACAAAAAGCCGGCACATGCCGCATTCAGATCAAAGGCCGCCGCCTGCTTCGCCCCCAGATGACTCTGGACCTGGCAGGCCGCACAGGGAATCCCTCTTTCCGCAGTGCAGGTAGCCGCCAATATCAGTTCCACTGAAGCCGCATCCCTTCCCGCATTCTCCAACGCCCTCTCACAGGCCTCCACCGCCAGAGAGACCACGGTCTCCCCGGTGGACACATGCCTGCTGCCAATGCCGGTTCTCTCCCGGATCCATTCATCGGAAGTATCCACCATTCCGGCCAGCTCTCTGTTATCCACCTGCCTGGCGGGCAGTGCGCTCCCGGTTCCCATTATTCTGATAGACATTTTTGTGTTACCATCCTTCCTGCTCTGTAATCTCACAGCCCTTTCGGTCCTTCCCATGACAAACCTTCTGCCCGAAAGAACCTGCCTTCCCCAGACGGCTAAAAATTGCGAAACCGCTCATATCTGTGGGCGGCGATCTGCTCCCCTGTCATACCCTGAAACCTTTCCAGAAAGTCCCGGATCTGCTCCTTCAGACAGCCGCCGATGGCCTCCGCCGTGGATTTGTCCGCTCCTCCGAACTCCGGAATAATTTTTTCAACGACTCCAAGCTTCTTCAGATCCTGGGCAGTGATATGCATAATCTCGCTGGCTTCCCTGGCTCTGGAGGAATCCTTCCATAAAATAGAAGCAAAACCCTCCGGAGACAAAATGGAATAGGTGGCGTTCTCCAGCATCCAGACCTCATTTCCCACCGCGGTGGCCAAAGCGCCTCCGCTTCCCCCTTCTCCGATCACAATGCTCAGCACCGGCACCTTCAATGACGACATCTCCAGAAGACATCTGGCAATGGCCTCCCCCTGCCCTCTCTCCTCCGCCTCAATACCACAGAAAGCGCCTGAGGTATTCACAAAGCTGATGATGGGTCTGTTGAATTTCTCCGCCTGCTTCATGAGCCGCAGCGCCTTTCGATATCCCTCCGGCATGGGCATTCCGAAATTGCACCTCTGACAGTCCTTGATATCCCTTCCTTTATGCTCCGCGATCACCGTCACCGGCTGTCCCGCCAGAAAACCGATTCCGCCTATAATCGCCGGATCGTCCCGAAACGCCCTGTCTCCATGGGCCTCCACAAACTGGTCAAATATATATTCCATATAATCGCAGGCCTGAGGACGCTCCATTTTCCGAACCGCCTTCACCTTGTCCCAGGCATCCTTGGGACTGCCCTTGGCCGCCTGCTCCCGCAGGATTTCGCTGGGCACAAAATGAAAATCCGTACCGGGCAGAAACTCCGCATACTGCCCCTCCCGACACTGATGAGCCTTCACCAGAAAATAAATGGTCTTTTTCAGATCCTCCCGTTTCACCACGCCGTCGATGATCCCATGCTCCACCAGAAACTCCGCCGTCTGAAATCCTTCGGGAAGCTCCTGGCCTATGGTCTGGCGGATCACCCTGGGCCCCGCAAATCCTATCAGGGCTCCCGGCTCCGCCATAATCACATCGCCCAGCATGGCAAAGCTGGCGGTAACGCCGCCCGTAGTGGGATCTGTCAATACTGTGGCGTACAACAGACCTGCCTGGCCGTGCCTCTGAATGGCCGCGGAGGTCTTTGCCATCTGCATGAGAGAAATAATCCCCTCCTGCATCCTGGCTCCGCCGGAACAGCAAAACAAAAATACCGGAAGCCCTTCCTCTGTGGCCCTCTCTATGGCAGAAGTAATTTTCTCTCCCACTGCCTGACCCATACTGGCCATGAGAAACCTGGAATCACAGATTCCAAGCATAATACTCTCGCCAAAGACCTTACACCGGCCCACCGTCACGGCCTCGTCCAGCCCCGTCTTTTCCCGGGCCTGAGCCAGCTTTTCCTCATAGCCCTGAAAATCCAGAGGATTGCGCACAGGCGTATCCGAAAACCAGGGCTCGAAGGTATGGGGGTCCGCTACCATGCGGATGCGGTTGTGAATCTTCACACGAAAATACCCGCCGCACTCATAGCAGATATATTTTCTCCGGACCACTCTCTCCCGATCCACCGTCCTGCCGCACTTTGGGCAGCGGATCAGGTATCTCTCCCCCTCCTGTCCCGGATCCTGACGTGATGCGCTTCCGCTCTCCCCGCTTCCCGCACTCCAAAACCGGTTTGAAGTGCGGGACAGATTCAGACGGCTGAATTTCTGTGCAAAATATTCCGCCCGTTTCTCTTTGATACGATCTATCCCCTTCACTTGCTCACCCTCCGTTATCCCAGGGCAAAGGTCAGCTCTGCTTCTGCCGCTGCTTTACCGTTTACCGAAGCCACACCGTACCCCACGCCCATGGGCCCCTTCACCTTCACAATAGAGGTCTCCAGCACAAGCACGTCTCCCGGCAATACCTTCTGCCGAAACCTGGCCTTGCTGATCCCGGCAAAATACGCCGTGCCGCCCTTTCTTTCAGGCACAGACAGCATGGCCACGGCTCCTGTCTGAGCCAGAGCTTCCAGAATCAACACGCCCGGCATAACCGGATTCCCCGGAAAATGCCCCTGAAAAAAGGGCTCATTCACACTGACGCATTTTTTTCCCAAAGCCCGCACACCCGGCTCCAGCTCCTCGATGGTATCGATCAACAGAAAGGGATACCGGTGGGGTATGATTTCCATGATTTCCTTTGCTGTATATAATGACATTTCCGTTCTCCTTCCTGATTCCCGCCTTGGAAAGCCTCATTTCTATTACATTTTTCCGATCAACAGACTGGCGTTGTGCCCGCCAAAGCCCAGAGAATTGCTGAGGGCGTAAGGAACCTCCTCCCGGCTGTCCTCCCGGCAGTAATCCAAGTCCAGCTCCTCCTCCGATTCCCGCAGTCCCGCTGTTTTATGGATATACCCCTCCTGCAGCTGTTTCACGCAGGCGATAAACTCCACGGCTCCCGCAGCTCCCAGCAGGTGGCCGATCATGGACTTGGTGGAATTGATCTTCAGATTTTTGGCATGTTCCCCAAAAGCCAGCTTAATGGCCCGGGTTTCAAACAGATCATTTAACCGGGTTCCCGTGCCGTGAGCGTTGATATAGGTCAGCTGCTGCGGCTGGATTCCCCCGTCCTCCAAAGCATTTGCCATGGCTTTGGCGGCCCCTGCCCCGTCCTCGGCAGGAGAAGTAATGTGGTAGGCATCCGAGGAGCAGCCATAGCCCAGCACCTCCGCCAAAATGCGCGCTCCACGCCTCCTGGCATGCTCCAGCTCCTCCAGAATCACCACTCCGGCGCCTTCTCCCATGACAAAGCCGCTCCTGTCCTTATCAAAAGGAATGGAACACCGCTGGGGATCCGTGCTGGAGGAAAGAGCCGTCAATGCGCAGAATCCGGCGATCCCCAGAGGAGTGACGCAGCCCTCGGCGCCGCCTGCCGCCATCACATCCGCATCGCCGTACTGGATGGCGCGGAAAGCCTCTCCGATAGAATTGGTGCCGGTGGCGCAGGCAGTGACCACATTCAGGTTTTTCCCCTTCAGTCCGTAAAAAATGCTCACGTTCCCCGCCGCCATATTGGAAATCATCAGCGGCACAAACAAAGGGCTCACCCTGGAGGGTCCCTTCTGAGTCAGTCTGTCATACTCCCGCTCCATGGCCTGAAGGCTGCCGATGCCGCTGCCGATACTGCACCCCACCCGCCAGGGATCCTCCTGCTCCAGATTAAGCCCTGCATCCGCAATAGCCTCCCCGGCAGCCGCCACTGCAAACTGACAAAACTGCTCCATGCGTCTGGCCGTCTTCTTATCCATGTATTTCTCCGGATCAAAGTCCCTGACCTCCGCCGCCAGACTGCATTTATATTCTGAGGCGTCAAACCTGGTAATGGGGGCAAACCCTGTCCTTCCCTGCTTAAGTCCCTCCCAGAAGGCCTCCACACCGATTCCGATGGGCGTCACTGCCCCCATTCCCGTCACTACCACTCGTCTCATACTGTCTCCTTTCGCTCTCACATGCACATGCCGCCGTCCACGCAGATCACCTGGCCGGTAATGTAGTCGGACCCGCTTCCTGCCAAAAAGGCCACCAGATCCGCCACATTCTCCGCCTTTCCCATTCTGTTCATGGGAATCATCTGCTTCAGGGCATCCTTCGCTTTGTCTGTCAGAGCCTGCGTCATTTCCGTCTCCACGTAGCCGGGAGCAACCGCATTGGCACAGATCCCTTTACCGGCCAGCTCCCTGGCCACGCTCTTGGTCAGGCCGATAAGCCCCGCCTTTGAAGCAGCATAGTTAGCCTGACCGGGATTTCCCATAATGCCCGACACCGAAGACACATTAATGATCTTTCCTGACCTCTGTTTCAGGAAAAATCGGGACAGGTGGCGGATGGTATTGAACGCCCCCTTCAAGTTCACATCCAATACCCGGTCATACTCCTCCTCCGACATTCTCAGGATCAGATTATCCCTGGTAATGCCCGCATTATTGACCAGGATATCCACATGTCCGTATCTTGCGATCACGTCCTCTACCAGCCTCCCGCAGGCCTCATAATCGGAAACGTCACAGCCCAGGGCCTCCCCTTGCCCTCCGGCGCTTCGTATCTCCTCCACCACCTCCAGGGCGCGTTCCCGGGAGCCGTTATAATTTACCAGAACCAGAGCCCCGTCACCGGAAAGCCTTCTGGCCACAGCCCGCCCGATTCCCCTGCCGGCCCCGGTGACCAGCGCCACCTTCCCCGCCAACGGCCCAGCCGGGCTTATCTGTTCATTGCATCTATCTTCCATTTATATACCCCCGTGCGCGCTTCAGCGCGCATCCCCTTCCGGCTTTCGTTCTCACTGAGTCAGTTCACTGAAAAGCCGGTTCATATCCTCTACAGTCTCCACGTTCCAGACCTTTACCGTCTTATCTATCTTTTTCAAAAAACCGCTTAAGGTCTTTCCCGGGCCGATCTCTACAAAGCTGTCTACGCCCTCTGACAGCATACGCTCCATGGTCTCCCGCCATCTTACCGTCCCGGAAACCTGCTTTGCCAAAAGCTCCCGGACCCGGCTCTTCTCTGTCACCGGAGCCGCCTCCACATTACAAAGATACGGAATCACCGGATCCTTCACCTCCACGCTCTCCAGCTCTCCGGCCAGCTTCTCGCCCGCCCCGGCCAGCAGCACAGAATGAAAAGGACCGCTGACCTTCAAAGGAACGCAGCGCCTGGCTCCGGCAGCTGTCAACGCAGCCGCAGCGGCCTCCACCGCCTTTTCCTCTCCGCTGATCACCACCTGCCCAGGGCAGTTGTCATTGGCCACCGCCACAATCCCCTCCTGTGCGGCGCAGATTTCTCTGACAACATCTGCCTCCAGGCCCAGCACAGCCGTCATGGCCCCTCCTGTGGGATATGCCTCCTGCATATAGATGCCCCGGCGGCGGATCAGATGAAACAGATCGGGAAGCTCCATAACCCGGGCTGCCGCCAGCGCACCGTACTCTCCCAGGCTTAAGCCCGCGCAGCAGTCCGCCGCAAGCCCCTTTTCCTCCAGCACCTTTAAGACAGCCACCTCCACGGTGAGCATGGCGATCTGAGTATACTCCGTAATGTTCAGCCGCTCATCCCCTGAAAACACAAGCTGTGCCACATCCAGTCCCGAGGCCTCCCGGGCTATGTCAAACACCTCTCTGGCCGTCTGAAAGCCTTCATAAAAATCCTTCCCCATGCCGGTATACTGCGCTCCCTGGCCGGGAAAAATAAATGCTCTCCTGCCCAATCCTATACCTCCTTCCACTCCGGGACCTCCTTACACGTCCCGATTTCCCAAAAGCCGTTCTCCCTGCTCCATGATCTCCAGAATAATCTCTCTGCAGGAGCGCTGCTCCTTCACCAGGCCTGCAATCTGTCCTGCCATCAGCGTTCCGTTCACCACATCTCCATCTTCAACCGCTCTGCGCAGAGCCCCTAAGGTCAGCTGCTCCAACTCCTCAAAGGGAGCGCCCTCCTTCTCCAGACGCAGGTATTCTCTTGTCATGCGATTCCGGATCTGGCGCACCGGATGTCCGTGACTCATTCCCGTCACCTCGGAGTCAATATCCTTTGCACCAATGATCTTATTCTTGTAATTTTCATGAGCGATGGATTCCCTGGCCGTCACAAAACGGGTGCCTATCTGCACCGCCTCTGCCCCCAGCATAAAGGCTGCCGCAAGCCCCCGGCCATCTGCGATACCGCCTGCCGCCACCACCGGTATGGACACCACATCCACTACCTGGGGCACCAGCGCCATAGTAGTAAGGCTGCCGATGTGACCTCCCGACTCCATGCCCTCTGCCACTACGGCATCGGCCCCGGCCCGCTCCATCATTTTCGCCATGGCCACACTGGCCACCACGGGAATCACCTTGATTCCTGCGGCCTTCCACATAGCCATATATCGTCCCGGATTCCCTGCGCCGGTAGTTACCACCTTAACCCCTTCCCGGGCGGCTGCCTGGGCAATGGCATCAGCCTGAGGATTCATCAGCATAATATTCACACCGAAGGGCTTATCCGTGGCCTCCCGAACCCTGCGAATCTGTTCCTCAACAAACTCCGCCGGAGCTCCGCCCGCGCCGATCAGACCCAGACCGCCGGCCTCGGACACAGCGGCCGCCAGTGTGTGCTCTGCCACCCAGGCCATGCCCCCCTGAATAATGGGATACTCGATTCCCAAAAGCTCCGTTATTCTTGTCTTCATATCCACCCCTCCTTATATCTCATGCCCATGTCCATCCCCTGTCGTATCATTTTCTGCTCCACGCCCGGCTGTGCCTGCTTTCGTACCGTAATGCCGGTCTCGGTTTCCAGACCTGCCGTCCTCGTCTCAAAATTTATACGGCCTTACACTTCTCCTCCAGATACTCCAGCACATCCCCCACAGTGGACAGCCTTTCCAGATCCTCTGAGGGAATCTCCACCTGGAACTCATCCTCCAGTGCCATGACCATCTCAAACAGATCCAGGGAATCCGCATTCAGATCTTCCTTAAAATCTGTGCTCTCTGTAATAGTCTCTCCGTCCGCATTCAATTTTTCTTCGATAATCGCCTTGACTCTCTCAAACATGATTGCTCTCCTCTTCTTTTATGGTTTTTGATACTATGTTTGATAGTTTGATAGTCTATTTGTTTGAGTTTCAAATATTTTGACTGTCAAACTATTTGAGCAGTATATTACTATGCTTCTCATTCCTTGTCAACCACTTTTTATGAAAAATAAATGCTTTCCTATAATGTAAAACGGCCGGAAGAACTCTTATGCTCTTCCGGCCGTTTTATCTGCCATTTCATTCCCGCTATAATCAAGATTCCTTAAATCTTGAATTTTCTTACAATCTCCTCCAGCTGTCTCGCAAACTCAGCATTGTCCTCGGCCTTGGCTCCTGTATCTCCGGCAAATCCCACCATATCTGTAGCCTTGGTGGCAATGTCGTTGATGCTGATGGCTGCCTCATTTACGGTGCTGTTGATGCCCTGCACGGAATTGGCAATATCCGTAATGCTCTCTTCCAGCTGGGAAATGGATTCGCTGATGGTCTGCAGACTGTCAGAGAAGCCTCTGGTGTCGGCGCTGTATTCCTCGCTGACATTGATAAAGGTCTCGTAATCCACAATGACCGTCTCTTCCATAAAGGTAATCATCTGGCGCAGGCAGTCCTCCATGCTCTCGGCGGCATCCTTCACGCTGGCCACAATGGAAGAAATATTGCTGGCAGTCTCGGTGGACTGAGAAGCCAGACTTCCGATCTCACCTGCCACAACAGCAAAGCCTCTTCCCGCCTCACCGGCCCTGGCCGCCTCTATGGAAGCGTTGAGCGCCAACAGACTGGTCTGGAGGGAGATGGTCTCAATCCCTTCGATGACATCATTCAGATGGCCGATGACCTCCTGCAGGGCATCCATGTCGCTCTGCATGCTGCGGGACATCTGAGCGGTCTGTTCCGAGAGCTCTTTAATGGAGGTGAGCTCCTCCTGGGCGGCCTCGATTTTCCGAAACACATTGTCCGCCGCCGAGGACACTTCCACGATATTGTGGGTCATCTCCTCATGTACATTGTTGGAATGTCCGGTCATGCTATGTCCGTCCGAGGAGCCGAACAGGGTTTCCGTGGCCCTGGCGACTCTGCGGGAGATGTCTACAATCTTGTCGTTCTGATACTTCATGGTCAGATCCAGCGAACTGATCTGCATGACGGCTTTAATGTTTTTGTCAAATACCTCGGCAAATTCCTTACGGCCCTTCGACAGACGTTTGTAAATCCCGCCTAACTCCGGCTCGCGGGAGTAATCGGCATCCTTCAATTCGGAAATAGCTTTCATAAGAACTACTTTGTTGTTTCTGGATCCCATATTGTGTTCTCCTTCTCTCCTGCATAATGAATTTGGCAACGCAAAGGCTGCCTCGCAAGCTATGTATGGATATAGCTTCATGATAAAATATTTCAAAGATTTTTGCAATATCTTTGTGAATGTTTCGTAATTTTTTACAATTGATATTTAGAAGAGTACGAAAATACTTGACAGGGTAAAAAAAGTAATTATAATAAAAGGTACAAAGGGATAGGGAAAGCAAAGGGTTGTATAAGCTCTGGCTTTCCCTAATTATTTTTAAGAGAGAGGAAGAAAATATGGAAAATAGGCCTATTGGACGTTGGGGGCGCCTTCACCAAGATTATTTGCGGGATACAGAGCCGGGACGATATCGTTGTATTTTTTTATCCAACGGCATTTGGGACTATCTGGATGCAATAGATGAAGAGGCTCAAAGGGAATATGACGAGAAGGTAAGTGAAATTAGGATACAAATGGGTGTGCGGGAAAAGGCGGCAGATGGGGAACAGGAAAGCTGGCAGGAGCAAATGCGTATTGTCAGAATGCTGGCCGAAGAGTGCGTATTGCGGGATATTGTTTATAAGTAGCAGAGGAGAGACGAAATATTTGCGGCCAGAAAGTTGCTTTTTAATGCTTGGAATGATATACTTACTTTACTTTTGTTTGTGGCATAAAACAGGTTTTACATGACTTGGGGGGATAAGATGGCATTTACGCATATAGATTGCTTCAGCGGGCCAGGGGGAATATGTACCGGGCTTCATGCGGCAGGA
>OFGC01000478.1_pt1 | contig 40030 bp, 35 predicted proteins | sample 1521691 | NCBI WGS metagenome assembly OFGC01 (sample SAMEA3504121, study PRJEB24116) | mouse gut metagenome | biome: mouse gut; feature: mouse-associated habitat; material: faeces | place: Denmark | collected 2011
AATTACCTTGTGGCTGGGAGTGTAGGGTGAGAATAATCTCACCATTCTTTTTATCCACATCATAATGAGCATCACTATTATTGACGCAATTCTGTAATTCAGATTCAAGAATTTTTTCTGGAGTGAGTAATATTGCCATCTCGCCAAGCAGTTCCTTTGGGTCGGGATTATCAGTGCGCCAGCCTATATTGAGTTGATCAACCCAATTGTATATACCCTCACTATGGCCGGCTGCGGCTCGCCCCCCCTTGTCAATACGCCAAGTCAAAGAAGTGTCTGATTTCGCCACCGAAATTTTATACGGAACGAAATCCTCAGATAGATTGATGTAACTGAAATTTTCCATGGGGCGTGTTCTTACCTCCACAGTCATTTCAATTCCTTGTGTATTAATGAGCGCATTCAGAGCCTCGGTCAGAATCTCTTTTGCAGACATTCCCGTAGGGATAAGAATCAATGTCAAGACTGCGGCTGCCACACACGAAGCTCCTACTCCCCATAACCAGCGGAAAGGTTTCCTTTGGCGGGTGCAGGAATCAAGAGTGGAATTTATCCGATTACGCAAATCGTCGGACGCCGCAAAGTCACGGCGAGGTTTCAGCATATCCTTTATCTCTTTGTATTCATCCATGACTATTGATTTTTGAGATGTTGACTTCTTAACTTATCCATTCCCGACTTGAATCGGGATTTGACAGTAGATGCCGGAGTGGAGAGTATCTGACTTATTTCCACGAATGAGAGTTCATCCATCACAGTCATTCTGATAACCTCGGCCTCTCTTTCGGGAAGTTTTTCAAGTAGACCGTTCAGACGCTCTATCTCCTCCATATCCAACTCATCTTCATTTGAAGTATCGGGTATTTCATTGTCTGCCTCAGAGAGCGGGCGAATATTCCGGTCACTGAGATAAAAATCCTTGCAGAGATTATAAACTATTCGGAACAGATACATCCTGATGCTGTCTTGTTTGATTTTGGAAACCTCTGCTTCCAAAATCCTCCTGACAGCCTCATGCACCACATCCTCGGCATCTGCCTTACTGCCTATGCGAATGGTGGCGAAGCGCACAAGGTAATTAAGATTGGCCTCAATCACCTCGCCAAGCATTTGCCGAGTCTGTATGTCGATCTGTTTTTTCACTGCTTTATTGTTTTCTATAATAAAGACTGAAAACTTCCCAAATCGACGAAAAATATATGTTAAAAAATGTAATACACCATACAGCACATTCTCTTTTACGATAAATCCGCATTTCAAGAGCTAAGTGTCTGAGACTTTTGCATCTCCCATTTGATAGCATTTACCATTAAATCTCCTCCCTAACCTTTCGCTATGACCTGCTGTGAATAATAAAGCATCGCCTCGTCATCATCGCCCAGTCTGCATATCAACTTGCTGATCTTCCACCACGTCAAAACTGCGACAGCCTGTTGCAGTTTTGAATCTGAAATATGGAGGCGGGCAAGATTCATTATATTTACAAAATGTTCTTGCATAATCGGGAGGTTTTGGTTAACTTTGACCAAGTCTTCAACTCACATCAGAAGGAGAATCATTATTTAATCCTTAGAAACTATGACTATCGAAGATATAAGGGCATTGGCGGCGGATGAGTCGCGGACTCTGAAACTGAAGAAGAGTACCGGCGAGTTGAATGACGTTAAGCACTCGGCACGTGCGTTTCTGAATACGGAGGGCGGCTACCTGATTTTCGGTGTGGCGCCAAAGTCGCTGAAGATTCTCGGACAACATATAAATTCAAATTGATTATGGCATTACCAATCAACATAGAGGATTTGCTCAATAAGCGCAAAGTGGAATCTACCCGGATAGAATTCAAGTCCGGATGGAATCCCGATAAAATCTATCATACAATATGTGCCTTCGCCACCGACTTGGAAAACCTTGGGGGCGGATACATCCTTGTCGGTGTTGAGGAGGAAAATGGAATTGCAAAGCGGCCGGTCAAAGGACTTGACGAGACTGAAATTGATGGTATATTGAAAGATATGGTTGGTTATGATTCTAAGATGTCACCTGCATATATGTCGAAAGTTTCTCCGGAAGTGGTGGATGGCAAGACAATCCTTGTAATATGGACACCTGCAGGAAGCAATCGCCCATATTCGGTAATGGAAAGTGTCGTGGCTAAAAAATCAGTGCCTAAATTCTATGTCAGGAGCAAATCTTCAACCATTGAGGCAAAAGGTGAAATACTCGATCAAGTACGAGAGTTGGCAAGCCGAATCCCTTTTGATGAGAGAATGTAACAGCTTCAATAGAAGACATTTCTTCCTTGTTGGTCTATGAGCATTTGAAGTCTGTTAAAAGCAAATTAGCGGATGGATTTATGAGTAGACCTCTTGTTGATATCCTTGACGAGATGGATTTGTTAACCGGACCGACTGAAAACCGACAGATAAAAAATGTCGCTATAATGATGTTCTGTGAACATCCGGAGAAATTCTTTCCCGTCACTCAGGTAGATATTGTTATTTTCCCGGAGGGGTGTATTGAAAACCCTGATGAGATGATTGAAGTGCCAAAGATAGTTGGTCCGGTGCCTAAAATGATTCGGGAAACTTTATCTTATTTACGCACAAATGTCATAAAGAAAAGAATTGCGAAACCAACGGATAAAGAAAAGTCTGACAAGACTTATAACTATCCATATCAAGCATTCGAGGAGGCAGTGGTAAATGCTTTGTATCATCGCGACTACCAAGAGCGTGAACCTGTGGAAATCACAGTTGAACCTGGTCATATTGACATTCTAAGTTATGCAGGACCAGATAGATCAATAAGTGCAGAATCCATCAAAGCCGCCAAGAAGTTGAAAGCCCGACGTTATCGTAATCGTAGGCTTGGAGATTTCCTAAAAGAGTTGGACTTGACAGAGGGGCGAGCCACAGGAATCCCTACAATCCAAAAGGCTTTAAGAGTGAATGGTTCAGCGCCGGCTGTCATAGATACGGACGATGACCGGACATATTTCCTTATGACAATTCCTTGTCGTGAGGATATGATTAATGCTGATACATTGCCAATGGATGACAATGAGAAAAAGAACTTTGACGATAGACTTTTACAAATACTTGGAGAATCATTTGTAAAAGTTCAAGAGACTGTATATCAAAGCAATATCATCGATAAACTTCGACTTTTACAAATACTTGAACAGCTATCTGTAAAAGTCTGGGATAAGTCAAAGAAGTCTGTAAACAAGGGTATCTATAGCCAATATGTGATTGAACTGATAGAGTATCTCAAATCAGGTCCATCAACCATTAAAGCTTTAGCTGAAGCTCTAAATTGGAACGACACGACTGAACTGAGAAGGAAGTTTATCAACCCGTTAATAGAGTTAGGTTATATAACCATGACAATGCCTGACAAACCTACAAGCTCTAAACAGGAATACAAACTTACCAAGATAGGCAATTCATTATTTGAATAAAAGATCATGACTATCGAAGATATAAGGGCGTTGGTGGCGGCAGATGAGTCGAGGACCCTGGAGCTGAAGAAGAGTACCGGCGAGCTGAAGGACGGTATGCACTCGGCGTGAGCGTTTCAAGCAGCCGCATGAGTCGTTTCCCCACAATCTGAACGTGGCGGCAAGCCCTATTCCGCATGACGTATCTGGAAAACTGGGGGGCTCGTTCTCCCGTAAAATCCTCCGTTCTCCCGTAAAATCCGTATCAAGGGGGATGCGCAGCCAATCTGCGGGCATCAAGGCGCTTAGCGCCGAGATGCATCCGTCCCAACCCGCGTGCTACCCTGGCATTACGCAAATAAGAGGATCCGCGTTAATCCTTTCCATCCGCGGCGCAGTCGCGTAGCGACAAGCGAAAAAATCCGCGCCCTTAAACTCCTTCCCCATCCTACCAATTGGCACTTCCGTAACCTAACGGCGTAGTGCGGCATAGCAGCCGCTACATATATACAACGCTGCCGGAGGCGGCATTTAGCTTAAGCTATCATATATTTTAACCGCAAAATATCAATTATTTGCGCGGAAAGTATTAATTTTGCGCACTATTACACCGGGCCGCCTCGGTGCGCAGTCAAGCTCGCACCCGAATCTAACATCCGCGCGCAATGCGGATGTGCAATAGTCTTGAAATGTTAAAATTAATTAAATTTTAGCATACGTTAAATTTAAATGCGCATCCGGATTGTTTTCAATCGTGACGCCGCCACCCTCGCGGTGCGTCGCTCACGCAGGGCGAATACTTCGCCCCCTCTGATACAGACAGTAAGAGAATTATAATAACTATAATCAATAAACCCCAAAAGCGAAATGAAGAAATTCTTTATGCTTCTCGCCATCGCTCTCCCGATGGTGTTCACAACCGCCTGTGGTGATGATGACGATGATCCCACAGCACCCATCAACTTCACAGTCAGCGAACTCGCAGTCTACACCAACAATGCCGAGACTCTGACTCTCGACAGCAAGAACCCCGGTGTGCTCACATGGGCATCTTCAGATGCATTCGTGGCCACTGTAAGCCAGAACGGTGAGGTTCGCGGCCAGCACGCAGGTACTGCCACAATCACCGCCACCAACGCCGAGGGCCGCAAGGCTACAGCCAAAGTGACTGTGCTCCCCCAGAACGACAACTTCAACATCCCCTGCCTCTCATGGGGTGCCAACGCCAATCAGGTGAAGAGCGCCACTGAGTCAGCTATCTCAGGTCTCGTATACCGCGAGGACCTCTCTGAGACTACTCCCGATGCCGATGGTTTCACTACAAGCGTATTCATGACAGGTGCTTACCTCCCCTCTTACTCATATGTATTCGGCAACGGTAAGCTCGCCAACTCTACCATCACCATCACGCTCGACCAGGACATGGAGGGCGACCTCGAAGGTTTCCTGCAGGATCGCTACAAGATGTATGGCGAGACTGAGACTGAGGCATTCTACATGAACGCCGATGAGCTCAGCAAGGCCACAATGAAGATTGTGCTCGACTACATCGGTGTAGCCGACGAGAACCCCACTATCAGCGCCACATGGATGGAGAACCCCGACTATGCTGGTTCACGTGCTGCCGGCAACGTCGACGCAGCTGCTGCCTTCAACAAGGCCCGCGCCGCTGTCAAGGGTGTGAAAGCTACTCTCTAAACGAAAACATAAAAACAAAATATAGCTATGAAGAAAGTATTTTCAATGCTCTGCGCCGGTTCGCTGGCTATGCTGGCCGTATCTTGCGGCGGCAACAAGCAGGCTGAGGAGGACACCGTAGGTGTTGACTCAATGGTAGCCGTTGAGGAAGTTGTAGAGGTTGACTCTATCAACCCCGATTCAGCTCTCGTTCAGGTTGAGGAGGTAGCAGAAGAGGCTGCCGCTCCTGTAGTAGAGAAAGCAAAATCTACTGCCACCAAGGCCACATCAACTGCCAAGAAGGCAGCTGACCAGGCTGTAGATGCCGCCAAAGAGACTGCCACAAAGGCCACAACTGCCGCAACAACTGCCTCTGAGAAGGCAGCCGCAGCAGCTGTCAACGCCACCAACCGTGCAAAGCAGGTTGCCAAAGAGGGCGTAGATGATGCCGCAGCCAAGGCAGCCGCCTACAAAGAGGCTCAGCGTGCAAAGCGCGAAGCCCAGCAGCAGTAAACCCCGACCCCACGGTACGGCTCCCTCGGGCAGCCGCGCCCCACATACACCAAGCGGGAGAGCCCCAAGCGGACTCTCCCGCTTGCCATATCCATTCAGTTAGATTCTTACGGCGGAGTTCTGGGATTTATGGGAATTCTGGGATTTATGGGAGTTATGGGTAGAAACTCCTTCGACCGCTGCCCCCTGGGATGAGGGGTGCCCTCGCCCCGACACGGCTCGACTACGCCTTGAAATTCTCCCGTTTGGCTGACTTGGTTAGGAAGATGTGGAATGAATTTTAAGGCGCGGATTTTTCTCTTACTCGCTGCAATGCAGCTCGTTGCGAGCGCGGATGGGATGGATTAACGCGGATTTTCTTCATGCAAATGGATGGGTCGCAGGCACATCGGCGCTATGCGCCTTGTGGCGACGCGGATGGTGCCGGATGCTAATCGACCCCAAGCGATGACATCAGATTATCGTCAATACATCTATATCCAGACATATCAATCCTCAGCTTCCGTATCAAAGGGGAATGCGCAGCCATCCGCGAGCATCTTGGCGCTCAGCGCCAAGATGCATCCGCTCCCGCTTACTTAATTTCGGCAATAATTTTGGTTTATTGCCGAAATTAAGTTATCTTTGCAGCGAAATATAAATCGTTATGAGTACATCTGATATGATATTGAATTTTGCCGATAGCCATGACACGTTCACGCTTTGTGAATTGGCTAATTATGTCCGAAGACAGGAAGATATTTCTGATTCCGGTATATTATGGCATATCAAAAAACTTATCAAGCAAAATAAATTATGCCGATTAACCCGTGGGCTTTACGGGAGTTTTATAAAAAGGGCGTTTACGCCGACGCTGACCAATGAGTTGAAAGAATTATATGGCGACTTAGCCTCTAAGTTTCCACTCATTGATATTGTTGTATATTCAGGACAGGACATAACCGCATTGCAACATCACATATCTGCCAATAACGCTCTATATGTCGAAGTTACCAAAGAGGCATCTGAAGCGGTGTTCCACTATCTGATTGATAAGAATATAAAGGCTTATCACAAGCCCGATAGTGATTTTATGTGTGATTATGTTGACTTGGCCGAACAGTGTGTAATAGTCAAACCTCTTGTGACAGAAAGTCCTGTAAAGATAATCGACGGCATCTGTACCCAAACCTTGGAGAAGTTGCTGGTGGATATAAATATTGATGCGGACTTTTATTACATCCAAGGAATTGAGGCATCCTACATTATGGAGAATGCCAAATCCCTATATCAATTGAACATCCCTAAAATGTTGCGCTATGCTTCACGAAGGGGGATCAAACAAAAATTGCAGTCTTACTTGAAGAACGATACTGACCATGATTAAACCCGAATGCTTCACAAGAGAATGGTGTCCAACGCTGACAAACAAACTGAATAAACTGAAGCGTACCCTACCCGAAGCGTTCTATTACTGGGTGAAGACAAGCGAGCTATTACAATAGCTTAATTTTGGCAATAATCGGCTTTTATTGCCGAAATTAAGGTTGATGCGAGTATATACTTTTGATTCATATCTTGGTTAGCAAATCGGCCATGCGCAAGACCAGAAAGGCCGACTCGTTGAGTCAGGCCGACGGCCTCTACCTTCTTCTGTGCGACCACGGGAGAACGAGGAGCCTGCGAACGAGGAGGCAACACGGGAGAATAAAGAGGGACCACGGCGACTGAATTGGAACGGCCAGAACTTGCCGGGACGCCATCCGCGAGCATCAAGGCGCTGAGCGCCAAGATGCATCCGTTCCCACCCGCGTGCAACCCAAGCACAAATATGATCCGCGTTAATCCATCCCATCCGCGGCGCAGTCGCGTAGCGACAAGCGAAAAAATCCGCGCCCTTAAAGTCCTTTCCCATTTTCAAAACTACGCCACATTAAGATGGTGACTGAACTTAACGGCGTTGGGTGCCCACGGCCACGATCTTGCCTCAAGAGAGGGAGAAGAGAGGTTACTTCCCCGGGCGCAGTCGAGCCGTGTCGGGGAGAGGCGCCCCTCCTCCCAGGAGGCTAACGCCGCACCCGCCACCTCCCGTCACCAACCGTACCCCCGTCACAACCGTTCTCCCGTCTTCAACCGTACTCCCGTCTACAACCGTACTCCCGTCACAACCGTTCTCCCGTCTACAACCGTACTCCCGTAAAAAACGTACTCCCGTCCACCACCGTGCTCCCGTCATCGCCGGAACGAAAAAGAGAGAGGTGCTCCGCAAGCGGGGCACCTCTCGGGGTTATTGGGAGTATGAATGTCGTGACGGGTTATTGTTTGATGTCGTGACGCGCTACGGATTGATGTCGTGACGCGCTACGGATTGATGTCGTGCGGCCTCTATTTCTTGAAGAGGCGCAGCAGCTCGCCTATCCAGAGCACAAGCGACGTCGCTCCGATGATGATGCACCAGTCGGTGAACTGGAGCGGCACCACATTGAAGAATTGTCCGCCGATGCTCACTATCACTATCTGACCCACCAGAATCACAAGGGCTATCAGAGCGAAGCCGCTACAACCCTTGAAGTGGAAAGCCGAGCGACCGGTCTCGAATGCGCGGGCATTAAACATATTCCAGAATTGCAGGAACACGAAGATAGTGAAGAAGAGCGAGAGCTCATAGGGGGAGAGTCCGGTGTTCTCCGAGTTGATAATGGCTGAGCCAATCTGGGTGAGCGAAGTGATGTCGGTGTGCTCGAAATACCAGAGCAGGGCCAGGAGCAGCAGGAAGAATATGCCACCCACACCCACTATGGAGTTCCACATCGGACGATTGATGATGAATGCCTGACGCGAACGCGGCTTGTCGTGCATCACTCCGGCCGACGGCGGCAGCGAGGCGAGCGCCATGGCTGCGAAGGTGTCCATAATCAAGTTCACCCAGAGCATCTGGGTCACTGTCAGCGGCGACTGCATACCCATGAATGCACCGAAGAGCACAATCAGACAGGCAGCCACATTCACCGTCATCTGGAAGAGAATGAAGCGCTGGATATTCTGATAGAGCGAGCGACCCCACATCACGGCGCGACCAATCGATGAGAATGAGTTGTCGACGATGGTGATGTCGGAGGCCTCCTTGGCCACCGACGTGCCATCGCCCATCGACAGACCCACATGCGCGGCCTTAAGAGCCGGCGCATCGTTGGTGCCGTCGCCGGTGACGGCCACAACCTCGTTGTTGCCCTGCAGGGCCTCTACGAGGCGCTTCTTATCCATCGGGCGTGCACGAGCTATGATCTTCAGGTCGCCCACACGCTCACGGAGCTGGGCATCGCTGAGCTCGGCAAATTCTGTGCCGGTGATGATGTTGCGGTCGCCATCCTTGGCATCATTCCAGAGACCGATCTGGCGCCCGATCTCCTTGGCGGTGCCGGGAGTGTCTCCGGTGACTATCTTCACGCCGATTCCGGCATTGAGCACCTCAGCCACTGCATCGGGCACATCCGAGCGCACCGGATCCGATATCGCCACAATGCCGAGGAATACGAGTCCATCGGCCTTGAGCTTATGGTCGGCAATCACAGGCGCGTCATTATCGAGCACCTTATAGGCGAAGCCAAGTGTGCGCATCGCCTGATTCTGATATTCGAGCAGCTGGGCATCGATCTCCTGACGGGTCACTCCGGCAGTGTCGCCACACATGCCGAACACGATTTCCGGAGCACCTTTCACGTAAAGTATACGCTTCCCGGTGGCAGACTTGACGACTGTAGCCATGTACTTGCGCTCGGTCGAGAAGGGGAGCTCCTCTACCCTCTCCACACCCTCGCGCAGCTTGAGATAATCGGCGCCGCGGTCGCGCAGCCAGAGCAGCAGCGCACCCTCGGTGGGGTTGCCGAGCACCTGCGGCTTCTCGCCCGAGAGATCAAGCTGGGCGGTAGAGTTGACGGCGATACCCTCGTAGAGCACCTCGTCAGAGGGCTGGCCGAAGAAGTTGGTCTTGTAGACCTGCATCTGGTTCTGGGTCAGGGTGCCCGTCTTGTCGGTGCAAATCACCGTCGTGGCGCCCATCGTCTCGCAGGCGTGCATCTTGCGCACAAGGTTGTTGGTCTTGAGCATGCGGCGCATGGAGTAAGCCAGCGAGAGAGTCACCGCCATCGGCAGACCCTCGGGCACAGCCACCACCACCAGCGTCACAGCCACCATCAGCGTCTGCAGCAGATAGGTCATGAATTCCACCCAGTTGAAGCCATCGGCGCCACTGTGCATGAAGAAGAGGAAGAGGCGGCCGATCACGATCGCTGCAGCAAAACCATATGAGATTTTAGTGATCAGATCCCCCAGACCGTCAAGCTGCTCATTGAGCGGAGTCTTGACACTGTCGTCGATCTGGGCGGCCTCAAACACCTTGCCGTTCTCAGTCTTGTCGCCCACGGCGAAGACCTTCATCACACCGTGACCTTCCATAATCTTGGTGCCGCGCATGGCATGATTGTCGGGGAAGGTGTGGTCGGGGTCAAACTGAGCCGGGTCGGTAGTCTTGTGGCAGATGGGTTCGCCGGTGAGGGTGGACTCATCAATATTGAGCGACACAGCCTCGAGCAGCTCGCCATCGGCGGGCACCTCCTCGCCGGTGTTGAGAATCACGATATCACCCACCACCACATCGCGCTTGGGAACCGACATGGCATGGCCGTCGCGCACCACCTGCACCGGCTCATCGTCGTTCACCTGATTGAGCAATGCGAATTCCTTGTCGGCCTTCAGCTCGAAGATGAATGCCAGACCTGTGGCAAGCAATATGGCCACAATGATGCCGAGGGGTTCGAAGAATACTCCGAACCGGCCATGCTCGCTTCCGGGTCCCCAGAATTCATAGCATGATATGCCGATTGAGAGCACTGCGGCAATCATCAGGATAATGATCAGCGGGTCGCCGAATTTCTCGAGAAACCGCTTCCACAACGGGTCCTTCTCGGGAGGCGTCAGCAGATTTGAGCCGTGTTGGCGGCGGCTCTCCTCAACCTGCTGCTCCGTCAGACCCACAAAATGAGTTTGCTTCTGCATGTTGTAATTATATGTATTATTGTATTTTGTGTCAATTTAGGCTGCAAGCCCGAATATTATTTTCAGTCCAGACCGCAGCGGCTCGCCAAGCCTATTTAATAGCAGCCAGCTCGGCAAAGAGTGGCGTGGCGAATATGTCGCAGGCCTCATCGCTGCCCGGCAGCACACACTCGAAAGCCTCGCTGATGGCGGGGATGGCGTAGTAGCCATCGCGGTCGCGCTGCACCACGAATCGTTCGGGCTTATAGATATTCGATTCATGACGCATCACCTCGCGCTTAATGTTGGCCAGGATGGGATTGCGTATATCCTGACGCGTGATGTCGGGCACCCTCTCGGTCGTCCCCTCGAAGGCGCGGTAGATGCGCGCGAAGCGCCGCTTCACCTGCTCCATGCGCCGCTCATAGCGGTGGGCATCAGCGCCGCCGCGTGGCGGAGTGAAATTTATGCCCCCCTTCTGCGATTCGAATATCATGAGCACATACATCGTCTTCTCCTTGCGGTGAAGCCCGCTCAGCACCGCATCGATGCCGGGGAATACGAGCGTCATATTGCGGAAGTCGACCCTGAGCTTCGTGGTCACAGCCCGCTTGAGCAGGATAATCTCAAACAGCTGCCTGTAAAACCCATTATAGAGGAAACTCCCCTCGGCATCTCGCTTATGGCTGATTACGACGCGGTCATTGCTGCAGGCTGAGAGAAACAAGTCGGTCAGTCGCTCCACCTCGCGCAGCGGGTCGGTGTCGAGACTTATGCGCAGGAAGTTGGTCACCACCCTGTCGCCCACACGCGTCTGGCCGATGCGCATCAGCAGGGCCGGATCGGTCTGGGCAAGCTCTTCGAAACCGAGTTTGTGGTGCAATTGCTCGATGCAGAATTTGTCGGTCGAGATATTCTTGAGCTGACTGAGCAAATCGCGCACACCACTCTGCGACAGTGTGGGCGACAGCAACATGGCCACATCCTCCATCAACGGCGCCGGGGTGGTGAGATAATGGTTCACCACCTCGGGCAGATACACGAAGTCGAGTCCGCAGAGCTTCAGCTCGCGCTGTATCTGGCGCAGGGATCCGGCCACCGCGGCATTCACCTCCTCATCAAAGTAGGACTCCACATAGAGCACCTGCCGATCATCAAACCACACATCGTCGACCTCTACCGACAGCACGTCGCTCTGCGGCATATGCGGGTCAAGACAATACCTCAGGGCCAGCATCAACAGGGCCTCCTCGCGGGCGCAGAATGAATCGCTGAGCGTCATCTTCTCGAATGTGCCCAGATAGTCGCGCACCTCCGCCTGCGGAAGAGCGCATATCGTAGAGATGGCCTCGCCAAGTGTCAGCATGAATGCCTCACCCTCATCTTCGCGGGTTATGCCGAATTGCTGCTTCAGCTCGGCATATAGCTCCATCTCGCGGCTGTCTATCACTTTGTCGGCCTTTATGAGGTCGATCAATATGCGGGTCAGGGCCCGGCGTTCGTTGGCTTTCATGCTCACTGGTTGATTGCGGAGCGCATGCGGGTCGCAATGTGTACCGCCGCTCTCCGGTGATATAGTAAGACCCTCCGTTAAGCCCCGCCCCGCACATTCTGACAATGGGGACGGGGCGAAGACACCCCATCCCCTCTCAGTCGCAGGAAAGGCAAGGAAGACTGATTATCTCTATCTTTACTTGGCGTAGCTGTCAAGTATGCGCTTGATGGTGTTGCGAAGATCGTAGCCGTCATCGAAGGCATCGCCGATGGCAGCGAACTTCCACTCACCGTTGCGGCGGTAGATGCGGCCGAGCACAAGAGCGTTCTTGCCGCGGAACTGCGGTTCCTTGGCCACGTCGTACTGCGCGAATACCTGCTGCACACGCTGCGGTGTGCCCTCAAACATGCGGATCTGCACATATGGCACCTCGGCAAAGTCGATCGAGCGCGGCGAGAAGATATTGAGGAAGAAGAATATCTGGTCGATGTTGGAGCGCACTTTCTTGAGATCGATCTGCACAATCTCGTTGTCAAGGCCATCATCGCCACCTTTGTCGCCTTCAGTGTCGTCGGGGGTGTGGTACATCGAGCCATCGGCGCTCCAGTCCTTACCCACCGGCAGCCCGCGCGAACGGAACATCACCGGATTATAGAGCGGCGAGTAGAGCGTGTCGATAAGATTACCCTGCGCATCGGTCATGACACAACTCAGGTCGATATCCACATCCAGCTCCTCTGCCACCATCTTGGTGCTCAGTCCCAGGAAGCCCGACTTGCGGGGCACTTCGCGCACTATCGCGCCCCAGTTGACGCCTACACAGAACTCGGTGAGTTTCTTGCCATCAGTTTTCTCAAGGTTGATGCGGTGTCCTTTTTCAAGATTGATTGCCATATCTGTCTATGTTTTTTTAAGTTTCTGATTTCTTATGCTGCGAAATTAACATTTATTTCACTCAGCCCGGCATTTTTCACAATATTGCGGTGACTCGATAGCGCGTGCATGATTGCCTCAATTGCAATATTGCAATCCGCTTGCAGCCTCGCCCATACCTCAACGCAACACCCAAAGTTAGGCAAAATCAAAGTAACATGCAAGATTTTCACCTCCAGATATCGACTTTTCATGGATTTGCCTAAATATGCCGCCGATTTTGACCTCTCTTTTGAATTTTTCCGTTAATTTTGCATATAGGGAGCGTTTTCCCCTATTAAGGAACTCTCTCCCAGCAATCCCATCCCTCCCAGAGATCCCATCCCTCTCCCAGCCCTCCCAACAGGGCAACCAAGAGATCAAAAATTTAATCAACTTCAATTATTACGTTAAATCTGTATTATGAAATTATTGGCAAAGGTGGTGCGCAGCAACAACGGCACCCCTCAGTTTGAAGTCAAATATGAAGACCGCACCTACAGGGTCAAGCTATTTAAATTTCAGGAGAATCTGCCTGATGGCACTCCGATTGATTGCACAGTCACCCATCAGGCCAACGGCAATATCTTTCTCCGCCAGAATCTACAGACTCTTATATCTCAATTTTATGAGATAGGTGGTGAATATGAATTCATCGTGCGGCATGATTTCTCACACAACGGTTATTATGAATTGGCCGACCACCGGGGGATATCCTTCCGCCTCGGTGTGCCGAAAGGGGCCAAACTTCTTACCGGCAGTTCCGTGCGCTGCTCGCTTACTGATATCGACAAGACCGGCGCCCACCTGAGGCTCCTTGATTCGGCTGCTTTATTCAGACCTAATCCGGTCAAACCCAACATCGATATTGCCGATGATTCCGAGCCATCCGAACCCGACTCTTTATCCGAACTGGACGCCGCAAGTGTGGCCGCCATCATCCGCCGCAACCTCTTTGCCGAGGAATCGCCTGAATGGGATATGGAGAGATTCTTCTCTCTACCATTCCTTAACGATGACTTCTATGACCTGGCCGTGAGCCGGAGCCTGCTCGAGATTATCAAGGACTGGCAGGTCACCGGAGCGGGCTGGGAGGATATCGCGCGCCGGCTGCACGAGATGCTTGACTCGATTATGTATCTGCTCGAGGGGTCGGCGGTGCTGCTTGATGTAGAGCCGCTGCGCCGCAAGTCGCTGCAGCACCGCCTTACGGTGCTGGCCCGGAATGTGGGGGGCTACATGACGGCTGCCGAGTATCTGGCCCGCGGCGAACATGAGTCATGCGTCAATCACGTGCTCGAGAGTCTGCGCACATCGGGCTATGTATTCGAGGCTGAACGCCGTCTCGACATGATGATGCGCATCTTCTCGCTATCGTCTGATTTCATGCAGGAGAATGTGAAACGCATCTTCGGCATCATCCATGACCGCTCTGAAGATTTCTGGCGCGATGAGCCCTTCCGGAAGGCCTTCATCCGACTCATCCAGATCTATGTGGAGCAATGCCGGCAGGGTATTGAGGAGAATGGCTCGCTCAAAGACCCCACGGTGCGGAGCCTTATCGAGGCACTGGCCATACAGCTTCTGCTTGCCGACCGCGAGACGGATGCCGATGTTTTCGACTATAATCTGAATCTCTCTACACTTTACCGCTATGCGGGGCGTCTGCGCACTTCGGTGCCCGACAATGCGATACGCAATTCTTTCCTGGCGCTGATGGATGTCACCCGCACCCTGTCGGGCATCTACCGCTGGAGCGAGACCGACGGCCACGACCTGATAGCCTCGAAACTCACAGCCATGCCCGTAGGTCTGGAGGGATCGTTCGAGAAGTGGTATGCCAACCGCCAGGTGGTGCTCAAGCTCAGCGACAGCGGGGTGATTCTCACCCGCGACGATGTGCCGGAAGATTCGCTGCGCACCCTCGACCTCAACGGCGTGGGAATCTGGCCGAATCTGAGGGTGCTGAGCCCGCAACGTATCATCGCCCCCTCGGGCGAGACTAACCTGAAGAGGTCGCGCGACATGTGGAGCGCCATCGAGTCGTCGCTCTTCTCTGAAGATGAGGAGGTGAAACGCCCAAACCGCATCCGCCGTCCGCTGCCGGCAGAGGATGACTACTGCATGATTCGCGTCACCCGCAGGATTGATGACAATCTCTTCGCCGTCGTAGTCACCGATGATTACTATGAGGGGCACGGCGTGATCGCGCTCGACGACATTGTGCGCTATAAGGTGCCGGGGCTGACGCCTGCCGACTTCGCCGACCAGGATGGCAACCCCTATATATTCGAGGCGCGTGTCAAGAGGGTTGATGATGGGGTGATTCATTTCACCGCCTCTGATGCTATCGTGAAGTTCACGCATGACCAGATGGTCAACGACAATGAACTTATCTGCGTCATCAAGAGCTCTAACCAATATGGCACCGTAGGCGTCAGCGAACTCGGCGATGCCGTGCGCTTCCAGAAGTCGGGGCTCTCCTCGAGCCTGCGCAACGGCACTATCGTCAAGGCCAGCTATTGGACACGCCCGGACAATCCGAGTGTCCCCTACATCGATGGCGTGGTGACCGAGATTGTAGAGGAGCCCATGAACTTCCGCACCGACATAGCCTTCAACCGCTTGATAGCTGACTATAGTAATGGCAACATCTATGAGATGCCGGCCGACAACCTTACGATTTCGGGCGATGAGCCCAATAGCGAGGACCTCGTGAGCGACGCGCGCATGAAGGAGCTCATGGCGCTTGTAGAGAGCAAGGCGGCGGCTGAGTCGAATTATTCGCGTGCCTACAATCATCTCGGGTTCGCCCGCCTGCTGGCACGAATGGCCCGCGACGACAACCGCCGGGAGTTCTACGCCGCCTGGATGCGACTCATCGAGATTCTGCATTACTTCGCCATGAACGGTATCATCGATGCCGAACAGCTCGAGGAATTTGAGGCCAACGACCGCTCGCGCTTCGACCACCGCTCGGAAATCTACCACCGATATCTGCAACTGAAGATAGTCTCTTACAAGGGTAAGCCGCAGATGCGCGACGCTCTATGGGCCTACATGTCGGATTCTGACGAGGAGATACGCAATCTGGCAAGCTATGTGATGGCTTACAATATACTGGCCGAGAATTCATCGGCATCGGCTCTGGGAGAGATCGAGGACCGCATCAACTATATTCTGCATGTCAATGCCCGCAAGTCGACCCTGCATTCATTCGGCAAGGAGGACAAGACCACTGAGTTCAAGACCTCGCTTATATATCCACCCAACAATCATATGCGCCCCGACCCCGACACTCAGTCGCGCGATGTGATGAAGGAGCTCTGCTCGCTGCTGAATGCCGACGGCGGCACTCTCTATATCGGCGTCAATGACTTCGGCATGGGTGTGGGCATGGAGAATGATCTGGCTTATAAGATGTTTGACGGCAGCGAGGATAAGTATGACCTCTACTTCCGCCGCGCGGTGTGCACCACCATGGGGCGCGATGTGGATGCCTATGTCGAGACCCGCTTCGAGACCTTCGGCGGCAAACGCATCTATGTGGCCACGGCTAAACCTTACTACACGGCGCCTGTGAAGGTGGATGGCGTCATCTATGAGCGCCACGGTTCTTCGAAACTCGATTTCAGAAATCCTGAGGACATACGCCGCTTTATCGACCGCCGCGCCGAGGAGCGTGAGCGCCACCGCCTGCTTCAGGCGGCTGCCGCCACACCCTCTGCCGAGACGTCGGCTCCCACTCAATCAGCGGCTGCAGCTGCGGCGCCGGCTACCGACGCAACATCCCAGGCTCCTGCAGAGACTGCCGCCACAACCACCCAGCAGAGCAGCCCGGATCCTCAGAAGTCAGAGAAGTCTCGCAACACCCAGGCGCCGACAACTCCATCGGCAGAGAACCCTGAGAAGATTGCCACCCGACATTGGCGCGCCGTGTGTCCGGCGAGCTTCGACCCCGACCATGATCCCTCCACCACCCGCTATCTGCAGATTCTGAAAGATGGCTTCATGATGACCTCCGATTTCTACGGCTACACCGACCCCGACCTGCTGCTGGCCCTCCCCATCCGCGATGAGGATGCACGGAGCTGGGTGGTGCTCGGTTATGAGGATGGCACTGTGTGCCGCGTGCCGATGAAGCTATTCCTCGATAAGGAGGATTTCAAGACAGGGCGGCGTTATGAGGATTCAAATCTGATATTTGCCGACATTTTGACCGATGATGAGGCTCTACTCACACTCTCAGAGGGGAGCCGCGGCTCATGGAATGCCCGCGCCGACCATCCTGAGAATCTGACTGAAGTGGCCGGCATACGCAATGCCGGCAGCCGCCTCTTCAATACCGAGCAGGCCCACTACACCTTCGATGTCATCTCGGGCGCTAAGGTGCTGAATTATCAGGATCTCTTCAACCGCACTGCCAAAGACTGCGGCCGCCTATTCAACCGCTTCAAGGGCGACAAGCTCTTCAAGCAGCTCCTCACCGACGGCTACGTCACTGAATAGCCCCGACGGCATGGGCAACTGAATAACGCCGTACATAAATAACAGGAGGACCGGACCACCCGGTGCCATAACCCGCAAAGGGGTGTCGGCGCCGTGTGGTCCGGTCTTCTCTCATAGTGTGTGTTGCAAGTGGGGGCTTGCACCTGGCATTTCAGGCGTGCCGGCACCCGCAGTGTGGTCAGTCGTCGAGCTTCATGCTCTTGAAGTTGCCCAGACGGTCAAACTTCAGGCCTACGCCATCGTTGAGCTCAATCTCGTAGCTGAGTGTCTTCTTCTCAATCTTCGTCACGAAGGTCTCGGGGAAGTTGGCAGCCACGTATTTTGCCACTTTCGATGGAATCAGCGAAGCGGGCACCTCCTTCTGCTTGCAGTCGACACAAGTCCACTCGCCTTTGTTGTTGAAGTCGATCTTGGTGCCGTTGACAAGTTTGACGTCGTAGTCAGTCTTCTTGAGCAGATGCTTGTCGGTCTTGACCATGCTTACGCGTGCTTTGTCGAAATGGTCGGTCAGAAACTGCTGGGCAGTCTCAGGAAGGTCTTCGCGGTTGATTGAATACTTGTCGAATGCCTGCACAGGCATAGCGCAAATCGCCATTCCCAACACTGCGGCCATGATGATGTTTTTTCTTTTCATCGTTGTGTAGTCTCTCGTTCTTATTTGTCTGTCATTATCCATGGCTCTCATGCCATGGGGCAGGCAAGGATTGAGCAACGGTGGCCGGCAGAACCACGGGGCTCCCCGGATGCTTCCGGAACACCGTCACCATCTGCCCTCACCTATATTAAGAACGCTCTCGGGCAGCGATGGGTTTAATGGGTCGGGCTCGGCTATGGCCACACGCCTGCCGGCCAGACCGAGCATCGATATCACCACTGAGTTGGCGCGGTCGATGACCTTGGCGCTGAGTGAGGCGAGATAGATGCGGGTGGTGCGTTCTGACTCGTGGCCCATCCCTTCGCTGATCACGCTCAGTGGTATACCCGACATCTTTGCTGTCGAGGCCCATGAGTGGCGTGCGCAATACATCGTGAGTGGAAATGAGAGGTTGATCATGCGTCCCACACGTTTCAAGCAACGGTTAATCCGATAGGCTTCGTTGCGGTAGGCGCACTCCGGACTGCCGGCTCTATGGCCGAGTATCGGCAGCAGGTAGGGACCGATTTTCGGTGGATATTTCTCGATGAAGCTCTGCATCTCGGGGGTCCATTGTATGCTGAGCAGGCGGTTAGTCTTGCGCCGACGGTAGACGAGATGCCCCTCGCTGAGGTCGCTCTTGCGCAGGAAGGCCATGTCGACAAAGCTCATGCCTCGCAGATAGGCTGAGCATAAACATGTCGCGTGCATATTCGAGCAGCTGGTCGGCCGAGAGGTCGAGTTCGAGCAGAAGCTGGAGTTTCTGCAGCGTCAGGCCGCGCTTGACGGTGTGGTCGACACCGGTGTAGACATGCCTGAAGGGGCGCAGGTCGGCCACAAGGTTGCGGTCGACACCACGGTTGTAGACGGCTCTGAGAATGCGCATGTAGAAGGAGATGGTGTTGCGCACCACTCCCCTCTCCGAGAGGTAGCTCTCATAGCGCTCCATCATCGGTGCGTCGATTTCTGACAGACTGACAGTCCGGTTGCCGGCGAATTGATTGAAGCTGTTGAGGGCCGACCGGTAGCTCTCTGAGGTGCGTTGCTTGCCGTTGCTCTTCAGCTGCTCGATAACTCCGTTCATGAATACTTGCAGCGAGGGGGCTTCCTTTCTTGCCCGCCCGGGGCGGGTGACTCTGATTCGTTTTCTTGCCATGTTTCGATAATTGCCATTAGTATTAAAATTAAAATTCACCGCGCCCTGACTCTCGGTCAGGACGCGGTGAGTAGATTGCGGATTCTTATATCGATCTGTCTGAAATCAGCACATGGCTCTGTTTTTTGATTTCACTTGGCTTCGCAGCTGCCGCAAGATGCTTCGGCAGCTTTTGTGCAAGTAGCTTCCTCAGCGCTGCTGTGGCAAGTGGCGTTCTGTGCGGCAGCGCATGCTGAGCCACCCTTAGACTTGCAACATGAGCCCTCCGGGGCGCCGGCGCATTCGGAAGTTGCCTCTGTCTGGTCCCCCTTTACGGGTGTGGCCTTGTAGCCGATCTTGCCGAAGGCTTCGATGAGATGGGCCTCGTCGGTCTTGTCGGAGTTATAGCTTACGGTCACCTCCTGACGCTCGAGCGAGGTGGTGATCTTCTTCACACCCTTCTCAAAGCGGAGATTGCTCTTTATCTTGGTCTCACAGCTGTTGCACACCATCTTCGGATTGACGGTGAACACACACTCCACTGTCTCGGCCATGGCTGACAACGAAAGGGAGGTTACGGCTACGGCAGCCATAAGGATTCTGCTGATTTTCATTGCTGTTTTATAATTATTATGTTTGTTGATATTGCTGTCAATTCAGATTAACCCGGGGGGTGAGGGGTCATTTGAGATTATAACGGAAGCCTACATACACCATCGCGCCATGCACCGGAGCATAGACCATTGTCGAGTCGAAGCCGGGACCCCAGGGGTCGGCGGCGCCGATGATGGGGTGCTTCTGGCGATAGTTGGTGAGGTTTTCCCCACCTATATATATGCTCCAGTGGCGGAAGTTGCGGGTGGCCTGGGCGTTGAGGGTGGGATAGGCTTTGTAGCGCTTCTGCCAGGCTGCGGTGTCGCCGGGGTCTGGCATGCGTCCGCCGCCGTTGATGGCGAGGGTGGCATCGAATTGCCATAGCCCCATCATGGGGGCATAGCTCAGTGAGAAGAGCCCCTTTGATTTTGAGGTGAGGGGTTTCTCCACGACACCGCGCCCGTAGTCAACCTTTACGTCGTTAAATCTGTAGGCGGCTGTGAAGGTCATGTCGGCGATGATGTCGATGCCGGCCTCTACCTGCACTGAGTGCGAATATGATTTCCCGCCGATTTCGCGTATGATGGCCATCTGGGGAGAGTAGTCGAGGTCAACTACTGTCTGATGTCTGAAGTCGGTGTAATAGTATTCGGCGCTCCAGATGAGCTTGCGTTCGCCAAGGTGCAGGTCGCCGCTGCCTCCGCCGCCGAAGTTCCATGCCTCCTCTTGCTTGAGCGAGGGGCTGACCACAATCTCGCGGCTCGATGCGAGCAGATAATTGTTGTCGGCCAGTGCATAGGGGGTGCGGTAGCCTTTGCCGGCCGAGGCGTGAAGCGAGAGCCAGTCGGCGATATTCCAGCGGGCATGCAGGCGCGGGGTGAACATGCTGCCGTAGCGCGAGCTGTGGTCGTAGCGCAGTCCACCCATCACCATCAGATGGGAGTCGTAGTTGAAGGTATACTGCACGTAGCCTCCCGCCACAGTCTCATTCTCATCGAGGCGCGTGGGTGTGAGGGCCGCGTTGTGGGTTAGGCGGTAGTGCTGGCGATAGTCATCGATGTTGAGGCTCAGTCCGGCCGAGATGCTGTGCATGCTGCCGAAGTCGCGCTCATACATGAGCTGGCCATAGAGGGTGCGCTGTATGACATCGTATATCTTGCGGCCATAGTCGCTCTTCTGGTCGTGGAAGGTGCCCGAGAGTATGAGGGCGAGATTTGAGTTTGACTCGTGGTCGAAGATATATGCGTTCTTCAGGAAGGCCTCGAGGCGGTCGGTATGGGTGTCGATAATGTAGGGGGTGGCGCCGGCCTCACCGGCATTCTGCGCTGCGGCGGCATGATGGGCGTGGCTGCCGAGCTGGCCGCTCTGGCGCTTCTCGCCGAGATATTTCAGGCCACCCTGCACTATATAGTTGTCGCCCATATAGGCCCAGCGGTTGAGGGCTGCAAACTGGCTCACTTTTGGGGAGTCGGCAAAGCCGTCGTCGTTAGAGTCATGGCTGCTGAAATTGTGTTCGCCATGAAGCAGGAGGGCTGACGAGAGTTTGGGATTGAAGTGCAGGTTGCCGACGGCGTTGGCCTCTACGCGCCCCTGATGGTCGGCATAGCCGTTGAGAAGAAGGTTGTCCTCTGTCTGGGGTTTCAGGAACTCTACATTTATCTGGCCTGTGACCGATTCATAGCCGTTCTTGACCGAACTGGCCCCTTTCGACACCTGTATCGATTGCATCCAGGGGCCGGGGATATAACCGAGGCCGTAGGGGGCGGAGGCGCCGCGCAGATTGGGTATGTTTTCGGTGAGCATCTGCACGTAGGTGCCGGGGAGTCCGAGCAGTTTTATCTGGCGGGCTCCGGTGGCGGCGTCAGAGTAGCTGACGTCTACCGAGGGATTGGTCGAGAAGCTCTCGCCGAGGTTGCAACATGCGGCGCGGGTGAGCTCGGCCGAGGTCATCAGTTCGGTGTTGAAGGCTGAGCCGCGCAGTTTGCGTATGCCGGAATTCTTCTGGATGATGACTATCTCATCAAGATCGGTGCCTTCGTAGTCGGCGTCATCCCAGTTGAGCGAGTCGGGGACTTCGCTATGTGCGGCAGGCGACTCTCCGAGAGGGGCGCTCCATGCCGCGGAGGTTATGAGGGAAATAAATGATAATGCTGTTATTGTTCTGATCATTGACGGTCTGGATAGTTCTTTGAAACAAATAACTGTGGGTGATTACCTGTAGTCTATCGTAATAATGTTGTCGGTAGCAGGCATCACGCCCTGTAGATGCGGGTGCAGATATCCGCGCCCACTCCATTTATTCTCAACGTCGGCGGCTTTACCTTTAGTATATCCTACGCCTCTCTGTCGATGAAGAGGCGGGTGTATTCCTGCTCAAAGTTGGGGGTGAGGATATCTTTCCCCATGGCGTCGGCAAGCTGGGCGGGTGTCCACCAGGCTCCGCCGTCGAGTTCTTCGGCCGAGGGAGCCACCTCCGAAGGGTCGACGATAGCCATATAGGCATTCACGAGCTCGCGCTCGCGCACCGAATCGAATACGTAGCGGGTCAGGAAGCGTGGGGTGAAACCGGTGAGCCCGAGTTCTTCGCGGGCCTCGCGGCGCAGGGCCTCCAGCACATCTTCGCCATAGTCCATGTGTCCACCGACGGCGGTGTCCCACTTGCCGGGCTGGATATCCTTCCAGTCGGGGCGCCGCTGAAGGTAGAGACGTCCTTCGGCATCAAACACATGCAGGTGCACCACCGGATGCAGCAGACGCGAACCGCTGTGGCATTCGCCGCGCGTGGCACTGCGCAGCACTCTCCCCTCTTCATCCACCACCGGAAAGATTTCTTCGCTATTGTCCTTTTTCATCACTTTCTATATCCATAATCGCGCGAGTGGCTGAGACCTCAAATATGGCTCGGTTCTTCACGCATATATACCTCTAAAAATAACGTGCCAAGAGGCTTTATCGTACCCCACGGCATAGAACTTTATCGGATGCACAGGCGTTAAAAAGTGTAAACAAATTACTTACAGAGACTCTTATGATTCACGACATTATCATATTGATTATCGGATTGGTGCTCATCATCGCCGGGGGCAACTATCTGACTGATGGCGCGGTGTCTATTGCACGGCGCATGAAGATTTCGCAGGTGGTGATCGGGCTTACGGTGGTGGCCATAGGGTCGTCGACCCCTGATTTCGTGATTGCTTTCCTCTCGACCTTGAAGGGTGAAGGGGGCATGGCGCTGGGAGATGTGGTGGGCGCCAACATTTTCGATACTTTCCTCTCTATCGGCGTGATGGCGGCGGTGAGTCCGGTGGTGATCGACAAGGGTATGCAACGCAAGGAGCTGCCAATGCTGCTGTTGTCGGGGCTTGCGCTCTTCGTGTGTGGCGATGATGTGCTGGTGGATGGGTCGGCGAAGAATATTCTGACGCGCACCGATGGATTGATGTTGCTCGGGTTCTTCGTTATCTTCATGAAGTATACCTTCTCTATGGCCCACAATACTGAGCCGGCGGCGAAGATATCGGAGCCTGCACCGATGCCTCCGGTGGCTACACCCCGCACCGGCTCTGCCGTGCGCCAGAAGTCGACGGCTGCGGCCTATCTGAAGAGCCGCGGTCTGAAGGCATTCTATCTGCGGCTCTGCGATGCCAACAACCGCATCAATGCCGGTGAAATGCCGGTGTGGCTGGCTGTAGTGCTGATTATCGGAGGGCTGGCGGCGCTGAGCTTCGGGGGCAACTGGATTGTGGATGGTGCCTCGGGCATAGCGCGACGGGCGGGTATGTCGCAGACGCTTATCGGTCTGACCATCGTGGCTATCGGCAGCTCGGTGCCTGACCTTTCGACTTCGCTGATTGCGGCGCTGAAGGGGCAACCGGGGCTGGCGCTGGGCAATCTGGTGGGTTCATGCGTATTCAACGCTTTCTTTATCATAGGTCTCTGCGCCACAATCCATCCGCTGACCATCACGGGCATGAGTGTCGTCGATTTCTCGACTCTGGCGGGGGGCGCCCTGCTGCTCTGCATATTCGGATCATGCACCCGCCGCCACACCATCACACGCGGCATGGGGTGGGTGCTCATAGCGGGCTACGCTGCCTATATGGCTTATCTCGTGCTGTCGGCCATCTGATACTGCCCTTTCTTCACTTCTGCTATCCATAATCTTCATTCATTTACCTGCAAATTCGCACGTAACCCAATAGCGGCATTATAATTTTTTATGCTCCACAACGTTAAAATGACTGTAAAAAGTTTAAGAAGTTGTTTGCATCATTCTACTCGATATGCAGGATATAATCCGAATTTTCCCTGAATTCTCGATTCTTATGAGTGGTTGCAGTGATGCTTCCGCTCAGCATGACAATGCCGACCCACATCATATCGAAACTCACCGCCGCCCACCCTTCAGCGAGATTCATCTGCCGCGACAGACACATTCGCTGAATGTGGGGATTCTGACGGAGGTGGGGATGGATTGCCCCGACACCGACGCGCTTATCACCCGCCTCCCCGGCGTGGCTATCGGTGTGCGCACGGCCGACTGTGTGCCTATTTTGCTGCATGCTCCCGACATCGGGGCTGTGGCGGCTATCCATGCCGGATGGCGTGGTACGCTGGGAGGCATCGTCGACGCCACACTGGCACGACTACGTGAGTTGGGAGCTAATCCTGGCGGCATAAGCGCTATCTTCGGGGCGTCAATCTCGGCTGAGGCTTATGAGGTGGATGAGGATCTGGCCGAACAATTCCGCGAGGCTGGATTCGGACGGTTTATCAGTTATCCTGCCAAGCCTGATTTCACACATCAGGGTGTCACCGTGCATTATCTCGCCGATGAGCCGGCGCAGTCTGCCCCGGCACCGAAGCCGCATATCGACCTTGAGGGAATCAATGTCTGCCGCCTTATCTGCCAGGGTGTGGGGGTGACCGGCATAACCCCGTCGCCCTGGTGCACACTACTCTCGAAGATGCCCGACGGCTCTCCCCGCTTCAACAGCTATCGCCGCGACCATACCGCGGCCCGCAATATCACAGCCATCGTCCTAAATAAACCCGCCCCCGTCACTACCGGCCACAGATTTTTTTGATAAGTAGTTGCGAAGAATTAATGAACAAATCATTCTTTGAAAAAGAATCACTTATGATGTTTAATTCTTCGCAACTACTTAAAATTTAATTCTGGCTGTCACCTTTCTGATTCATGATGTGTCTTTCTGATGAGACGTCTCAACAACGAGATATATAAACCCCGAAATTAACATCATCCTGCCGGCCAGATTCAGCTTGCCGGCGGATTCAAAAAAAAGATTACAATTATGAATGCAGACCAGATTTCAGAACTCTCAGGTATCCTCGTGCCGCTTTTTGTATGCGTCGTGCTCCCGGTGGCCGTAATACTGATTGCCGCATGGCAGAAAATCAATCAGGACAACAAGCGCACACAGGTGCTGATGAAGGCCATAGAGTCCAATTGCGACCTCGACACCGATAAACTTATCGAGGCTCTCAACAGCTCCGACAAACGCAAGAAGCGCACCCCGCGCGAACGCCTCAGCCAGCGCCTGATGCGCGGATGCATATGCAGCGGTATAGGTGTGGTGCTGCTCGCTATCGCCCTCATCAACTACTGTTCGGGCCTGGAGTTCAGCTCCGACCCGGTGTGCCTGACATCCATCATCGGTGGCATACTCCTGGCCGTGGGCATAAGCTATCTGATTGTCTACCGCACCTTCCGCAACCAGATCAGCCAGATGGAGGCGGAGACTGTAGAGGTCACCGTCAAAGAGGTAGATTGAGACCGGCTGAGAGCTTCCCTTCCCACCTTATCCACACCTACGCCCAATGACTAAAGAGGAATTCATCAATCACGTAGAGGCCACCCAGACTTCGCTCAGGCGTTTTCTGGTGGCCCTATGTTGTGGCGATGCCCAGCTGGCCGACGATGTGGCTCAGGAATCTTATATCAAGGCCTATCTCTCGTGTGCTGATTTCAATAATGCGGCGAAGTTCAATGCGTGGATTTTCAGAATCGCCTACAATACTTTCCTCAATCACCGGCGCTCGCAACGCATCTTCTGCGATTACTATGAGGTGCGCGACATATCGGCACCCTCTGGTGCTGATGAGGCTTTCCGCTATCAAGAGCTCTACGCTGCACTGGAGTCGCTGCAATGCAATGAACGCTCGGCGCTGCTGCTGCATTACATGCAGGGATATACAGTTAAGGAGATAGCGGCTATCCTTGATGCGAGCCAGGATGCAGTGAAACAATACTTGTCGCGCGGACGGCGCCACCTGCGCGGACTGCTCGCCACGGATTGATAGCGGATGTCTGACATCAGACTCTTGATACACCTTGATACACGCCACATTTTCAAGTCGTTAAAAAACTATCGAATACTCAAACCATGAATAATAAGATCCTCCACGATGACCCTCATGATGATAAGCTGCGCCGGCTATTCTCGGATTTCAATCCCGGGTTGCCCTCAGGGAATGCATCTTTCATGACGCGCCTGCTGCGCAATATGGAGTCGGTGGAGCTGCTTCGCGCCCACAATCTGAAGATGCGCCGTCGCAACCGCCGGGCTATCACAGCCGCCTTCGCAGCGGGCATCATCTCGGGCGCGCTGCTGACAGCCCTACTCCCCCTCTTAGCTCCGTGGCTGGCTCGGGCTGCCGGATGGTTGCTCGCCTTAATACCGGCTGCCGCGCAATTATCGCCGGCAATCATCGCCGACTCCACCCCATTCACCGTAGTGCTATGGTGCGCCGTAGCCGCCATAGCCACCCTCTCGGCCTGGCAGACCTACAACTTTACCCTCTCCCTCTCTCCAAAGTCAGAAACCGAGATGTAAGCACCCAGAAAGCCGGGGCACCAGTGCCCCAATCATGCGGCAAAGAATCCGCCAATTATTGTGCCGAGGGTTGAAACCCTCGGGTATCTCTCCAGCAGCAATAAAAAAAGTTGACCCATCTGAGATGAGCCAACTTTTTTTATTGCATCATTTAAGCACCTCACACAAGCGAGCATATAGCCTCAGCAGTCAGTCCGCACGAGGCAAGCAACTCAGCCGGGCGATAGCGGTCGGCAAACTCCTTGGGCAGACCGAGCACATGCACCTTCACCGGCGAGTCGCCGAGATAGGCGGCAATCTTCTGGCCGAGTCCGCCATCTACAGAGTTGTCTTCAAGTGTAATCACGGTGTCGAAGTCACGCAGTTTGTCGAGTGTGGCGGTGTCGAGTCGCGACATGAAGCGTGGATTGATCACCATCGGGTTGAGCCCCTTCTCAATCATCTTGGCTGCACTCTGCCGGGCAAGCTCGAGAAATGCTCCGGCACCGATAATGGCCACACGCTCCCCTTCGCTCACCACCTCATAGCCGCAGCGTGAGTAGTCGACGTCGAAGTCACCTTCGCGGTTCACCACCGGTCCGCAGGGTGTGCGCACCACCACAGGCATCTCCCGCTGCCCCATGCTCCATTCGAGCATCGCCTCATACTCTTCTGCACATGTGGGGGCAAGGAATAGTATGCCGGGGATGTTGCTGATCATCGGCACATCAAAGAAGCCGAGGTGGGTGCAGTCGGTCATGCCGCGTACACCGGCGTAGAGAGTGACGAAGGTCACGGGCTGACGGTTGATGGCCACATCCTGCGACAACTGGTCGTAGGCACGCTGTATGAATGTGGCGGGCTCACCCACCACCGGTATGCAGCCACCTTTTGCCATGCCTGAGGCCATGGCCACTGCCTGCTCTTCGGCAATACCCACATCGATAAACTGGCGCCCGGCCTCATCGCGGCGAGCCGGACCGAATCCGATTGCGCCGGGAACTCCGGCTGTGATAAGGGCAACATTGCTGTCGCGCTTCATGGCGCGGAGCATGTAGTCGGCAAAGAGGTCGATATAGTCTGCTGAGTCGTCGGCGGGAGATTCGCCTGTGGCGGCGTCAAAGGGTCCGTGGTAGTGGAAGGCCTCTTTGTGAATCTCGGCCACCGGCAGACCCATACCCTTCTCTGTGTTGAGATGCACCACTACCGGGCCCGACGAGCCCTTGACCTTGCGGAAGGCGGCTATGAGCGATTCGAGGTCGTTGCCATCGGCCACATACAGATAGTCGTAGCCTAATGATTTGAAGTAGTTGGGTTCGGCTTTGCCGTCACTTTCACGCAGCAGCGTGAGATTGTCGTAGAGGGCGCCATGATTGGGAGCGATGCTCATCTGGTTGTCGTTGACCACAACTATGAAGTTGCTGCCGAAGGTCGAGGCCATGTCGAGCCCCTCGAAGGCTTCGCCACCGCTCAACGAACCGTCGCCGATCACAGCCACTACATCGTGATGCTCACCCTTGAGGTCGCGCGCCTTGGCCAGACCGCTTGCCAGCGACACCGATGTGGAGGTGTGTCCTACGGAGAATAAGTCGTAGTCGCTCTCATCGGGATTGGTGTAGCCGCTTACATCTGCATAGTGGGCCGGATCTGTAAATGCCTGCATACGCCCGGTGAGCATCTTGTGCACATAGCTCTGGTGCGACACATCAAACACTATCTTGTCCTGCGGGGCGTCAAACACCAGATGCAGTGCCACCGTAGCCTCCAGAAATCCGAGATTAGGCCCCACATGGCCGCCACGCGCGGCAAGTTTCGCAATCAGTGCCTTACGCATATCGGCACACACCTGCTTCAGTTCATCTATCGCCAGCCCCTTGATATCGGCCGGCGAGTGTATCGCATTTATATCCATCAGTAATTATACCTTTTCAGTAATTATACCTATTATTGTCTTATTGTCGAGTAATTCTATCACGAGTCTTCCTAAGGAAGTATCCTAATCTATAACGTCCAAGATCCGCAATATATGCACCACTACCGACTTTTAGGTAAATTTCACCTACATTCTGGTAAGTAATCCCCGAAACTATTAAAGATAAAGAAGCATGCATAGCAAGCGAGAGGGCCGGCATCACTGCCGGCCCTTCCCTGATACTACTATGTGGCTTACGTAAAAAATCTTAAGTATATTAAAAGTATGGCGCCGGCGAGGGGAGCGGTGGTTCACATCATGAGGCAATCGCAGAGCCCCAGGCCAGAAGTATGTTTTTTTGAACCTATATCTATTCAAAGTTTGGGAGCGATCTCGCCTACCCATGCGGCGATGCGCGAGTCGGTGAGGTCTGATTCGTTGTCTTCATCAAGGGCGAGGCCTACGAATTTGCCGTCGCGCACCGCCTCTGAATCGTCAAACGAATAGCCGGCCGCATCCACGCCGTCGCCAATCATAGTGGCACCGGCACCTTTGGCGGCATCATATATCGTGGCCATGGCATTGCAGAAGGTGCTGCCGAAGCCGCATGAGTCGCCGCAGCCGAAGACTGCCACCTGCTTGCCGCTGAGGTCGGCACCTTTGAGCACCTCCACAGCATCATACCATTCATCCTGCAGATCGCCGCAGCCCCATGTCGAGGAGCCCAGAAGCAGGTTATCGTACTGGCCGAGCTTGGCTGCATCGAGTTCGGAGGCGCTGTATATGTCGGAGGCGCCCACGCCGAGGGCCTCCCCTATCTTTCGGGCTATCGACTCACAGTTGCCGGAAGTCGAGCCATAGAATATTGCTGTCGGTTTCATTTTGTAACGTTTTTTGTTTCCGCTTGCAAAGTTAGGCATTATCTGCGCCTCGCGAAATACCTAAATGTAAGGATTTTTTCTACCGATGCACCGCGTTTTTTTGCGGATAACACGGTTCTTTTACTGAATTCATTGAAGTTGCGACGAGGGCAACGGGAATACGACAGACAAGACTGAGGCGCCCCGCCATCCCCCGGCAAGCCGAGGGTAGCCCTATCGGCAGAACCGTTGCGGGGCATCGGAAATATCCTTGCTCGATGCAAACCGCCTCTGCGCCCGAGGCGTTAATTTTGCAAATGAATTTTTAAAACTGTATTTGAATTATGCTTGACCCTATGATTATATGGTATGCGGTTGTGGGCTGTGTGCTCATCATCTGCACCTCAGCTTTTGTGAAATATATTATGCGTCATCACCACTATGATTCGCGACACTTGAATGCGCACCACATTTTCAGCATCGGCCGCGAACGTGATCTGCTCTTCATTCCGGGCGACCGGTGTGAGATGGATCGGGAGGATGAGGAGGTCCTGAATGATGACGACGACTGACCTCGGGCGCTTCCTGGCCGACTACACGGCGTGGCTCTGGGGCTGCGGAGCAACTTGCACGCGCATCGAGAAGAATGTGAGGCGCATAGCGGCGGCATATGGATATCATATCGATATCACCGTGATGCCGGTGCACGTGACTGTGGCTCTCTATTCACCCGAGAATGAGAACCGCGAGATCTTCAGCAACCGCACGGCCCCCTGTGGCATAAACTTCGACCTCAACACGCGGTTGAGCGCACTGAGCTGGGCGGTGAGCGATGCTCGCCTGCCGCTTGAGGAGGCTCATGAGCGTTTCGACCATATCATTTCGCGGCATTATGCCGACGGGGCGCGTATCCTGCTGCTGGCGTCGCTGGCGAATGCATGCTTCTGCGGCCTTTTCAAGGGCGACGCGATGGCTATGACCATAGTGTTGCTGGCCACAATGGCGGGCTATTTCCTCAAGCAGCGCCTGCTGCGGCATAAGGTGGATGTCAGAATCACATTCTTCGTGTGTGCGTTCGTGTCGGCGGCAATTTGTTCGGGGGCGATGATTTTCGGATGGAGCGACACTCCCGCCATATGCGTGGCCACGAGTGTGCTCTACCTGATTCCGGGTGTGCCTTACCTGAATGCCACAAGCGATCTTATCGACCGGCATTATCTTTGCGCTTTCAGCCGCTTTATGGATGCGGTCGTACTGACCGCATCGCTGGGGGCCGGGCTGATATTGGCTATATTTATGATGAAAATCGACATGACATGGTAATCTCTGCTATAGATTGGGGTGGATTCCTGCAGGATGCGCTTTTTGCGGCGATGGCGGCTATCGGCTTCTCGAGCATCAGCCATACGCCGCGCAGGGCATATTTCGTGTGCGCGCTGGCCGCGGCGCTGGCGCATTCGCTGCGCTTTCTGCTGATGCAGCCTGAGGCGCTGCCTGACAATATCATTCTGGATTCGTCGGTGGCGGCGCTGCTGGCAGGGTTCGTGGCGGTGCTCTTCTCGCCAATAATAAAGGTGCCGGCCGAAGCATGCCTCTTCCCGGCGCTGTTGCCGATGATTCCGGGCATGTATGCCTACCGGGCTATCGTGGGACTGGTGGGGTGCATGGGGGCTTCGGCCGAACCGGAGGTGATGCACAATCTCTATCTCCTGTCCTACAACGGTCTGACCTGCATCGGCATCGTGCTGGGGATGGTGATCGGGGCAAACATACCTGTATTTATGCTTAAACGCATATCTTTCCAAGCCACCCGCTGACGCCTTTTTATTGCCCGACATCAAATTTTAGGTTATCTTTGCATCCACTATCCTATCCCCCGAATATTATAAATGGAACTACGCCAACTACGCTACTTCGCCAAAGCCGCCGAGCTCAAGAGCTTCTCGGAGGCTGCCAAAGCACTGAATATCGCCCAGAGTACTCTCTCACAGCAGGTGCGCCAACTTGAGGATGAACTCAATATCCAGCTCTTCGAGCGCCATCCGCATTGCATAGCCCTGACGGAGGCTGCAGAGAAAGTGCTCCCCTTCGCTCTGCGCACCATCCACGATGCGGAGTGCTGCGCCGCACGCATCCGCGACCTCAATGAGCTGCTCACCGGCGAACTCAACATCGGGGTCACCTATTCGTTCAGTCCCATACTGACGGAGACCATCATAGAGTTCACACGCCGCTATCCAGGCGTGAAACTCAATATTTTCTACAAACCTATGGCCGAGCTGATGGATATGCTGCTGTCGCGCCAGATTGATTTCATGCTGGCATTCCGCCCGAATTCGCAATGTAAGGAGATAGAGTCGCACATGCTCTTTGACAATCATCTGGCTGTGATAGTGCGCGAGGGGCATCGCCTGGCCGGGCGCAGCGGCATTACTCTTGCTGAATTGGCCAACTGGAATCTGGCTCTCCCCTCGAAGGGGTTGCAGGCGCGCAATGCCTTCGACCGCGCCATCGCTCCGCTGGCTGAGTCGCTCGACATACGCATCGAGCTTAATGAGGTCAATATCCTGCTCGAGCTCATCAAGCAGAGTGATATGATCACGGTGTTGGCCGAGGCAACGGTCTACAACCAGTCAGGCGTCCGCGCCATACCCGTAGACCATCCCGACAATGAGATGCAGGGGTGCGTGCATATGCTGCGCGATGCCTACCGCAAACGCTCGGCCCTGAAATTTATCGAAGTGCTGAGAGATTCAGACGCGGTGAGGGCACGAGTGCATAATTGGTTTACCTGACTGCCGCCTCGCTTGCCCGCTTCACACTCACTTAGTATCCACGCATTTTTACGCGTCTATCCGGTTTAAATCAAACCTTGCCTCGCCCCGAGATGTTATATCTTCGTATCGGCACCTCCTCCCGATGATTCCTTAATCAAAATTTATATCTGCTATGAACTGGTTAGTTGATACTCTTCGGGCCAATCCGGCCATCGCCATCTTCCTGACATTGGGAATAGGCTTCTGGATCGGCAAGCTAAAGTATAAGTCGTTCTCGCTGGGCACTGTCACTTCGGTGCTGCTCGTGGGGGTGCTTGTGGGGCAACTCGACATCCCTGTGTCGGGGCCTCTGAAATCTGTGTCGTTCCTTCTGTTTCTGTTTGCAATCGGCTATAGCGTCGGGCCTGAGTTCTTCAGGGCCATGCGCGGCAGCGGACTGAAGCAGGTGGGATTTGCGGTGCTGATGTGTTTCATATGCCTTTTCTGCACCTGGGGCACAGCGCTGCTTTTCGGCTATAATCCGGGGGAGACGCTGGGGCTCTTCGCGGGGGCTCAGACTATCTCGGCGGTGATCGGTGTCGGTCAGGATGCCATCTCTTCGATGAATGCGGCCGATGCCGATAAGACTTCATGGCAGAATATCATACCGGTGTGCTATGCGGTGACCTACATCTTCGGCACTATAGGTTCGGCTTGGATTCTGGGCTCGCTGGGTCCGGCAATGCTTGGGGGCATTAAGAAGGTGAGGGAGCAGACGGCGGCCCTGGCAGCTACGATGAATGAGTCGTCGCTGACCGACAATCCGGCTTATGTGTCGGCACTGCGCCCGGTGGTGTATCGGGCATACCGCGCCGAGGCAGGCTTCTTCGCCACGCCGCGAAGTGTGGCTGAAATCGAGCAGGAGCTGAAGACTCTGGGCCGACGCCTCTTTGTGGAGCGCCTGCGCATCGGCGGCAAGATTATCGATGCGCCGCAACCTGACATGAAGGTGAGCCGGGGCGATGAGATTGTGCTCAGCGGCCGGCGCGAGGTGATTGTGGCTGATGAGTCGTGGATTGGTCAGGAGGTGGCCGACCCGCAGCTCCTGTCGTTTGCCGTAGAGAAACTTCCGGTGATGGTGGCCAAAAAGGGCATAGATGGCATGACTGTCGATAAGCTGCGCCAGATGCCGCAGATGCAGGGTGTGATTATCGGTAAAATCACCAACAGCATGGGGGCTGAAATCCCTGTGTTGGCCGACACCGAACTGCACAATGGCTTCATGCTGACCCTGCAGGGTGATACCCGCGAGGTGGAACTTGCAGCCAAGAGCATCGGTTATATCGACCGCCCCACTACGGCCACCGATATGGTCTTCGTGGGTCTGGGCATATTCATCGGCGCACTCATCGGCGCTGTGACCATTCATTTAGGAGGCATTCCTATCAGCCTCTCCACAAGTGGCGGAGCACTGGTGGCCGGTCTGGTGTTCGGATGGCTACGCTCGAAGCGCCCTACTTTCGGACGCATCCCGTCGTCGTCACTCTGGATAATGAATAATCTGGGCTTGAATATGTTTATCGCCGTCATAGGCATCAGTTCGGGTCCGACCTTTATCAGCGGTATTCAGCAGGTGGGATGGATGCTCTTCGTAGCGGGCATTATCGCTACTACGCTGCCGCTTATACTGGGCATCTGGATCGGCGACAAGTGGTTTCATTTCCCGCCGGCGGTCAATCTGGGCTGCGTGGCAGGTTCGCGTGTCACCACCGCATCGCTGGGAGCCATACAGGATAACCTGCACTCTACAATCCCTGCCATGGGCTACACCATCACTTACGCCATCGGCAACACACTGCTGATACTCATGGCTGTAATCATGACAGCATTCATGTAGAGTCCTCCCATACTCTCTCTCTTCATATTCTCTCCTGAATTAGAAATCTGACACAACAACATATCTTATTTACTATGGAATCCACATCACGCGACTATGAGCGCGAATTATCGAAAATGAGTCCGTTCGAAATCAAGAACACTCTTATTGACCTGGCAAAGAGAGAGGCGCGCGCCTCGACCGACACCTATCTCAATGCCGGACGCGGCAACCCTAACTGGATTGCCACCGAACCCCGCGATGCCTTCTTCCTGCTCGGAATGTGGGCTATGGAGGAGGCCCGCGAGGAGTCGTACTGCAAGCCGGGCATAGCGGGATGTCCGTCGCCTGAGGGTATCGGGCAGAGACTCCGGGTATTTCTGGCCGACAATGCGGCCCGACGCGGGGCGCATCTGCTCAACCAGTCGCTCGACTATGCCGAAAAGACTCTGGGCATCGACCTCGACTCGCTGGCCTATGAATGGGCTGACGGCATCATCGGCGACCATTACCCCACTCCGCCACGTATTCTTGAGAACACCGAGAAGATTGTGCGCGCCTACCTGGCGCAGGAGATGGGCGACAATGCTCCGGGGCTGGGCAAGGAGTATGACCTCTTCGCTACCGAGGGTGGAACGGCGGCTATGGTGTATATCTTCGAGTCGCTGCTGGCCAATCATCTGCTTAACCGTGGCGATTCGATAGCGTTGATGACACCTATCTTCACCCCGTATATCGAGATTCCGCAGCTTGACCGGTATGACTTCGATGTGACCAACATCTATGCCAACGCCACCGACAAGGAGGGACTCCACACCTGGCAATATCCGGACAGCGAACTCGATAAGCTGCGCGACCCGAAGATCAAACTGCTCTTTATCGTCAATCCGTCAAACCCGCCATCCTACCGTCTCTGCGATGACGATCTCGCCCGCCTCGTGGATATCGTGAAGAAGGATAACCCGAATCTGATGATCGTCACCGATGATGTCTACGGCACTTTCGCCAAGGATTTCAAGTCGCTGATGTATGTGCTGCCGCAGAATACTCTGTGTGTCTATTCGTTCAGCAAGTATTTCGGCGCCACAGGCTGGCGTCTGGCGGCAATCGCTGCGGCTAAGGAGAATATCTTTGACCGCCTGATAGCTTCTGAGGATAAAATCGAGCTCAAGGACCTCCACAACCGGTATGCCTCGCTCTCGCTTGAGCCTGACAAAATCAAGTTTATCGACCGCATGGTGGCCGATAGCCGTGCGGTAGCGCTTAACCACACTGCGGGACTTTCGACGCCGCAGCAGGTGCAGATGTCGCTCTTCTCGCTGATGTGTCTGCTCGACACCAAGAATCTCTACAAGCAGAAGATGCAGTCCATGATTGCCGACCGCCTCGATGCCCTCTGGAAAGGCACCGGTTTCACGCTTGTCCCCGACCCGATGCGTGTGGGATATTACAGCGAAATCGACCTCATGGTGTGGGGCAAGAAAATTTATGGCGATGATTTCTGCGCCTGGCTGAAGGCTAATCACGAGCCTCTCGATGTGGTGCTGCGCCTGGCCAAGGAGACTTCGGTGGTGCTGCTCAACGGCAGTGGCTTCGATGGCCCGGCTTGGTCGGTGCGCGCTTCGCTGGCTAACCTCGACGAGCCCTGCTACCTGAAGATCGGCGAGGCTCTGCGCAAAATCTTCGATTCCTACCACGCCGAATATCTCGCCTCAAAGAAGTAAGTCCGGCCTCAATAGTCTATACTTAACTTCAACGGGCTAAACAGTCTTAATGAGTTAAACATCCCCTCATCTACAATATCGACGCCCCGCAACGCTGACCATAAGGGTCAAGGCTGCGGGGCGTCGTCGCGGATATATGCCGCCTATGGTCACTACTTGAGTGGCACCTCTGTAGAATTGAAGGCGGCGCTCAGACTCTTGTAACTGTCCATGTATTTGCGCCCTACAGGGATGGGCTGCTGACAGTCGTGGAGATACACAGTGCGGTTGCTGAACTTCTCGATATCGCGCATCGACACGATATATGAGCGGTGAAGCCGGGTGAACTGAGGCTTCGGCAGACGTGCCTCAAGCTCTTTCATAGTGATCTGCGACACTATCATGGGCAGATTCTTGCGGAATACCTTCACATAGTTGTCCATTGCCTCGATATAGAGTATGTCGGAGCATTTCACCACCACGTTCTTATGTTCTACCTTAAGCGTGATGGTGCCTCCGGCCGGTGAGTCACCCTGCTCGGAAGCCTTGATAAGCGACATATATTTCTCGGCCTTGGCCATGGCCTGCTCGAACCGGGGATAGAATATCGGTTTCTGAAGAAAATCTATGGCATCGATATTGAAGCCCTCGACGGCATACTCGGCATACGCGGTGGTGAATATGACCCCTATATCTTTAGGCATACCCTTGGCAATCTCTATGCCGTTGTGTGAGTTCATCTCTATGTCGAGAAACACCACATCGGGGTGCATCGAGGCCACACAGGCCATCCCTTTCACGGGCGATGTGAAGGTCTGGAGGTCAATCCCGCCATAGCGCTTGCAGTATTCCTCTATGATACGCAGTGCTATCGGTTCGTCATCTATGGCTATACATCTCATAATCTTCTGTATGTTGTAATTCAATCTGTAGTTCTACCTTGAAGTTGACCCCATCATCGTTGATGACAAGGTGATGATGGTCCGGAAAGGTCAGGGCAAGACGTTTCCGGCAGTTCTCTATCCCCATGCGCTCCCCGGGACGCCCTGTGGCAAAGATGCGGTTGATGGTACTGAAGTGCAATATACCCTCTTTCTCGCTGAGAGAGATGCGTATCTTGCTATACTCCACAGGTGATATGCCATGCTTGAAGCAATTCTCTACAAATGTCACAAGCAGCATCGGGGGCACCAGCATCGTGGGGTCGGCGATATCGATGTCGAGCTCCACCTCGGTCTGCTCGTTCAGACGCAGACACTGCAGGTCGACATACATCGATACGTAATCGGTCTCTTCCTGAAGTTGCACCATGTTGCGGCTCGAGGAGGTGTGCACATAGCGTATCATGCTGATGAACTTCTCGAGCGATGCAAGCGCCTGGTCGCTCCCGGTGAGAAACAGGCCGTAGAGCGAGTTGAGGGTGTTGAACATGAAGTGGGGCTTGATCTGGGCCTTGAAGAGATTTATCTCGGCCCGGTCGCGCTCGGCCTCTACCTGACGGCGCCGGGCGCTCTGCTCATTCGAACGTACAAGCAGCGCTACGGCGAAACTGAAGGTCTCGACAAGTCCGAAAAGTGCCCACACAGCCTCTTGATGATGGGTGACGTTGGGGAATATCCTGACTATCCCGTTGTCGAGATGACTGGGCTTGAAGACATATAGTTTCACATCTGATATGCAGTAAGTGACCGCAAGCGACACCACTATCAACACAATACCGATCAGACGCCATGCGCCGCGCTTGAAGAGTGCCGGCACCGTCACCAGACGGTTGAGAAAATATACACCGTAAAGCCAGCACCCCGCAAGAATCACATACCAGCTGAAGTAATGAAACCATCTCTCAACCGGAAAGAGCAGTGCCATCAACGGGAGCACCACCAGGCAGAAGGCCATATCTATATATCTCGTCAGATGCTTCATGATGTAGAATGCGTCTCGACTCTTGCGCGATTATTGAGCCGCCATGAGTTACGCGCCGGCTTACCCTTAGCCGGCTCTTGCGAAGTCAGGATTTGCAAAGTTAACTATTTTACTCTCAGCGATGCAATTTATCTGCCCAATCTTACCATTATTTTATTGCAGTTCACCAATCTTAAGTATCTCTCAAAAATCCTGCTCTAAACAACCTCTGATTTTTACCGGCTGCTGACAGCCCCATACACCATTCCTGAAATCTCAGCGATTATTGCTTCGGTTTGTGCCATGTCATATCCCGAATTCTCAATAAAGACGGCAATGGAATAGGCGCGGCCGTCTGGCAGACTGACATAACCGGCATCATTGACGGCCATGAGCCGGCCGTCAGGGAGTGTGAAACCTGTGCCTGTCTTATGGCATACCACGGCATCCGTGCAGGCAAGCGGCTTGGGGAGTCTCCCTGCACCGGTCTCACATGTCGACATAAGATGTTTTATCTCAATAGATAAGGAGTCGTTGAATTCTCTGCCAAATATATCCATCAAACTTGCCATACCTTCCGGGGTAGCCGAATTGGCGTAACAGAGTGAGGGGGCGCGGTGCATCTCAGCTTCGCTGTTGCACACATGCACATCCACCACCCCTATGCGCCCGAGATAATCCTCAACATACTGCGCTCCTCCAAGACCTTGCAACACTATATCAGAGGCGTTGTTGTCGCTGAGCTGGAGCATATAGGAAAGTAATTCGCCGGTAGGCATCATCAATGTGTCGGTCTGCACCCGGGATGATGACAGAATTTTCTCTGTCATAGGGCTATATGTGTCGGTATGCAAGTCTTCAGGAAGTATTGCAATCGGAAAATCAAACGGAAGTTTGTTCTGACGGTAATGTTCAGCCAAAGCCAATGCTATCGGGAATTTATATACACTCAGCATCGGAAACTCCCTATCTCCGTTGACTTCCACCCTATCAACGCCGTCAATGACAACCGCCACCCCGATAGTGGCATCCTTACTCTCTACATACTCTTTCAACTCCTGCTGCAGTTCGCCATATCGCATAGGCGATGCCCAGGCGCAAAATGTAAATACAGCCAATATGGCCAGAAGATATCCTCTCATTATATTGGGAATTACATGTGTCAATCACCTGCCAACATAACAAAGATAGCGCACAAGTTAGCAAAGATTGAATACGTTTAAGAAAATTGAATACATTTAAACCTTACCGGTTGCTCCGATACCGCAAAATTAATAACGAAGTTAATAAAACTACGACAGACAGCCAACTTCTTTAACTTCAGAAATATGTCTTGACTGCGAAAAGGAATTGTTCTATAAAGATACGCTTGAATGCTGCTATGTTGTTCTGCTCATAGAACATCAGCATTGCCTTTTTGTAATCAACAGAATCTACCGTTCGAAAAGAGATTGGACAATATCCATAGGCAATAAGTATGCCATTACTCACTATTCTTGCAGTACGTTTGTTGCCATCAGTAAAGGCTTGAATATAACTCAGCAAAACAAGAGCAAGTAACGCCTTTTCAAATATATTAGTCTTACGGTTTATCAGCGTCACTGAATCTTCAAGAGCTTCTCTGATCTGAAATTCATTATCCAAAGGCGCATAATTTGTTCCGGTGATACCTACTCGTCTATGCCTGATATTCCGTTCAACTCCCAATTCTTTCGTGAGTAGGGCATGGATCTCCTCAATTCGTGCTACAGTCAGGTCTTTCAGATAATCCGGAACGTCCAGGATAAAATCAAGTGCATCCTTATGATTCAATAGCATTACGGCTTCTTCCTTTGTTTTGCCGCTGGCCGTTTGTTTTTCTTTTAATAGTCGCTCAGTTTCAAGCAAGGAATATGTATTGCCTTCGATTTGACACGATTTCCATGACAAATCAATTCCGAGCCGTTCCATCTCTTTGCGATATTCCAAATCAGACATTTCAGATAGATGATTCCGAAAAATTGTCTGCGCCTCAGCCAATTTTTCAAGTTCCTCATTGGTGAATAAATTCACATATGGCAAAATATCGTTTATCAACTCGAAGTTGAAAGCGGTCTGCACCTGACGCTCATCTATGTCCTTGTCAAAATATGTGTCAAGATTAAGCTCCATCGTCACGTGCGCCTGTGGAGTCAGACGATAGCGAGTTGCCGGACCACGACCAATTACTTCAATATGCCCTTGCTTTACCTCCTCAGCTATCAAACGCTTCAATGTGGCTG
>OFGC01000494.1_pt1 | contig 38914 bp, 30 predicted proteins | sample 1521691 | NCBI WGS metagenome assembly OFGC01 (sample SAMEA3504121, study PRJEB24116) | mouse gut metagenome | biome: mouse gut; feature: mouse-associated habitat; material: faeces | place: Denmark | collected 2011
ACCTCGTCACGTTTCGAGAATCCAGGAGATAAGTTAAATGTTTCTTTTCAGGCAGTATCAAAATGGGAAAATGGAGCGAATTACCCAGAAATGGAAATGCTCCCCATGATTGCAGGTGTGTTAAACACAAGTATTGATTCCCTTTTAGGATATAAGTCCTTTGTGGCTTCCGATTATGAAAAAAGATATAGCACACCGGATTATTATTGGGGAATAACCCCCAGCAATTTATGTTATGAAATAATGAAATTACGACCACCAGTTAAGCCGTTAAAGGTATTGGATATTGGCTGTGGAGAAGGAAAAGACGCCGTTTTTCTTGCTCGAAACGGTTATATTGTAACGGCCTTCGATTTGTCTGAAGCAGGAATAGAAAAGGGAAAAAAGCTTGCCGAAAAATGCAATACCTATGTAGACTTTTTTAAAGCTGATATAACCGATTTTCGGGCAACTGAATCCTATGACATTATTTTTAGCAGCGGAGTGTTTCACTTTATTAAGCCGGAAATCAGAAAAAACATTACTCAAAACCTGAAAGAATGCACAAACAAAAGTGGTATACACACAATTAATGTATTTGTAGACAAACCGTTTGTGGAAGTTCCGCCGGAGAAAAATACCAATCGTTTTCGCTGGAATTCCGGAGAACTCTTTATGCTCTATCATGATTGGAAAATGCATAAAATAGAAGAAATAATTTTTAACTGCAATAGCGGCGGATTCCCTCATCAGCATTGTATGGATATTATGATTGCGGAAAGAATACAATAATTTTATGGAAACAATCACTGTTTCACATGGCAGATGAATCTGGAATGGAATAACTCTGGAATCAGTTATTCCATTCGAACTCTGTTGTCTCCCGTCCTGATCCTGAAGTTCAGGATTCGCCTCAGAACTTTTCCAGAAAAATCAGGAAGCCTATATCTCACACAAATATTTCTGCATATAGAACTGACTCAAATAAGTACCGTCTTTGAGCTTGATCGCATTCGACTTTTCAGAAACGACGCGAAATCCGAATTTCTCATAGAGATGCTTCGCACGTTCATTACCCTCTATGAACTCAAGCTCCATGATCTCAGTCCCCCGTTTTTGTGCGGCGGCAACCAGTTCCTCAAACATCGCAGAACCAATTCCAAGATTCCAATAGTCTTTGAGAATTGCAATAGCAATGGTTGCCCTATGTGAAACTTTCATACCGCTTTGAAAACTGATCTCACAGTTGCCAGCAACTTCACCATCAACATAGCAGGTGATCCCCATTGTATCGGAAGACGAGCGCAGACGATTTACCCATGCTTCCTCTTGTTCAACTGTGATATTCCATTCTTCGGGATAACGAAGAAGGAAATCAGTTTCATCGCAGGATTTCTTTATGTAGTTCAGCATTTTTTCCGCATCATCAACGCACGGACTTTTCAAAATGGCTGTTCTGCCATCTTTTAGGATTATTTGCTTGCATTCAAATACCATCACGATACTCCTTTCAAAAGATTTTTTCAAAAATATCACATCTCAGTGTGGATGTCAATACGATTTTGCACCGAGCGTAAAAAGCATATTGAAAAGCTCTGCTGGCTAATTCATGATATTGTTCTTATTGCATAAAATAAATTGACAATCTTCCTGCTATTTCATAAAATAGTCATAATAGTTATAATTATTTTCCAAAAATATTTCAAGGAGCAATACTGTATGAATTTCTTATCAAACAACCGGTCTTCTGCCCAAAAGAAAAATCACTCTTTATATAAATCTTTAGAGTTATACGTCGTTGGCCTTTTTTCCGCTTTGATAGTTGCTCTTCTGTTTTTTATTTTTCGTAGACTTTCACCCTTTATCTTTCAGACAAATGATGATTTATTTTTAAAGCAGCTTGCTTCCGGGGAAATGTGCGGGGTTCCGCAAAGTCACCTGTTCCATATTTCCTATCCTGTGGGACTGCTTCTTTCAGTGCTGTATCGTATGTTTCCAGCTCTCCCCTGGTATGGACTGCTTTTATGTTTCACCATCGGTTTGTTCATGACCATCGTATTAAGCAATCTTCTTCTAATTGAAAAAAGTCTGCTGGTACGGTTGCTTACCATTATACTATTTTGTTTCTTCAGTTACGGCTTTCTGTTTCTGCACATAGTACAGTTGCAATTTACCACAGTGGCCGCCATGGCCGGGTGCAGCGCACTCTTTCTTTTTATGTTGGCCTCTCCCTGCGATTCCATTCAAGAAACCGTAAAAAATTATATATCCTTTTTATTGCTTTCCGCCTGTGCTTTTTGTATTCGAAGTCAAGTGCTTTTCATGTTCCTTCCCTTTATCGGCATGATCGGATTAGGGAAATGGCTGGACACAAAATCCCCCAAACAGCGGAAAAGCCTTCTGGCTCTGGCGGGCATATTTACAGTAATGCTGGCTTCCCTTTTTCTTATAGAAAAGCTGGCTTATCAGGAAGAACAATGGACTACTTTTTCTGCTTACTCAAAAGCGCGTGCGGAAATATACGACTATGACGGCTTTCCGGATTATGATACTCACAAAGAAACCTACGAGCTACTAAATATAAGCCGTTCTTCATATGAAGCTGCCTCCCAACACTACTGTATTATGCTGGATTCAGCCATAAATGACAGATCCTTTGAAGCCCTCAAGAAAATAAACAAGCAGGAAAACTCCTTTGCTCCCGCAAAGCTGCCCGGCATGCTGCTGGAAACAGCCTCTGCCTTTATTCAACGACACACATCCTATGTTGACAGGCCTTTAAATCTGTTGGTTTACTGCTGTTACATCCTTTTCTTTCTTGGCAGCCTCCTATGTCAAAAAAGAAATGCTCTCCGGGATATCCTGTTTCTGGGGGGGGCCCGTATGGTCATTTGGACATACCTGCTTTTTAATGGCAGACTCCCTTCCAGAGTTTCTCAGTCCATTTATCTGGCGGAGCTTATCATACTGCTGGCCGTGGCCTTTAAATATAGAATATGGTCACCGCACGATATTTCCCGGAAACGGCCTTGTTCCGGTTTCTGGATCATATCGTTTGCTTTCCTCTCCTTCATCTGTCTTCGTTTTGGTTTTCCAAAGGCAAATGCCGCCGCCTGGGAAGCAGCATCGCGCTGTCAATTTTCCCAATCCTTTGCAGACATAAAAGATTATTTTCATGCACATCCTGAAAATGTTTACTATATAGATATAGCTTCTTTCGAATACTTTACCGAAGATGCCCTACAACGCCCTGCCTCTGAATATGATAATTTCTTTTATATGGGCAGCTGGATTTCCAACAGTCCATGGTATGATAAAAAATTTGAGCGAGCAGGAATTTCAGATCCGGCGCCAGCCCTTTACAAAGACCCAAGTGTATTTGTTGTATTTATGAACATTGAAAATATAAGCTATGACTATCTGGAAGCTTTTTATGCCGAAAACCATCCTGGCGTTTCCCTGCATGTTATGGAGATGGTTGATGTCTCAAACGGACTGCAATTTTTAATTTGCAAATTTTTTTAAAAAACTCTTGCATTTTTCTCTGAAACCCATTATAATACTAATTGTGTCACGGGGTGTGGCTCAGCTTGGTTAGAGCGCCGTCTTAGGGAGGCGGAGGTCGCGAGTTCGAATCCCGCCACTCCGATACACAAAAGCACCGAGTATTTCGGTGCTTTTGTTTTGTATATAACTATAAATTGCTTTAAACCTTGTAGAACCTGTCGTATGTATCTGCCCCAAACGCCCAGTCTGCTTAACACAAATGAAAGGACACAGATATGCCCCGGAAAACATCTAAAGAACCATCCCAGAAAATATCACACAATGCCTCCCGGAAGGCTCCTCAGGAAATGCCACATAATATCTCTCGGAAGGCTCCTCAGGAAATATCTCACAATGCCTCCTGGAAGGCTCCTCAGGAAATATCTCATAACGCCTCCCGGAATACTCATCAGAAACAGGAAATACATCAGGATGCATGCCGAAAAAAATCTCTGCAGCCATCCCGGCCCCGCCTGTGCCCTATTGCAAAAAAATGCGGCGGTTGTCAGTGGATCCACAGAGAATACACGGAACAGCTGCAGACAAAAGCTGTCAGAGTACGAAAGCTTTTGGAACCCTTCTGCCGGCCAGAGCCCATTATAGGCATGGAGCAGCCCTTCCATTACCGCAACAAGGTGCATGCGGTGTTTGGAGAAGACAAAAAGCACAATATCGTCTCCGGCATATACGAAGAAAACAGCCACCGGATTGTTCCCACAGACAGCTGCCTTATTGAAGATCAGAAGGCAGATGAAATTATCGTGTCCATCCGCGGATTGCTGAAGTCCTTTAAGATCCGCCCGTATAACGAAGACACCGGATATGGGCTGCTTCGCCATGTGCTGATCCGCACAGGCCGTACCACAGGCCAGATCATGGTGGTATTGGTCTTAAGCTCCCCGATCCTTCCCTCCAAAAACAACTTTGTAAAGGCGTTGCTGAAGCTTCATCCTGAGATCACCACTATTGTACTCAACATCAATGACCGCAGTACCAGTATGGTACTGGGAGACAGGGCGCAGATAATCTACGGGAAGGGGTATATTGAAGATGAACTGTGCGGCAAGACCTTTCGTATATCACCCAAATCCTTTTATCAGGTTAATCCGGTTCAAACCGAAAAGCTGTATGGAAAAGCCATGGAATATGCCGGACTTACTGGCAGAGAAACGGTGGTGGATGCCTACTGCGGCACAGGAACTATCGGCATGATCGCCAGCGAAAAAGCCGGGCACGTGATTGGTGTGGAGATGAACGCTGACGCAGTTCGGGACGCTCTGGCAAATGCCAGAAGAAATAGTATTTCCAACATCCAGTTTTACCAAAACGATGCCGGACGATTATTGCTGGAAATGGCCGAACAAAAGGCCCATGTGGACGTGCTTCTGATGGATCCTCCCCGCAGCGGAAGCGACGAAAATTTCCTAAACGCTGCTATACAAATCAAGCCGCAACGAATCGTCTACATTTCCTGCAATCCGGAAACTCTGGCCAGAGATCTGAAATACCTGACAAAGCGCGGTTATCAGGTGCAAAAAGGCGTTGCGGTTGATATGTTTCCCTTTACAGAGCATGTGGAATGTGTGGTGAGGCTTGCAGCTATACCCTCTTCTCAAAGTACCTTCTGATATTGGCGACAAATCATAACCACCTGTCAATCAGGTGGTTTGTTCTGCGGGTATAAGCCGCAAGCTGCCTTGGGGCAAGTATGGTATATTCCCTGAAGTCTGTCATTGCCGACTGAGTTTCGTATTTCTTAATGGGAAGGATGCCGGTCATATATGCCGCTTCTATCATATTTTCCCGCGAGCAATTATTCGCCCCCTCAGAAGACTTATTCCATTTCAGTTCGACGACCAGCGCGGGAGCAGTGATTTTGGTTTCGGCAGGTACACCACATCCGCAATCCCTTTCTCTATGGTCCTGCCTTCCAAAATTTTCCGAAACTCGGTTCTCACCTCTTCATTTGGAATACGTGCCCTCCCATCTTCTCTATGCTATGTAAGGTACTCCAAATGGATCAGCAGCGTCATCACATCATCCCTGCTCCCAAAAGTTTGAAAATCATTCTCAAAACATTCCGTATCAACCTCAATTTCTTCCCCGGAAAATTGTTATTCTTAAACCATTCCCGCAGCAGATTCACATAAGCCATTTGCGCATTCGTATCTTCCTTTGCCTCACGGATTGGTGCATCCCACTCGTCAATGATAAAAACAAACTGCCTGCCGGTTTTCTCTACACACCGGCTCAGACAATCTGCAAGATAACTTTCCGCCCCAAGCTCCGGATAAAGTGAAACCAACTCCCCATGTATCCTTTTCTCAATCAATTCCGGCACATCTCCTACTGCCTTATGCTGCTTTTTCACCATAGAACAAAGCCTGCGGCATCTATGCTGATAACATGATACTGATTCAAGTGGGTCAGATACCCCCCAGTCCGCGCAATTTCCTTATCATCAAAAAGCCCCCGCGAATCACAGGAACAGTCATAATACGCACAATGCATCTTTGCCGCAAAAGACTTTCCAAAACGCCTCGGCCTGCTGATGCAGGTCAGTATCTCATTATGGAGGAAAAAAATAGTATTGTCACGCCGTTGAAATATTAAGCGCTTACTTTATTCTCTATTCTATACAGTTTGTTTCCAGAACAAAGCATTCCCATTAAATCACAAAGATATCTTCGAGTGTCATGGTAATCGGGAGGGCTCGAAGCGTAATCTCCTGCTTTGAGTTATAATGCTCGCTGGCCTCATCATCATCCAATATGTACGACTCTTCTATCTCATATTTCCCATCCTTGAGGTAATAGATTTCCACAGCCCGCTCTATCGGCGATATAATCCAATATTCCTCCACTCCGCTTGTCTCATAAATGTTCTTCTTAATTCCCCTGTCACGTTTTACCGTGGATGGGCTTATCGTTTCCGCAACAAATTTCGGTGTGCCATAGTAAGCATTTCCCCTTATCGCATTTCTATCGCAGCAGATAATGATGTCCGGTTCGAGATAGTCATCATTTTCTTTGGAATACTTATAATCGATATTCTCCATAAACACCAGACACATACTGTTTTTTAGCCCCGCCTTAATAATACAATTAATATTATTTGTCACCACACTATGCTGATAACTTGGTGCCGGAGACATGTCATATATTTCCCCGTTAATTTTTTCATCCCGTATCCGTTCCCGTTTTCTTAATTGCATATGCAAACCTCTCTTTCTGCCTGCTGTTTCTACGGTACTTCTTCTGTTTCTATGGTATCATAAAACAATACGTGCCGCAAGCAGCCAGGCAAAAGCACCCGGAATCTGTCTTCGCTACGCCGGGCCGGCATAAACAATCACACATCAAAAAGCTGTATCCTCTCCCCAAAATACCTTCCGATCCTGGCAATAAATCCCAGCACATCCTGCTTCATCGGGCCCGGGAACGATGTCAGCCCGGGGGCTGTCTCAAAGCTTAGCACTTTGTCAAATTTGATATTCCTAAGCCCTCTGATAAACCCTTCCCAGTCGGTGGAAGACAGATTTTCCCGCGTCCTGGTAAAGGTGAAGGGGATTTGGTGCAGATCGGAAATACCATCGTTATCATGAATATGCAGAACTTTAAGACGGCTGCCAAGCGTCGTGATAAATTTCTCAAAATCTATTCCCACAATGTTTGCATGGCCCGTATCAAAGCAGAGCCCCAGAACCTCTGCTCCATATTTGTCATTAAAGGAATCGATGCGCTCTGCCGCCTTTTTCGCGTTGCAGCATGGCCCCTCCACAAGATGCCCGCCTATGCTGTCATAAAGGTTTTCGATACATATGGTTATACCCATTTCCTTTGCAAACGGGGCAATAGAATTTATGAACTTTTCCGTTTCCTGCCATTCCAATTCCTCCGCTCCAAGGAAATGGGCAAGCTTGAAGCCATGAATAACAATATGTGGACATCCAAAAAACGCACATACAGCCATGCTCTTAGGCGCCACCTGATTCCATAAGTAATCATTTATTTCCCTGTCAGCCCCAGGTACATAGATCGGATACGGCATATGCATCTGGTTTATTGTGATTCCGGCTGCTTTTGCCCCTTGTTTATGGGATGTAAAGAAATCCTCCAACTCCTGAACCGACTTATCAAAGAAGCTATTCAACTCCGACTGATAGAGGGAAGTGTTTGAAAGATAGTCGTTTAAACTAAAATCCGCGCAGGAAAAACCTGTACGCTTCAGCATGGCAAAGCCTTCTTCTGGGTGATTGTCGTTTATGATATTCTTAGTCTGGACTCCTATGCCGATCATTGTTTTGATACCTCCCTGTATACTGCTCCCAGGATCTGTACACAATTTCCCGATTTCCGCTCACAGCCTGAAAGCGCCAGCGATTACGCTTTTGATTCACATTCGGCTCACGTTTCTCCTTCCCAGTACTCCAGCCTGTCAAAATAGTAGGAAGGCATATATTCATCATTGAAATATTCTATGGGATTGGAAATGCCCATCTCACGCAATTGCCGTTCTACTTCCTTATAATAAATATTGCAGATGAATATGGCACAGTCCGAAGGAAGCTCCTTTAAGCTTTCCGGCGGCCTTATTTCCAGTCCTTCAAACTGCTCACCCCAGCGAGCCCTATTATTGTCACAGGTGAAAAGCGGCGGAAACTCCTCCCCATAGCATTTCATAAAATTCCGGCACATATTTCCCGCGCCAAAAAGAACGCGTTTGGAATACCTCTTCAAAACATTTTTCATGGATATTATGATTTTACGAAAGCATGTGAAAATACCGCTGATCTTTAATATTTCGCTTTTTCATGACCATTTTTTTGACGGCAAATAGAATTTGCAAACATCTTTTATTGAGAAAACACCTCTTCCATGCATAATCGTTTTACAGGGCTCTGACGGTAATAGAATATGAAATAGAATTTTCGAAGGCTTTGAGTAGCTTTATTTGGCCTTTTAGCACGTTTTATCCATAATTTTGCCAATATTTTGAGGCTTTTCAGGCTGGCAAAAGGCATTGACAAAAAATCGGACCTTATATATAATTGACATGGTACATAGAAACCAGAATGCTTTCATAAAATCATAATATCTATGAAAATATGTACACGACTTGAACAACACTCGCAACAGCAATACAAAGAAGCCTGCCGTCAATCACACCGACTGACAGCAGGCTTTTCCATTTGCATTTTCAGTTCTGTACTTCCCGTTCCTCCGGCTCCTTACCCGACTGTATCTTCTGCTTACATCTTTTCCGGCGCGGAAAAGCCCAGCACATCGATGCAGGTCTCCAGTACATCCCGGACCAGTATCAGCAGGGCAATATAACCCTCCTGCTTTTTTGGATCCTCCTCCTTGAGAATCTTGGTCTCATGATAAAAACGGTTAAAGGCGTTGGCCAGGTCATAAATATAGGCACATACCCTGTGAGGCGCCTTTTCCTCGGCGGCAGCGCACATCACCGTATTGAACTGAATCAGTTCCATCATCAGTGCCTTTTCGGCTTCATTTTCCGGCTTAGCAAAAGCAAGTCCTTCCACGGAGCCGCTTTCCGCCTTCTGGCGTTCACCGTACTTTGTCAGGATTGACTTGATCCGCACAATGGTATAGAGAATATAGGGACCAGTATCTCCTTCAAAGGAGGTAAATCTGTCAATATCAAAAATATAATCCTTGGAGGCCTGGTTGGACAAATCGCCGTACTTTAAAGCGGATACCGCCACCAGTCCCGCCACGTTCCTTGCTTCCTCCTCGGACATTTCCCTGCCTTCCCGAATTTTCCGGTACATTTCTTCTTGGGTCTCCCGGATCAGGTTCTCCAGCCGCATGACCCCGCCATCCCTGGTTTTGAAGGGCTTTCCGTCATTTCCGTTCATAGTGCCGAATCCTAAAAATTTCAGCTGAGTTTCAGGCTTCACCAGCTTTGTTTTCCGGGCACAGCGGAAAACCTGTTCAAAATAAAGCTCCTGGCGCTTATCCACCACATAAATAATCTCATCCGGCTGATACAGGCGCATCCGCTCCATGATGGTGGCAAGATCTGTGGTATTGTACAGTGAAGCTCCGTCCGATTTCAGTATCATACAGGGCGGAATCTCTTTGGTATCCGTCTCTTCCTTTACATCCACCACCAGAGCGCCTTCGCTGATGTAGGCATAGCCTCCCTCTTTCATGTATGCAACCATCTCCGGGATCAGCTTCTGAACGTCGCTCTCTCCCTTCCACAGATCAAATTCCACGTTCAGGCTTCCGTAATTTTTCTTCAGGTCTGCAATGGACACACTCATAATGTGATCCCAGAGCGCCCGATATCCCCGCACACCGTTCTGGAGCTTAAAGGTCGCCTCCATGGCTCGGGCCTTGTATTCCGGATCCTCCTTGGATCTGGCGCTGGAAGCAGGGTAGATCTCCTCCAGCTCTGATATGGTAAAAGGAGCCTCCGAAGGGTATTCGCCCTGAAAATTTTCATCGAAATATACCAGCTCAGGCTGTCTCTCCTGCAGTCCCGTGATCACCAGGCCCATCTGAAGTCCCCAGTCGCCCAGATGCACATCTCCAATGACCTCATGTCCCGCATAGCGGCAGATCCGTTTGACGCTCTCGCCGATAACCGCCGAGCGGATATGCCCCACATGGAGCGGTTTTGCCACATTGGCGCCGCCGTAATCGATCATGATCTTTTTGGGATGCTCCTGCGCCTCCAGACCGAATTTAGGTTCTGAAGCCATGGTCGCCACCACCTCCAGCAGATACTCCTCCTCCAGCTTCAGGTTCAGGAAGCCGGGCGCCACAGCACAGACCTCCTTAAAGATCCGGCTGCCCTCCAGCTTTTCCGCCACATCCCTGGCAATGACCAACGGCGCCTTATGATACTGTTTGGCTCCCGCCATGGCTCCGTTGCACTGATATTCGCACAGATCCGGACGGTTGGAAACCGTCACCTTTCCCAGCGCAGGATCATACCCTGCCGCCTCAAAGGCCTGTCCCATTTCTTCCCACAATAAATCTAAAATTTTTTTCATATGAATTCTCCGTTCAAAAAACATTAACTATATTTCGGGTAACATTTTCTAACTATGTATTTTTCATTTCCCATGCCAAAATAATGTCAGTAAGTAAAGGGGATCTGCATTTGGACTCATCTGCTGTCTCGGACAGAATAGGGACAGCCACAGTAATTCTGTCGGTAAAGACCGTATTTTGCCGATAATTCCACAGATCGTTTATAGCCGTCCCTCTTTTTAAAGTCCGAGGGAAGCCAGGCAATACCGTATTCCCGAGCCAACGCAAGACCGATCTCATTGATTTTCCCGGCATCCTTCAGCGGGCTTATGGTAAGAGTGGTGGTAAAATAGTCAAATCCCTGCCCGGCGGCCCGGCGGGCCGTCTCTCTCAGCCGTAGCTCAAAGCAGCGAAAGCAGCGTTCTCCGCCCTCCGGACACGCCTCCAGCCCTCTGGCTATCCGAAAAAACTCCTCCGGCTCGTGACCGCTCTCCGCCACATGGATGGGATAGGCTGTTCCCTCCCCATTCAGAGCGGCAATCAGCCGAAGCTGCTCATCCTTGCGCTTTTCGTATTCCTCCCGATCAGTAATATTGGGATTAAAATAAAATACTGTTATGGAAAAATATTCACGCAAGTACTCCAGCACATAGCTGCTGCAGGGAGCACAGCAGCTATGGAGAAACAATCTTGGTACAGTAACAGCGCTTTCACCGCTCCCGGCCCGGTCTCCGTTGTTCTCCTCCGGAAGAGAACACAGGATTCGTTCCAACGCCTTCTGATAGTTCTCACGATTCATGCCTTTATCCTCCGTTGCTCGCCCACAGCACACTGCGCTCTTATTGCTTCCGCGGCTTTAAGCCTGCAGCTTCACTTCCGCGGCTTTACCCCTGCTTCTTTACCTCCGCGCCTTAACTCAGCAGCTTCACACAGGGACCGCACAGACCTCCTCGTAGCGTTTTCCTGCCTTCCGCCAGTTGATCAGGTCAAACCAGCCTTCCACATAATCGGCCCGTCTGTTTTGATACTGCAGGTAATATGCATGTTCCCATACATCCACCAAAAGCAACGGAGTCAGCTCCTCCAGATCCGGCACATCCTGATTGGCAGTCTGAACAATGGACAAATTGCCCTTTTTGTCTGTCACAAGCCAGGCCCAGCCGGAACCAAACTTCCCCACAGCCGCCTGCTTCATCTGTTCTTTCCACTGCTTGTAGGAGCCGAAATCTCTGTCAATGGCTTCCGCCAGAATCCCCGACGGCTCCTGGCCCATAGGACTCTTCATGGAGTCAAAATACAGCTCATGATTGTATACGCCGCCCCCGTTGTTGCGCACCGCGGTACGGATTTCGGCAGGAAGGCTGTTGATATTGATCAAAAGCTCCCGCAGGCTCATCCCTTGAAGCTCGGGATAGTCCGCCAGCGCATTGTTCAGGTTGTCCACGTAGGTCTTGTAATGCTTATCATGGTGGAACGACAGCGTTTCCTGGTCCAGCACCGGAATCAGGGCATCATACTCATAGGGAAGAGGCCGGGCAATAAAAGGATACGTTTCTTCTTTCATAGCGATATCTCCTATCTGTGTATATTCCTGATCAGTATATGCAGGATTTCCCATTTTATACACCTTCTCGAAGGATCCCGGCATACCAATTCTCAGCATACTGCAAGCCGATATACTGACACGTTCATAGCTGCGCTATGTCCACCAGGGACATTTCCTTATTGGCATTTTCCAGGCTGGTCACCAGCGCCCTGGCCGTGTCCATGGCCGTGATGCAGTTGACGCCCGTCTCAATGGCCGTGCGGCGGATCAAAAAGCCGTCCCTGGACTTGTCCCGTCCCTGCGTGGGCGTATCGATCACCAGATCGATCTTATGTCCCAGAATCAGATCCATGACCGTAGGAGACTCCTGAGAAATCTTATTCACTCTTCTGGCCTTGACGCCTGCATCGTTTAAAGCGGCGGCAGTGCTTCTGGTGGCATAGATGGTGTACCCCAGCCTTTCAAAGCGCCGGCCTATCTCGATGGCCTCTCCCTTGTCCGCATCCTTCACGGTGATGATCATCTGCTTATGCCTGGGCAGGCTCACTCCCGCTCCCAGGAAGGCCTTGTAAAGCGCCTCCGTAAAATCCTTTGCGATCCCCAGGCACTCGCCGGTGGATTTCATCTCCGGCCCCAGACTGATCTCCGCTCCCCGGATCTTTTCAAAGGAGAACACCGGCATCTTGATGGCGTAATATTCCGCCTCCGGCTGCAGCCCCGGCTGATAGCCCAGCTCCCGGATGGATCTGCCCAGGATCACCTCCGTAGCCAGATCCACAATGGGAATGCCCGTAACCTTGCTGATATAGGGAACCGTGCGGGAGGACCGGGGATTCACCTCGATCACATATACATCCTCTCCAATGGCAATAAACTGAATGTTGATCAGTCCCTTCACATGGAGCGCCTTCGCCAGCCGCCTGGTGTATTCCGTGATCTTCTCCTTTACCAGCCTGCCGATGGTATGGGCGGGATAGACGGATATGCTGTCTCCGGAATGAACCCCTGTCCTCTCGATATGCTCCATAATGCCGGGGATCAGAATGTCCGTGCCGTCGCACACGGCGTCCACCTCGATCTCCTTACCCTGAAGATACTTGTCCACCAAAATCGGATGATCCTGAGCAATCCGGTTGATAATCTCCATAAATTCCTCGATCTCCTGATCAGAAATGGCGATCTGCATGCCCTGTCCTCCCAGCACATAGGAAGGGCGCACCAGAACGGGATACCCCAGGCGATTGGCCACAGCCTTGGCCTCCTGGGCCGTATATACGGTTCCGCCGGCGGCTCTGGGAATCCCGGTCTCCTCCAGAATCCTGTCGAACAGCTCCCTGTCCTCCGCCGCGTCCACATCCTCCGCCTTGGTGCCCAGAATAGGAACCCCCATCTTCATCAGACTCTCGGTAAGCTTGATGGCGGTCTGTCCGCCAAACTGCACCACCGCCCCGTCAGGCTTTTCCAGCCTCACCACGGCTTCCACATCCTCCGGGGTCAGCGGTTCAAAATACAGCTTGTCGGCAATATCAAAATCCGTGCTCACCGTCTCCGGATTATTATTGATGATAATGGTCTCGTATCCGGCCCTGGAAAAAGCCCAGGTGGCATGTACGGAGCAATAGTCAAACTCGATTCCCTGACCGATCCGGATCGGACCGGATCCCAGAACCAGCACCTTGCCGTGGGTTTTTGCATCTCCATCACAGCCTCCTTTGTCTGGAAGCGCCTCTGCTTTGGTGCTCCCGCCCGCCTCACACTCTCCTCCATACACAGAATAGTAATAGGGGGTGGATGCGGCAAATTCGGCGGCACAGGTATCCACCATCTTATAGGCTGCCCGGATACCGTTATCCTGTCGAAGCCTCCGGATCTCTTCCTCTGTCTTTCCGGTGAGGTCTGCGATCACGGAATCCGGAAACTCAAGCCGCTTGGCCTCCCGCAAAAGTTCGGGCGTCAGCTCCTGTTTCTCCAGCGCCTGCTCCATTTCCACCAATATGGCCAGCTTATCGATAAACCACACGTCGATCATGGTGATCTCATGGATTTCTTCCAGACTCAGACCTTTTCGCAGCGCCTCGGCAATAACCCAGATCCTCTGGTCGTCCACCACCCTCAGGCGGCTTCGCAGCTCCTCCACGGTGAGATCACTGAAATCATAGCTTCGCAGACTGTCCACGTGCTGTTCCAGGGAACGAATGGCCTTCATCAGCGCTCCCTCAAAATTGTTACAGATGCTCATGACCTCTCCGGTGGCCTTCATCTGTGTGGTCAGCGTCCTCTTGGCCGTGAGAAACTTATCAAAGGGCAGACGCGGGATTTTCACCACACAGTAGTCCAGCGCGGGTTCAAAGCTTGCATAGGTCTTCCGGGTGATAGCGTTTTTAATCTCGTCCAGCGTATATCCCAGGGCAATCTTGGCCGCCACCTTGGCGATCGGATATCCGGTGGCCTTGGAAGCCAGGGCAGAGGAACGGCTCACCCGGGGATTCACCTCGATCACACAATATTCAAAGCTGGTGGGATGCAGGGCAAACTGCACATTACAGCCGCCGGTAATCTGAAGCTCATTGATAATGTTCAAAGCGGAGGTGCGAAGCATCTGGTACTCCTTGTCGCCCAGGGTCTGGGAAGGAGCCACCACAATACTGTCCCCCGTATGCACGCCCACCGGATCAATATTTTCCATATTACAGACGGTAATGCAGTTGCCTGCGCCGTCCCGCATGACCTCGTACTCAATTTCCTTCCAGCCCGCAATACAGCGCTCTACCAGTACCTGTCCCACCCGGGACAGCCGCAGACCGTTCTCCAGAATTTCTTCCAGCTGGGCCTGATTATATGCGATGCCCCCGCCGGAGCCCCCCAATGTATATGCGGGACGCAGTACCACAGGATAACCTATGGAATTAGTAAAATCGATACCGTCCTGTACATTTTCCACCACCAGGGAAGCGGCGCAGGGCTCGCCAATACGCTCCATCAAATCCTTGAACTCCTGACGTCCCTCCGCGTTGCGGATGGTTGCGGCTGTGGTTCCCAGAAGGCGTACTCCGTGAGCGGCCAGAAATCCCGATTCCTCCAACTCCATCCCCAGGTTCAGCCCCGCCTGGCCTCCCAGGGTAGGCAGAATACTGTCAGGCTTTTCCTTTTCAATAATCTGCTCCAGCACCTTTACGGTCAGGGGCTCGATATATACCTTGTCCGCAATATTTTTATCCGTCATGATGGTGGCAGGGTTGGAATTCACCAGAACCACCTCCACTCCTTCTTCCTTCAGGGAGCGGCAGGCCTGGGTTCCCGCATAGTCAAACTCTGCCGCCTGACCGATCACAATAGGGCCGGAGCCGATAACCATAACACGTTTCACATTTGGATTTTTAGGCATTGCGGCATCCTCCTTTTTCCCGTAAATCCTCCGTCTCCCCTTTCATCATCCCGATAAACCTGTCAAAGAGGTACCCGGAGTCCTGAGGGCCCGGGCAGGCTTCCGGATGGAACTGAACTGTGAATATATTCTTTCCGGTATAGGAAAGCCCCTCGTTGGTGCCGTCGTTTACATTCACAAAGGCCGGAACTGCCACCTTGGGATCCAGTCCTTTCACATCCACCACATATCCGTGATTCTGGGATGAGATATAGACTCTCCCGGTCATTAGATCCTTCACAGGATGGTTCCCTCCCCGATGGCCATACTTCATTTTATAGGTATCGGCGCCGGTGGCAAGAGCCATGAGCTGATGCCCCAGACAGATGGCAAAAATGGGGATATCCGTCTCATAAAGCTCTCTGATCTGTTTTATGATAAAATCGCACTCCTTTGGATCCCCGGGTCCATTGCTGAGCATAATGCCATGAGGCCGGGCTTCTATGATCTCCTCAGCCGGCGTCAGCCCGGGATACACGGTCACCTCACAGCCCCGCCCGGCCAGGGAACGGGCAATATTGGCCTTGGCACCAAAGTCCATGAGCGCCACCCTGAGGCCTGTTCCGTTCAGCTCCCGGATCAGCGCAGGCCGCGGCTCTCTGATCCCTTTCTCCCAGGCCTCCCGGTCAAACCTGGCCGCTCCGGATAAGGGACCGTTTTCGGCTGGGGACAAGACAGGCGGCACCACATATTTCTCTTTGCAGGATACCTTTTCCACTACCTTGCCTGTGGTATATTTTTTTATTTCAGGAAGAATTTTTTCAAGGTCATAGTTTTTGTCGGCTGTGATCATACCATTCATAGTTCCCTTTTCCCGCAGAATCCGGGTGAGCGCTCTGGTATCGATACCGGATATGCCCGGAATATTATTTTCCTCCAGATACTGCTGGATCGTACAGTCACATCGGAAATTGCTGGGTGTGCGGGACAGCTCTCTCACAATAAATCCGTCGGGCCAGGGCCTTAAGGCTTCACAGTCGTCCCTGCAGATACCGTAATTGCCGATCAGGGGATAGGTCATACATACTGCCTGTCCCGCATAAGACGGATCCGTCAGCACTTCAAGGTATCCCGCCATGGATGTATTGAATACGATCTCGCTAATAACCTCTCTGTCAGCCCCTATGTGGGTACCCTCGAAAACTGTGCCGTCCTCCAGTATCAAATATGCTTTCATAAGTAATCTCTCCTTACAAGCCTCCATTATTCCGGAATCAAAGGCATTATAGCATAAAAGAATCAGACGGGCAATATGCAGCCCGTCTGATAAAACATTTACTTGTATTCCTCTATTCGCTTATCAGATGAAGCTCCCGATACCAGAGCAGTGATTTCATGTAGGCGTCGCTGACCGGACCAACCTCCATCTTCGCCAGCAGCAGCTGTCTGCAGACCTCAGGCCAGTTAGCCGCCTCATACTGCCTTACCATATCCAGCACCGGTGCCAGTATTCCCGTGCCGGACACCAGGGCTTCCCGGACCTCTCCGGCCACCATGACCATCTTCAGCGCCTCCTCCATAGGCTTCTCCAGAATCACATCCAGTACGGAGAACAGTCCCATAAGGAATAATTCCTCCGTCTTATTCCGAAGCCCGTACAGAGGCGCCAGATACTCGGCAAATTTTGCTCTCAGAAGCGACAGTCTGGTAACCTCATTGGGCTTATCCGCGTAGAGCTTATCAACCACCGCCGTGTTGATCCATTTTCTCAGCTCCTTCTGCCCCAGCATGGCCGCCGCATGGCGCAGGGTGGTGATACCGGAATTAACAGTCATTCGGTTCACCATTTTCAGCAGTGAAATGGTAAGAGCAGTATCTCTTCCGATAACGTCCGCAGCCTCAGCCAGCTTGAAATCATCGTTGTTCACCACATTCAAGAGCTTTATATAGTTCACCTTCAGGGGTGCCACCTCATGAGCCCCCTTAGTCACAGGCACTCTGTAAAAGCTTCCCTCAAACAGGTGGTAGCCGCCTGATTTCTTCAGGGATTCGAAGATTTCCATGGTATCAATGTTGCCGGCGCAGACCTTGATCTTAGGATACATCCTCTTAAAATAGAGCTTTGCCATATCGATGGGAAGCTTCTGATTATTCAGAAACGCATAATCCATCAGATTGATAACATCCTTATATTTAGCAAAATCGTCAATGGATATCTTCCGGATCGCCAGCTTATAGCCCTTTGCTTTCAATTCCTTCAGACGCCTGATATATAAATCAGTAGGCGAAACCGTATTGTCAACCAGAATAACCAGCCTCTCATGAGGGGCGCTGCACTGTTCCTCCATGTCGGCAAACACGGAAACATTGGTCACCGGCACGAAAATTTCCTTGTCGTCGGGAATTGTCTCGATGCCCATGCTCTCTATCAGTTCCAGTCCCTCCACGTTTGTGGCTCCGTCATTCTGCCGGGTTCCCAGCATCATGGGATCCAGGAAAAAATTGTCCTTCTGAGAAAAGATAGAATACGCCTGCACTGCAATATTCTCATCAAACAGTGGTATCAACGCCATCAACATAACACTTTCTACCTGCACAACAGCAACTGCTGTCGCCCTTTCTATCCTAATTATACCATGGTTTTTCAGTTTTTGCTACTGAATTATTATCGGAAATAAGCCACACCGGATTCAAAAATTCTGATATCCTGCTCTCCGTAAATATTCTTTGCTACGGCCCGGTCACGCCGCTCGGAATGAGCCATTTTGCCAAAGCATCTTCCGTCCGGGGAAGTGATTCCCTCTATGGCACCGTAGGAGCCGTTGATATTGTACTCCTCATCCATGGAAATATTTCCGTCCTGGTCGCAGTATCGGGTAGCCGCCTGGCCGTTTGCAAACAGCCTCTCCAGCCACTCCCCGGGCGCTACGAAGCGTCCCTCACCGTGGGATGCAGGATTGCAGTAGACCGCTCCCAGCTCTGCTCCCTGAAGCCAGGGAGATTTATTGGACACCACCTTTGTATATACCATCTTGGAAATATGCCGGTTTATGGTGTTGAAGGTCAGGGTGGGCGAATCCTCCTGCTGTCCCCGGATCTCTCCCCAAGGCACCAGCCCCAGCTTTATAAGCGCCTGGAAGCCGTTGCAGATTCCCAGAGCCAGGCCGTCCCTCTCCTGCAGAAGCCTTGTGACTGCCTCCTTCAGCTTTTCGTTCCGGAAAGCGGTGGCAAAGAATTTTGCACTTCCGTCCGGCTCATCGCCGGCGGAAAAGCCGCCGGGAAACATGATAATCTGGGCCTGGCTGATGGCTTTCTCAAACTCGTCCACAGACTGCCTGATATCCTCTGCGCTCAGATTTCGGAACACCCGGGTCTCCACCTGGGCTCCGGCCCTCTCAAAGGCCCTGGTACTGTCATACTCGCAGTTGGTACCGGGGAATACAGGGATGAACACCCGGGGCCTGGCCACCTTGTTTTTGCAGACGTAGACCTTCTTCTCCTGATAAAGCACATCCTCCAGCGGTGTGACATCCTTTCCCGATCTGACAGGGAACACCTTTTCCAGCCGGGAAGTCCATGCTTCCACGGCTTCCTCCAGAGAAATCTCCACGTCTCCCCAGACAAATACAGGTTCCCGGGTGACGGTTCCCATCACCTTATAGCCAAAACCGGAATTCTCCAGCCCTTCAAGCGCCTCTCCGGGCATCTCCGCCAGGATATCGCCCAGCGCGTTTTCAAACAGATCGTTCTTTGTCACATTATCGTCTACCGTCACACCCAGCCTGTTTCCAAATGCCATCTTGGAAATGGCCGCCGCTGCTCCCCGGGCATCCAGCGCATAGGCGGAAACGATTCCGCCCTTCCGGATCAGCTTCAAAATATATTCATACAGCCCCGCCACATCCTTGTACACGGGAATGTCAAATTCATCCTTCTCAATACGGAAGCGCACCAGCTTATTGCCGGCCTGCTTCAGCTCGGGCGTCACAATCTCCTTCTGGTCCGCCGTATCCACCGCAAAGGAAACCAGCGTAGGCGGCACGTCAATATCGTTGAAGGTGCCTGACATGCTGTCCTTTCCTCCGATGGAGGGCAGGCCGAAGCCGATCTGGGCATCGTAGGCTCCCAAAAGCGCTGCAAAGGGCTGGCTCCACCGCCCGGGATCCTCACTCATCCTGCGGAAATATTCCTGGAAGGTAAAGCGGATCCGGGAAAAGTCACCGCCGGAGGCCACGATCTTCGCCATGGATTCCACCACCGCATACACGGCCCCATGGTATGGACTCCAGGAGGACAGGTACGGGTCAAAGCCGAAGCTCATCATAGTAACCATATCTGTGTTTCCCTTTAACACAGGCAGTTTGGCGACCATGGTCTGAGTCTCCGTTATCTGATATTTTCCCCCGTAGGGCATCAGTACGCTGGCGGCTCCGATGGATGAGTCAAACATCTCCACCAGTCCCTTCTGGGAGCACACGTTCAGATCATTTAAAAGCGCCAGCCAGGCGTCCTTGACATTGCCTGCCTCCAGCTTCTCTCCCACCGCCGGAACCGCCCACTTTTCAAAGTAATTGTCCTCTCTTCGGGGAATCTCCACTCTGACTTTCGCTTCCTGATGAGCTCCGTTGGTATCCAGAAACGCCCGTTTCAGATCCACAATCCTTTTGCCTCTCCAGTTCAGCACCAGCCTGGGCTCCTCTGTGACTCTTGCCACAGCCACTGCCTCCAGATTCTCCTGCGCGGCATAGGCCAGAAATTGATCCACATCCTTCGGATCCACCACCACGGCCATACGCTCCTGAGATTCGGAGATAGCCAGCTCCGTGCCGTCCAGACCGGCATATTTTTTAGGCACCTTATCCAGATCCACCGTCAAGCCGTCCGCAAGCTCGCCGATAGCCACGGACACGCCGCCCGCCCCGAAGTCATTGCACTTTTTGATCATGCGGCTTACTTCTTCCCGGCGGAACAGTCTCTGAATCTTCCGCTCCGTAGGCGCATTTCCCTTCTGTACCTCCGCACCGCAGGTCTCGATGGACTGCTCTGTGTGCACCTTGGAGGAACCGGTAGCGCCCCCGCAGCCGTCCCGGCCTGTGCGTCCTCCCAGCAGAATAATCACATCCCCGGGATCCGAGGTCTCTCGGATCACATTCTTTCTGGGGGCCGCCCCCATGACCGCTCCGATCTCCATCCTCTTGGCCACATAATCCGGGTGGTATATCTCCTTCACAAAGCCAGTGGCCAGGCCGATCTGGTTTCCATAGGAAGAATAGCCCCCTGCCGCTCCTCTTACCAGCTTCTTCTGAGGCAGCTTTCCCTTCAGGGTATCCGCCACTGGAACGGTAGGATCTGCCGCTCCCGTCACACGCATGGCCTGATACACATAGCCTCTGCCGGACAGAGGATCCCGGATGGCGCCTCCCAGGCAGGTGGCAGCGCCGCCAAAGGGCTCAATCTCCGTAGGGTGATTATGGGTCTCATTTTTGAAAAACACCAGCCACTCCTCTGTCTCCCGGTGATCACCGCAGTCGATCTCCACAGGCACTACCACAGAGCAGGCGTTGATCTCATCAGACTCCTCCATATCCTCCAGTCTGCCGTCTCTTTTCAGCTTCCGCATGGCCATCAATGCCAGATCCATCAGACAAACATATTTATCCTTCCTCCCCCGGAAAATTTCCTCCCGGGTATCCAGATAGCTTTGGTAGGTAGTCTCTATAGGCGAACGATAATAGCCCTCCTCAAATACCACCTCGGTAAGCTCCGTGGAAAAGGTGGTGTGACGGCAGTGATCGGACCAGTAGGTATCCAGCACCCGGATCTCCGTCATGGAGGGATCTCTCTTCTCATCCTGGCTGAAATATTTCTGGATATGCAGAAAATCCTTAAAGGTCATGGCCAGACCCAGGGAATCGTACAGCTTCCGAAGCTGGGACTCAGGCATCCTGCAGAAGCCCTCCAGCACCGCCACGTCCGCCGGCTCATCAAATTGGGTAATCAGCGTATCAGGCTTCACCAGATCCGTCTCCCTGGAATCCACAGGATTGATGCAGTAAGCCCTGATCCGGGAAAACTCATCCTCCGAAATCTGTCCCAGGATCATATAGGTCACTGCCGTCCTGATAACGGGTTCCTCATCCTCCTTCAGAAAGCGGATGCACTGAACGGCGGAATCGGCTCTCTGGTCAAACTGTCCCGGCAGGTACTCTACGGAAAACAGCCTGGCATCCTCCGGAATCTCGATTTCTTCCCGATACAGCTCATCCACCGGCGGTTCGGAGAATACGGTCCGACAGGCTGTCTCAAACACATCCTCCGAGATATTCTCCACATCATACCGAATCAGCACCCGCACTCCCTCTGCCCGAATCCCAAGATAATTTTTCAGTTCCTCATGAAGTTCCTTGGCCTTGACTGCAAAGGGTTCCTTCTTTTCCACATAAATTCTTCTGACATTTCCCATGTCCATACCTCCGTTTTACTTCCTTTCTGTCTTTATCTTCCGCCGTCCCATGCCGGTTCCTCAAAGTCGCCGTCCTGCACCCCCAGAGACCTTAAAATGAACAGAATCTCTCTGTCTGCCGCCTCGGCGGTAATGCCGATAGTCTGGGCAGAGATTTTCAATCCCTCCAATACAAACATGATGTTACGGGCTGTTCCCTTACAATCGTCGCAGATAAATTCTCCCGTATCCGTTCCTGCCTGAATCAGCCTTTCAATGATCTTTACAGCCGAGTCAAACTGCTTCTTCAGCATATTGTCCTTCTTAGCCGGCTGATTTTCAAAGTAAAACTCATATACCGCCTGGGTAAGGGTATTATTTTTTCGCAGCAGCTCCTTTTTCTGTTCCATCAAAAACAAAAGCAATATGTCCGCCGCCGTGGCATCCTCCTTGATGCTGAGAGAGAATACGTCGTCTGCTTCCTCCCTCTCCAGCTTCATCACCTCCAGAAAGATCTGACTGGTACTGTCAAAATACAGATAAAGACCGCCGCGGCTGATACCGCAGGCCTCCACGATATCCTTCATGGTAACCTTTTTAAAGCCTTTTTCCATAAAGACCTTCCGGGCAGTCTCCAATATAAGCTTTTTCTTCTGTACCGATTTTTCTCCCATACCGCTTCCCCTCTATCGCGCGTCAAAGGTTCTGTCCCAATGCTCGATGATCTTCTGCATCCGGCCAAGCACCATACAGAAAATATTCTCCTGCACTCCCTGGCTCCACAGCATGCCCTTGGTAAAACCGCCCAGCACATACTTGGACAGAATCCCTCTGAGCAGCTCCCAGTCCTTCAGCTCCGCTTTCCCGATGATTTTTCTCTCATCCTCATGGGTTTTAATGCGGTTGCGGGTATATACATAACTGTAATTGCGGTCCATAAGAGAAGACTGGGAAGCTTCCTTTACAAAGCTGATCAATGTGGAATCATACACGGGAAATTTCATGGAATGCTCCGTGGATTCCGGACCTTCATAATATGTATTACCCGGCTTTCCACGGTTTGCCTCCAGCCAGGGAAGATACCGCAGAAGCGGAACCACTGCCTGTTTGTATTCCTGCACCAGCTGCTGTCTTTCCATATTCTGCTCCATAACCGCCCCTCGCTTTCTCTATAAAAATGACACATATGTATTTTTTATTTTATCATATTTTTACAAAATGTACAGCATAAAATTGACTGAAAGAACTGTTCCGTGTATACTATAAATACTGTCCGCTCCATTCACGGCTCTTTATGCAGGGGCATTTCACCGGCTCCCGGGAATTGAGCGTACCATAAATACACGCAAAAAAATAATCCGCTGCCGTTTTTCAGGCAGCAGAATGAGAAGGTAACATGGCAGGAAATACACTGGAAACTGGCAGACAAATATTCGGTGTCGGCGAACCTCTGACTTCCATCCATCTGATTACAAAGGGAAGCGTTCTGGCGGAATATCCCGGCGGTTCCTACCATCTGGGAAAGGGCGACGTCATCGGGATCAGCGAAATCTGCTCCGAAGTTCATATTCTCAGTTATACCGCATCGGAGGATACCACAATCTTTACATATTCTCTGAACAGTCTGGAGATGCTGGGCGCCCTGATCCGGGAGCACCCTGATGTGTCCCGGCTTTTTTTGCTGTCCCTTTTTCGTCAGATCACTCTTTTGCTGGAGCAGATCTCCATATCAGAAATGAACTGTGCCGTAATGCGGCAGAACATGATGGAGGACTATACCAGATATAACTCTCTCTGCAGCAGATACCGCATGGAGCCCCAGGTCTTTGAAGATCTGGAGTCCACGGATCCACGCCTGATCGGCGAGACTGCCGATCTGTGGCTGGGCAGCTATTATCAGGGACTCCAGCACGTTTATGCCTCCCAGGAGGCCCGGGCGCTTTTGACGGATCCTGGCGTATCTATGGGAATGCTCCGTAAGGGCAGCCTGGATTTTATCAAAACAGTAAATGTTCTGGAGGAGCATTATAATCTCCGCACCCAGATCGCACAATATTATTTTAACAGCACAAACAACGGCCTTTTTGATTTGTACGCCGCCCTGTATGCCCAGCTGGGAGCCAGCGTGGAGGACTCACGCACTCTCTATGCCGGCCTGGAAAGAATGATCCGTCAGTATGAAGAGGCTCCCTCCATGTACGATAAGCAGGCCGCCTCACGTATCCATATCTTCCGGCAGCAGTCCTCACGGCCCGTGGTGACCCAGAAGGAAGAGGACCGCAGGGAAGCCATGAATGCCGCTATCCTGGCGGAGCTGTCCGGCAGCCTGGACACCATTCTGGAATTCTCCGGCCTGGGACCGGAAAAAGCCAGTCTTTTCCGGGATCTCATAGACGCATACAAGGCTCTGGAGGACAGGAATTCCATGGAGGCCCCCTGCGCTCGTCTGCGCAGACAGCTGACCGAGGAATTTTATCTGCTTTACTCCGCCCTTTTTAAACGTTCACTGACTGCTTCCGCCCTCCCTGCCCCGGTAAGGCTGTTTCTGTATTTCGGATATGTGGACGAAGGGCTGGCAGGCACCGAAAACAGCATTACGCTCTATCAGCTGGCCAGTCATATCAGGGACACAGGTAATTTTCGGGTATATACCTTTTACCACTGGCTTCTGGCCATTTATAACGGCAAAAAAATACCCGGCAGAAACGAGTTTGACGAAGATTTCCTGGATTATCTGCATAAAGAAAAATCCAAAGGACGCATTACCGCATCCCAGATGTCCTCTCTGGAGGCCGATCCCATGGGCAAGGTGGATTTCGAACTGAAGAATGTATTTCCCCAGGTAAATAAAATCACCTTCGGGCGCATCACCACCTTCTGTCCTGTTTTTACGGCAGATAATGTCATGAAGGAACTGGACTCCGCCTATGTGACGGTCACTCAGATCAGCAAGGCCCTGGAAACCATTAAGTCCATCGATTACTCCGCCTTTTATCGGGAAAGCATGGACTATGACCATATTAATGTCATGGGAAAAGAGCTCATTCACCTGGAATACCTTCCGGATGTGATCCTGATGCCCAATGTGGGAATCAGGGGCTCCATGTGGCAGGAAATCGAGGGAAAGCGGCGCAACAGCCCTGCCCGCATGTTCCTGTCCATTTTTCACATGGAAGGTATCACCACTTCACTGATCCGGCTCACGGGAGAATTTCGCTGGGAAATGTGCAAACGGATTCAGGGAAGCCGCTGGAACGATTTGTCCGAGCGCTCCCTTACCAGCGAATATACGGACTATATTCAGTTTTACAGGAAAAATCGGGATCTGAGCCGGGAGGCGAAGGAAAAGCTCCGCACCAGCCTTCAGCGAGCCAAAAACAGCTTCCGGGAAATGTTTGTGAGGGATTATATCGTCTGGATCCTGTTTGAGGGAAACGGTTCCCCCCGGCTGAACAAGGTTGCGCGGAAGATTTTATTTACCTATTGCCCCTTCTCGTCAGCCGCCGGCGATAAGCTTGCTCAAAACCCGGCCTACACCGAGCTGCTGGACCGTCAGAAGATACTTGCGGGGCAAAAGCTGCACAGGCTGGATATGCTGACCCGAAAGCTTTCCAACAGCAATATTCCCATTCCGGAAACAATTATTGCAGAAAAAAAATTTTTTGAAAGAAAAGTGTAGACATTTGGAATATTTTGTTATATACTATACATGAATTCCCCTTTGTTACAAAAGCACTCACCTGTCGAAGTAGTGAGTGCTTTTGTTATTTTGTCCGAAATCCTGTTAAATCCTGGTTCTTTATCACCTTCCCTGAATATCCTGCCCTGTTTCCCCTCTGATCTTCTCAATATAAGGCGCCGGATCCTTCTCCATCCCAAGCATGGTCTCAAAGGCCGACAAAAGCAGTCTCTGCCGTCTGTAACGGTTCATCTCTTCAGGCCGGTCCATATACAGCTTAAAATGATCCACCTGCCATATCAAAACGTCTGTAAGCGTATAGCCCTCTACCTGGTATTTGTCCAGAAATTTTCCATAGTCATGAAAATATGCCAGCTCCTGCAAAAGCCCCTGGGATTGTTTCAGCTCCTGCCAAAGGGCTTCGCCGTATCCGGGGCCTTCTCCCGCCTCTCCGGCCAGTTCCAGCACATACCCCTCCAACGTGTCAAGGGCCTTTTTCAGGCGTTGATCCTTTTCCATTTCCATCTGTTCCTCTCCCTCCTGAATGACTGTTCCTCTTCTTCCTGAATGTCTGTTTCTCTTCCCCTGACTCGGCAGGGAAGCATTCTGCAACATGAAAAAAGACTCTGAGGCATATCACAACCGTTCAGAGTCTTTTCAGCAGGGGAAGAGAGGATCGAACTCCCATCAACGGTTTTGGAGACCGCCGCACTACCATTGTACTATTCCCCTATTCAGCCGATGGATTCTTTTCACCGGCGAAAATCATTATACCACACCACCCATGGATCCTGCAAGCAAAAAATACGTTTTTATATGAATATTTTTTTCTTTCTGAATCATGCAGGGCACGCTGCGCCTTCAGCCAAACTGTTTTTCCGCTTTTACAACAATTTGTCAATTGCGTCCTGTACTGTCCTTACACCCAGAAGCTTTATTTTACCGTTTTTTCCACAGTCCTGTGCGCACACCCATGGAAGAACACAAACTTCAAAGCCCAGCTTCTCCGCCTCCGCCACCCGTTGTCTGGCCATGCTCACCGCCCGGACCTCTCCGCTGAGGCCCACCTCGCCGAAAGCGATCAGCCGGGGATTCAATGCCGCATTGCGGAAGCTGGACAGAATCGCCAGAACGATCCCCAGATCTATGGCCGGCTCGAGAATCTTCATTCCGCCTGTAATGTTCACATAGGCGTCACAGGACGCCATCTGAATTCCGGATCTTTTTTCCAGCACCGCCATCAAGAGGTTTACCCGATTGAGATCCGTCCCCGTGGCCTGTCTGCGGGGAATTCCAAAGCTGCTGTGGCAGATCAGGGCCTGAATTTCCACCAAAAGCGGCCTGGTTCCCTCCATGGTACATGCCACCACGGAACCGCTGGCATTCTCCGGCCTTCCGCTGAGCATATACTCTGAGGCATTCATAACCTCTTCCAGCCCCTGCTCCCGCATTTCAAAAACTCCGATCTCATTGGTAGAACCGAAACGGTTTTTCACTCCCCTCAATATACGATAGGAGGCATGCCGGTCACCCTCGAAATAAAGCACCGTGTCCACCATATGCTCCAAAACCCGGGGACCGGCCACCGTCCCTTCCTTGGTCACATGTCCCACGATCAGCACGGACACTCCCAGTCCCTTTGCCAGCTGCAGCAGGATTCCTGTGGACTCTCTCACCTGGGACACGCTCCCGGGGGCCGCCGAAACATTTTCGTTGTACATGGTCTGGATGGAATCGATCACCACCACCTCCGGCCTGCGGTCTTGTATGATTCCCGAAATTACATCCAGATTTGTTTCACAGAGCAGAAACATTTTGTCCGAAAAGCTGCCGATCCTGTCCGCACGCATTTTAATCTGAACCAGGGATTCCTCCCCCGATATGTAAAGGACGCCATGTCCCCGGCCCGAAAGGTTCCGGCACACCTGCAGAAGCAGTGTGGATTTACCGATCCCCGGATCCCCGCCTACCAGCGTCAGGGATCCCTGGACGATTCCGCCTCCCAGAACCCGGTCCAGCTCACCCATCCCGGTGGAGAACCGGTTCTCCTCACTGATAGAAATATCCGAAAGAACACTGGGCACGGCCCCCCGGCCTCCCGCCGTCCGGGAGGATACGGCGCCTCCCCGGGGAGAATTGCTCACCGTCTCCTCCACAAATGTATTCCATTCCCTGCATCCGGGGCACTGCCCCATCCATTTGGAAGACTCATGCCCGCAATTCTGACAGTAAAAATGAGTCGCCGCCCTGCCCTTTGCCATACAGATACCCCTATACCCGTTCGATCCTCACCGGCACCTCTCCGGCGTTTTCCAGCTCCACACTCAAAGAAAGCTTGCCGCCCAGTCCGGTGGTCATATTCCCCACACTCTTTCCGTCCACAAACACCTCATATTCCGTCTCGTCCGTGAGACCGACAGTGATTTGGGCGTCTTCGTCTCCCTCCACGATAAACTCCACACCGTTTTCTCTCTCCGTGAAGTCGATAACACTGGTGCCGGGAACGGATTCATAAAGAAACATTCCGTTTTTCTCCAGCTTGGTAATAGCACTGCAGGTCTTCACCTTGAGAAGGTCGCCTGCATGGGGATAATCCTCCACCTTCGCCTTTTGAGCCAGCCTGTGATTTCCGAAGCTCACCTTTCCGTCTGCTTCGCTTCGCAGCAATTCCTCTACCACTGCCATCTGTGTGTCCTCCTGTTTTTGTACTGTGGGCCCGGATTATTATGGGCCGGAATTACCCGGAGCCTTCCGGGATTTCACATAAAGTATAATATAAAATCCTTCTTTTTTCTATCTTTTTTTGCAGGTCATGCCGACTCCTTTATTCTTCCTGTCTTTTGGCAGTAAAGCAAACCCTGCCGCTTTTAAAGCCTGCAGATACCACATCTCCCGGCTGAATTTTCTTCATCAGAATCTCCTCCGCCAGAGCGTCCTCCACCACTGACTGGATCGCTCTCTTCAAAGGCCTGGCTCCCATTTTGTGATCCGCGTACTTTTCTACCAAATGTTCCTTCAGGGCAGAAGTCATGCTCAGCCTGATATCCATCTGTGCCTCGCATCTTGCGTAAAGATCGGATGCCAGCAGATTGACAATCGCCTTCATATGATCGTTCCCCAGTTGGTGGAATACGATTATATCATCTATTCTGTTTATAAACTCCGGTTTGAAGCTCCTCTTTACCTCCTCCATAACCCCGGACTTCATTTTCTCATAATCCTTTTTGGCGTCGCTTCCCACGGAAAAGCCCAGGTTCTTTGGATCCACGATCCTTGCTGCACCTGCGTTGGAGGTCATGATCAGAATCGTATTTTTGAAGCTGACCTTTCTGCCCTTGGAATCTGTGATATGGCCGTCATCCAGCACCTGCAGCAATACGTTGAACACATCCGGATGGGCTTTCTCGATCTCGTCAAAAAGCACTACCGAATAAGGGTTGCGGCGCACCTTTTCGCTGAGCTGGCCTCCCTCCTCAAATCCCACATATCCCGGCGGGGAGCCGATCATCTTGGAAACGGAATGTCCCTCCATATATTCGGACATGTCCACCCGGATAATGGCTTCCTCGGATCCGAACATGGCTTCCGCCAATGCTTTGGACAGCTCCGTCTTTCCCACGCCGGTAGGCCCCAAAAACAGGAAGGAACCGATGGGCCTTCTGGGATCCTTTAATCCCACCCGTCCCCGCCGCATGGCCTTGGCCACCGCCGTGACAGCCTCCTCCTGGCCGATAACCCGGCGGTGCAGGATGCCCTCCAGCTTTAAAAGACGCTCACTCTCCTTCTGGGCCAGCTTTTTGACAGGAATCTTTGTCCACATGGCCACCACCTCGGCGATCTCGTTCTCGCCTACCATATATTTTTTTCCCGTCTCCCGGCTGTCCTGGCGTTTCCTCATCCGCTCGTATTTTTTAACAAGCTCATCCTGGTTTCTCTTAATCTCCGCAGCCTGGGTAAAGGCCTCCATGCGGATGGATCTCTCAATCTGCAGATCCATCTTTTTGATCTGCTCGATAATTTCCTTCTGCTTGTCCGGCATATCCATGGTGCGCAGCCTGGCGCTGGCTGCCGCCTCATCGATCAGGTCGATGGCTTTATCCGGGAGATTTCTGTCATTGATATAACGGCTGGGCAGCCTCACCGCCGCCTCCACAGCCTGATCAGTGATGGACACCTGATGGTGCTCCTCATATTTTCCCCGGATTCCCTCCAGAATACGGATGGCCTCTTCCTCCGTGGGTTCCTCCACCGTTACCGGCTGGAAACGACGCTCCAGAGCGGCATCCTTTTCAATATATTTGCGGTATTCCGCAATGGTGGTGGCACCGATCATCTGGAGCTCTCCTCTGGCCAGGGAAGGCTTTAAAATATTGGATGCATCGATGGCACCCTCCGCACCCCCTGCGCCGATGATGGTATGAAGCTCATCCAAAAAGAGGATCACATTTCCATCATCAATCACTTCCCGGATAACCCGCTTAATGCGCTCTTCAAATTCTCCCCGGTATTTGCTCCCGGCCACCATTCCCGACAAGTCCAGCGTCAGCACACGCTTATCCTTCACCGTAAGAGGCACCTTCCCCTCCACAATGCGCAGGGCAAGCCCTTCCACCACGGCAGTCTTTCCCACGCCGGGCTCTCCCACCAGGCAGGGATTATTTTTTGTGCGTCGGCTGAGAATCTGGATCAGACGTCGGATTTCATCCTCCCTGCCGATAACCGGGTCCAGCTTTCCCTCTCTGGCCATGGCTGTCAGATCTCTGCTGTATTGGCTCAAAGCCGTGGGCCTGGCTTTTCCCGGTCCCTTCCTGGCCAGATCCTCCTTATACAGACCGCCGTCCTGCCCCATGGCGATCAGCGTATCCGCGTATACCTTCTGAACGTTGATCCCTATGGTGTTCAGCAGACGCACCGCCACATTCTCTCCCTCTTTGATAATAGCCAGAAGAATATGCTCCGTTCCTGTCTCCCTCTGTCCGAACCTGGCTGCCTGCCGATGAGCCTCGTCCAGAATCCTGATCGCCCTTGGGGAATACCCTTCCCTTTCCTTTAAGCCCACTCCTCCCTCAAAGGCGATCAGCTCCTTGATCATGTCCAGGATCTGATCCGCATCCACATTATTATCCGTCAGAACCCTGTGCGCCACGCCGGCGGGCTCCTTTAAAAGCCCCATGAGAATGTGTTCTGTTCCCACATATCCCTGTTTCAGGCTGGCTGCGCATCTGGAGGCCAGCTTAAGAGCCTCCTGAGCATTATCCGTAAACTGCCCCTGCATAGACGTAATACCTCCATTTACATATAGTTCAATTACTCCAGATTCATTTCCACTGTGCTTTTCTTTACCGCACCTTTACATATAGTCCGCATAAATCTCTTCTATCAGCTCATGTATCTCATCCTTGGTGATATTTTTACAGCTGCCCTTTGCCAGTATGACCTGAAGCTCCTTCTTCAATTCCTCCAGTGTGCGGATTCTGTCCACATCTATGGCGATTACAGCGCCCTTGCGGCGGTCCACCTTCACATACCCCTCCTGTCGCAGCACCGTATAGGCCTTGTTCACCGTGTGCATATTGATACCAATGATATCTGCCATCTGACGGACACTGGGAAGTGAATCCCCCTCATGAAACTGTGAGGTGGCAATCCCCATTATGATCTGATTCCGAAGCTGCAAATACAGCGCTTCATCACTGTTGAAATCAATTTCTATGATCATAGCCATACCTCCTCTGCCTGCACTGCAGACATTCGTTCCTGTCCGCGCAGTCCCTCACATATATTCAGTTGGGAACTGTGATATCTATCATATAACAGCCGGCGGATGGTGTCAACATAAAAAGAAGAAACCGGCAGAGGTTATCCGCCCGGTTCCTTCTTCAAGAGGATTATTCCTCATCCCCTTCATAGTTCAAAAACTCAAATTCAAATTCATCGTCATCCTCAGACATAAAGTTCCTGGATTTCCATCCCTGAGAGCCTGTCTGCTTCTGTCCCTGAGGAGCGCCTGCGGAACGCTGGCTCTGAGCGCCTCCTGCCGGACGGGCTCCCTGGGGCGCTCCCTGGGTATTTCCCACCGAACGAGCTCCCTGGGCGCCTGCTGCAGGGCGTGCTCCCTGGACTGCCCCTGCGGGGCGGGCTCCCTGAGCCGCTCCCGCCGGACGGGCTCCCTGGACGCCTGCTGCAGAACGGGTTCCCTGGGGCGCTCCCTGGGCGCTTCCCACCGGACGGCCTCCCTGAGAACTTCCTGCAGGGCGGGCTCCCTGAGTTGTCCCCCCGGGACGGCCTCCCTGAACGCTTCCCGCCGGGCGGGTTCCCTGGGCACTTCCTGAAGGACGGGCTCCTTGAGCTGTTCCTGCGGGACGGCCTCCCTGAGAGGCGCCGGCAGGACGCTGACCCGAAGAGCCTCCTCCCACCGTGGTCATGACACGCTGGCCGCTTCCCCGGGCAGTACTGGTCTCTCTTCGCTTCATTGTATCCCTCTCCACCTCTTTATAATAGGCAGAGTCCATCATATCCTTGATCTTGAACACCAAAAATCCGATCACCACAGCCGCGCCTACCAAAAGGAAAACCAGCACAATAACGATCACCTGGTTCCGATTGGCTTTCTTATTGGCCTCATCAATCATGTCCTGGCCCTGCTTGGCAATGCTGAGAAGCTTTTCTATGGGATTCTTCTCCGCCACATCACCGGTGTTGTCCACCAGATACCAGATCTCTCCCTCCAGCAGGGTTTCATACTCCTTGGTCTCTTCCGGCGGGGCCGGATCCACAGGCGGATCCGGGTCCACAGGCGCCTCCGGGGTATAAGCCGTCAGCTCACCGGAAGGAACCACATAGGCGGAGTCCATAAAGCCCACCACGTCGGCTCCATTATCCATAAAGCTCACCTGATACCAAAACTTGCCGTCGGAGGAATAAGCCGTGCCGTTAATGGTCACTGACAGTCCGTCCGCAGCCGTGGTAATCAGCTGACTGGCCGCAGACACATTGCTGTATATATTCACCGGCCCCCCTGTCACAACGCCGTTTACGGGATTTACCACTGTCACCTGAGCAGGAGGCTCCTCCACAGGCGTCTCCGGATCCGTGGCAGGAGGCGGCGTAGAGGTGTTAGGTGTTGTTGTTGCCGTACCGGTGGGCGGCGTAGTCCCGTCCGTAATCCTTACCAGATCGGAACGCACCCAGCCTGTGGTATAGGAGTCCACATACACCTCATACCAGGTATAGCCGTCCGCTCCCTGTACCTGGCTCTTAATGGAGATGGTTTTATTGGGCTCCTGGCCGCCGATTACTTCACTGGAGGAATTGGGCTCCTTACGGATATTGATCCCCTTTGCCGCCGTGACGACAGCCTCGCTCTCCGCATGACTCACCATACAAAAGCTGTCCGTACACAGCCCCAGGAAAAGCACAAGCACAAAAGACGTGACCGCCGTCAAAATCCATTTTCTATGAATGGATCTCCCTGATGTATTAATCTCTTTTGTTCTTTTCATAAACATACCCCCATGCCCGCTTTGCCGGCATTTACGTCTCTCTGCCTGTTTCAAGGCATCTTTCTTTCCAGTATCCTGATTATCCGTTATCACGCACAAACCGTTTCTGACCCTCGTCGCCAGTTTCGTTCAGTCCAAAGCCCTGCATGTTCTTGACCTTGTTCAGCATCTCTCTTTGCTTCTCCTCCAGACTGCGGTGGGCCTTGGTTTCACAATCCGGACAGAATTTTCCGCTGCGAACAGGCTTACCGCACAATTCGCAATGCAGGAATGTTCTGGAACCCTCCGCCACCTCCAGTCTTCCTTCTCTGAGAAGCTGGCGGATCGTTCTCTGAGAAACACCTACAGCGTTTTCGATCTCCATTGCATTGGCTCCCCTGTGCTCTTCAATATATCCCCTGACCTTTCCATAATCGTCAAACGCCACCGTGCCGCAGTCTTCGCAATGATATTCTCCGATTCCCTGAAATATCATCACACCCCCGCACTTCTCACAGACACAGGGGACATGGTACAAATCTGTCTGGATCAGACTGGCTATACGTTCCATATTTATTCCTCCTACCCCTTATTTTGTATAGTTTATTTAATGCTCTGCGCTTCATCGATCGCTCTGCCGATGTCGCCGCGCATATATTTATTGGCAAAAGACACCCAGCCGGCAGCCTCGTAGGCCTTCGCCCTGGCCTCCTTAAGATCGGCGCCTCTGGCCGTCACTCCCAGCACTCTTCCGCCGTTTGTGACGATCCGCCCCTGGCCGTCAAATCTGCTTCCCGCATGGAAACAGTAATAGTCATCCCTTCCCTCAAATTTTTCCAGTCCCGTAATTTCAAAGCCCTTCTCATAGGACAGGGGATATCCTTTGGAGGCCAGCACCACACAGACTGCCGCATCATCCTCAAATTCCAGTTCCACCTGATCCAGGCTGCCGTCTATACAAGCATCCAGAACATCCATGATATCATTCTTCATTCTGCATAAAACCACCTGGGCCTCAGGATCTCCAAACCTGGCGTTGTATTCCAGCACTCTGGGTCCCTGAGCTGTCAGCATCAGTCCAAAGAATATAACGCCCTTAAATTCTCTTCCCTCCGCCGCCATGGCATCCACGGTGGCCTGATAAATATGCTTCCTGCAGAATTCATCCACCTCCGGCGTATAGAACGGACTGGGTGAAAAGGTACCCATACCGCCGGTGTTCAAGCCCTGATCCCCGTCGCAGGCCCGCTTATGATCCTGAGCGGAAGTCATGGGCCGGATGGTTTTTCCGTCCACAAAGGCCAGCACGGAAACCTCCCTTCCGGTCATGTACTCTTCGATGACCATACGGTTCCCGGCACTGCCGAAATGCTTATCCAGCATGATCTCCCGGACACCGGCCCTGGCTTCCTCCAGCGTATTGCAGATCAATACTCCCTTTCCCAGCGCCAGCCCGTCCGCCTTCAGTACGATAGGCATCCTGGCATTCTCCAGATACGCAAGCGCCTGATCCGGATCCTCAAAGATCTCATAAGCCGCCGTGGGAATATGATACTTTTTCATCAGATCCTTAGAAAAAGCCTTGCTTCCCTCTAAAATGGCCGCCTTTTTATCCGGCCCGAATACCCGCAGGCCTTCTGCCTTCAGTACATCTGTCAATCCACCTACCAGCGGATCATCCGGAGCCACAAATACCAGATCCACTGCCTTTTCCTTTGCATACGCCGCGATCCGGTCAAACTCCATGACTCCGATGGAAGACTCGCACTCTGCAATCTGAGCGATTCCCGCATTGCCGGGCACACAATAAATTTGGTCCACCCGGCTGCTCTTCTTCATGCTGACCGCTATGGCGTGCTCCCTTCCGCCGCCTCCTACGATCAATACCTTCATGCCTCCACCTTACCTTTCAGTTTCCTTAATGTCTTGTCCTGATCTCTCCCGGCACACTCTGCCGTGCACTACCCGGATCCGTCCGTTTGCAATGTCGTCCACCGCCTGGGGAAGCAGGATCCATTCCGCCTGCTCCATCACCCGCCTCTGCAGTGTCTCCGGCGTGTCATCATCCTCCACCGCCACAGCCTTCTGAGAAATGATTGGCCCCTCGTCCATCCCTTCGTTTACAAAATGAACCGTAGCCCCCGTAATCTTAACGCCCCGTTCCAGAACCTTTTCATGTACCCTTATGCCATAATACCCGGTGCCGCAGAAGGAAGGAATCAGAGACGGATGAATATTTATGATCCGATTGGGGAACCGGCACACCATCTCCTCTGGTATCTTCACCAGGAAGCCTGCCAGCACGATCAGATCCGGCGCCATCTGACACAGCTTTTCCAGCATTGCCTTCTCAAAAGCCTCTCTGCTTTGATAGTCCCGGGGACAAACGGCTGCGCTTGGAATACCGTGTTCCCTGGCCCGTTCCAGCGCCCGGGCACCGGCATTGTTGCTAAGCACACCCACGATCTGCGTGTTGGTGACATTTCCCTGCTCAATGGCGTCTATCAGCGCCTGCAGATTGGTGCCGCCTCCGGACACGCACACCGCTGCCCTCAGCATATGTCTACTCCTCTTTCTCCCGCCCTGCAGCAACCTGCCAGGTATGCGGTCTCTCCTGCCGCCCGCAGAGCCTCCAGGGTTTTCTCTGCGTGGGCGGAATCCACAGCCAGCACCATTCCCAAACCGCAGTTAAAGGTATTGTACATCACATGCTCCTCAATGCCGCCCTTTTCCTGAAGCAGACGGAAAATGGCCGGAAGCTCATAGCTTTTTTTCTCAATCACAGCCCGGATCCCTTCCGGCAGCATCCGGGGAATGTTCTCATAAAAGCCACCGCCGGTAATATGACTGCAGCCCTTGATGACCACGCCTGCCTCTCTGACTGCCTTCAGGGCCTTCACATATATTTTGGTAGGAGTAAGAAGGGTCTCTCCCAAGGTGGCTCCCAGTTCCTCATAGTAAGTGTCCAGGCTCTCCTTTGTCATATCAAACACCTTCCGCACCAGAGAAAAACCGTTGGAATGAACCCCGGAGGAGGCAATGCCGATCAGCACATCCCCCTCCCGGATTTCTTTTCCGGTAATCATATCCTTTTCGTCCACGATCCCTACGGTAAAGCCTGCCAGATCATATTCCTCCTCCGGCATCAGCCCGGGATGCTCGGCAGTCTCACCGCCGATCAGAGCCGCTCCCGCCTGTTGGCAGCCCTCCGCAACGCCTTTTACAATAGATGCAATTTTTTCGGGATAGTTCCTGCCGCAGGCAATATAATCCAGAAAAAACAACGGCTCTCCCCCTGCGCAGGCAATGTCATTTACGCACATGGCCACACAGTCGATTCCCACCGTGTCGTGCCGGTCCATAAGAAAGGCCAGCTTGATCTTCGTCCCTACGCCGTCCGTGCCGGACAAAAGCACGGGATTTTCCATATTCCTGCAGGCCGCCATGGAAAAGGCTCCGGAAAAACCGCCTAGCCCCCCAAGCACCTCCGGACGCATGGTCTTCCTTACATGCTCCTTCATCAGCTCCACCGAGCGATAGCCCGCTTCAATATCCACTCCCGCTTTCCTGTAATCCATCTTATCCTCCATGCCATGTTTTCGTTTTTCGCTTATTCCATATGTCTCTGTTTTCGGCTTTTGTCATCTGTCAGAACAGTCTCTCATCACTTCTTCATACTCTCCAGATAGGCCTTGTATCCTTCTCGCTGAAGCTTTTCATCCTTGGACTCCACCTGCTCCTTCAGCTGCGCGCTGTAGGCCTTCAGTCTTTCCAAAAGCTCCGGGTCCGACACAGCCAGAATTTTTGCCGCCAGCAGTCCTGCGTTGGCGCCTCCATTAATGGCCACCGTGGCCACCGGAATCCCCGCCGGCATCTGTACAATAGAATACAGGGAGTCCCGGCCTCCCAGGGAGGTAGTGTGCATGGGAATGCCGATGACCGGCATGGGAAAGATCGCCGCACACATGCCCGGCAGATGAGCCGCCATTCCCGCTCCCGCAATGATCACCCGAAATCCCTTTTCCTCCGCTCCCCTGGCATATTCAAAAAACACCTCCGGCTCTCTGTGAGCGCTGATAATCGACATTTCATATGAAATTCCCAGCTTTTCCAGGATATCCGCCGCCTTTGCCATTACCGGCATATCGGAATCGCTGCCCATCACAATACCAACCTTGGCCATTCTGTACCTCCCTGCTCTTTTTTGCTTTCATCCTCTTTATAATCACAGTGTACTAAAATTGTCCATCCTATGCAAGCACAAATATTTCCGTCCGGTCATCAGCTCTCAAACGCTTCGTTCAGCGCCTCACAGCCGGGCAGGACAAATCTGCCGTCCCGGATAACGGGAATCCTTGTTCCGTCCTTCTTTACTGCCGTCAGCTCTCCCAGCTCGTCATAGGGAATGGTAATGTCCGTGTGGCAGTTAAAATATGCCTGGGACGGATTTTCCTTCCGGCCCGCCGACACCTCATTCTCCCTGGCAACGATCTCCTTTCCGTCGGGATTGTAAACCCTGATATCCTCGGTATGAGAATAGCAGGTATCCCCCACCGCAAAATGAGGGCCCATCTTCTCGGCGATCAGAATGGGAAGCTTTCCCTCCACCCCCAGACGCTTGGCCGCCACATAGGCGGTGGTGTTGGTGCCGATAGCAAATTCCCCCAGGGGAAGCGTCTCATGACGAAACAAAATATTTTCCCGGATAAAATTACGGTTTTCCTCTTCGTTTTCATAGTTTCCGCAGGAATACTCCCGAATCATGCCGTCCCGGAAAACAATGGACAGATCCCGAAACTCCAGTCCTCCCAGAAAGACTCTGGTCACATGGAGCGTTCCGTTTGTCCCCGCCAGCACAGGAGAGGTAAACACCTCTCCCACGGGAATATTCACATCCGCCACGCAATTTTCAAAGATCGTCTCCTTCTGCGGATCCTTCAGCTTCCACAAATTGATCCTCAGATCGGTCCGGTTGCCGTCCATTCCCCTGATCTCACAGTAATCCGCCGTATCCAGTGCATCGATCAGTGTCTGCTGAACCCTGCGGTACAGCATATAATCCAGCGTATTGATGCGGATAGTCTCGCTGAAGAGCTCCTGAAACACGGGGCCAACCTCCGGTATGGGAAAAGCGATAATGGTAAAGCTGCGTTCCTCTTCGATAATATATTCCCTCTGCAGCTGCCCTGCCTGCGTCCTATAGTCCACCCAGAGTCTGTTCTGCTCCGGAGACAGCTTCAGCGCTTCTTCTTTGATTACAGGGTCAAAATCCGCCTCCCCGAAGGTTTCCACCACAGCCGGCCCCGCAAAGCCCGCCGCCTCGTTCTTTACCTTTTCAAAGGCTGTGCGGGTCGCCTCCAGTTGACGATTTACATAGTTTTTGTCCAGGTAAAGCGTCCTGTCGTCCTTGTGGTCGTAATCGTACTGACGGTTTAGAGTACCGCCGGTAAAGGCTCCCCGCCTGGTAACCGGGCGAAGTCCCATGTCCGCAAAATTGTTTACCGCCCTGCGCATCATACGCTCAAATCCCAACCGGTAATACAATCCCACCGTCTGCTTTTTGGAAAGATCCTTTCCCGTCACCTCAAATCCGATGCGGTAACCCTCCGTATAAGTATCCGCCATGGAGGCTATGGTCTCCTCCGGGAGTCCGGCCAGAAACCGCGCGGTCTCCAACTCGTTTCTACCCACATATTCACCGTAGTAATACAAGAATCTTACATCCGTCAGGTCGCTCTCCTGTATCAGCCTGACCGCCATGCTCTCCCCGGGACACACCAGCTCCCTCACGGTCCTCTCTGCTGTGATATCGGCATAATCGCTGACAAACCAATACAGGATTCCCCGGATTTCATCCCCTGAGGGCA
>OFGC01000496.1_pt1 | contig 38857 bp, 56 predicted proteins | sample 1521691 | NCBI WGS metagenome assembly OFGC01 (sample SAMEA3504121, study PRJEB24116) | mouse gut metagenome | biome: mouse gut; feature: mouse-associated habitat; material: faeces | place: Denmark | collected 2011
CCGCCATGCCGTGGTATATGCGGCGGGTATGCTTCACAAGGCAGGCCCCAAAGCGGGAGGACTGGGCTACACGGAGGAAAAGACACCCACGCTTATGTCTGGGCAGCAGTCCGCCGTGGTGGTGGGATATACCCAGAACGGATATGCGGAATTTAAAGAGGGCGTGGGGACGCTGAAAAAGAGCCGTGGGGCAGCAGGCGGCGGCAGTGAAACCATAGTGGTGGAAGCCATAAAAAAGATTGCCCAAACGGTAAAATATCGGGTCCGCCGTCTGACACCGACAGAATGTGAACGCCTGGACGGGTTCCCGGACGGGTGGACCAGGTACGGGGCCAGCGGGAAAGAAATGTCCGACAATGCAAGGTATATGGCGCTGGGAAACAGCATTGCGGTTCCGTGCGCCGAAAGGGTTTTTGTAGGAATATGCAAGGCGGACAGGGAAAGGAGGGGCGCAGGTGGAGAAGGAAGACCAGGCACATGATATCAGGCCACGCTATAAAGGGGTATGTGAGGCTTGCCAGGGGGATCTGTATACATGCAAAATTATTGCCCAGGCGGCAGAGCCTTATATTCCGGGGCACGAAACCCGCCAGGACTGCGGATTTTCCCCGCAGCAGATTTTGAACCAGGGATTTGAGCGTGAGACGTGGGAAAACTTTATAGCGAAGATGAAGGGAGGCAGACAGAATGGGAACGGACATGAAAGGTTATGAGGTAGCATATAAAGGCCGGGTGTACCCCGCCCTGGAAATGCACATGATCTGGGAGAGCAGCAGGCGGCGGGAAGAGGGGGAAACCGGGTTTATGCCCGCCCCCACGTTTCTTGACGTACTTGTCATTAACGAGGACGGGGAACCCCGCCTTATCAATGACGAAACCCACATGTTCCGCTTTATGCGGATAAAGACAAAGGGGGAAGCCCATGAGCATGATTAACAGCACCATGAAAAAGATCGTCCCGGAATACGGATACATAAAAAAGGCCATGCCCCAGGTGAACGCCGGGCGGCAGAGGGAGAACAAAACCCCTGGGAATAAAAAGCCCCGTCTCTTGACGGAGCGGAGCCAGAACGAAGGAAAGCCGGTCCTGCGGAAAGGCGTGTCTGTAAACCAGGCCGCAAGGAAGCTGAACGCATATGAGGCCACGGGGCTGACCCCGCAGCAGGTTCTGGACTTGATGGAGAGGGAACGGAACCTGACCCGGAGGGTGGAAAAATTAGAGGGCTGGGAGTAGGTGGAGACAATGGCGGAGAGAGCGCAAAGGGACTGCATAGCCTGCCCGTTTTCCTGCCGTGACAGCATAGCCTGTCTGGCCTGCCCAGGGCAGCAGGCGGAAGGGGAAGAGGCCCAGGAACTGCGGGACATAGCGGAAGTGTTGAAGATCACGGCGAACACGGACGGCAATATAAAAAGATCAATGGAAGCCATTCTGCGGATTGCGGACCGGCTGGAAAGAGGGAAAGGACATGACAAAGGAGCAGGAAAGACAGTATAAGCCCAAAATAATACGGGGGAAGATCAATATACCATACAGGGATTGGAAGGGATACAGGGAAGAGTACCAGGGCCAGGGCTTCACGGTGAGCGATTACAAGAATATGCAGAAGGCTGATCAGTATTTCAACGGCCTGGAACTGTACCTGTCTTCCTGGGATTATGACCATCACAGCAGCTGGCACCTGTATAACTGGGATAAAAGCATTGACGAAAGGGTGAAGCTGGCCCTATACCATGCGGAGCAGTTCAGTCCCTTCCCCGCATACCGTGATGACTTTGAAGGGTTTTGCAAGGACTGGGAAACCGAACAGTATGAGCCGGGCGGCACATATACGTTTACCCATGACCAGGTTGAGGTTTTGGAGGTATTACAGGAAGAGGAAAACAATATTGACCATGAACGGGTCCAGAAGGCGGTAAGGCAGGCCAAAGAGGCACAATATCAGAAGCGGCGGCGGGAACGTGCCACAAAGAAGAAATACCGCCCCAAAAGGAGGAAATAGGGAAGATGGCAAAGAAGAAAAAGAAGCACCATAAACGGAAGGCGGGAGCGCCCCAGAAGGCTTTCCGGCAGCAGGCGGCACCCAGGCAGGGAAACAGCTGGCTGACCCAGCAGCTGGAACTGTTAAACAGGATACAGCCCAGAGTGGCGGAAGCGGTGGAGCGTGAGAAGCGGGCCAGACAGCGGCAGGCAGGACAGGAGGCGGAATAGTGCAGAAAGCGGCATTTATGGCAGTCTGCCCTTTTGAACTGGGGGACACCATCTTGAAAGACGGCATAAGAAAGACCGTCACGGACATATTGACGGTGCATAGCCTTAAGACTGGCCAGGTTGTCTTCCTGTATGAACTGGACAACAGCGGGCACCAGGAGCAGATCAGAGGCAAGGTGGAACGTGTGGGAGAAACGGCTTTCCGTGTTACGGAAGTATAAGAGTTGCACAAATATACTTCCGTAACTTTGTGCAAGACGCCTATTGAAAATATACTTCCGTAAGTATATAATTGAGGCATAACAAAAACAGACCACACGGAGGGAAAAGGAATGGAAAGAGTGAGTTTTGCGGAGTATGAGGCGGCAAAGTTAGAGATCATCAAGGGCAGGGAATACAAGGAGTATACCGACATGGACGAATACGGCAGGAACCATAAAACGTTCTGCTGTAAGGACGGGAACACGTTCTGGGAGATCACGGAAAACGGCGTAACGGAATTTTGGAGTACAAAGCACAGCGAAAGCCGCAAGTATGTTGCAGAGGCCCAGAAAGAGGAACCGAAGAACGCCGAAGAGCGGAAAAAGGTATATACCAGACTTTGCAAGTGGCTGTACTGGTTCGCTGATGAAATGTTCAACGAAGAGGAAAGAGGGGAGAAGGCCCAGGCGGAATTTGAAAAGGAGTGCAGGGAGAACCCCGGAAAGCAGGTTATGTACATTGACACCAGCACGAACAATGCCAGGGTCATGAAAACCTGCATGAAGGAAACCAGGGACGCTATTAACTTTATCAGAAACCCGGAAAACGATATAGAGGACTGGCAGCTGGCTGGTATCACCGCAATGCTGGACAAATGCAATGAAACGGGCACGGTCCCGTATGACATACCAACGGCAATTAAAGGGCTTTTGTGTATGCACATTCTCTGCGAAGGGAAGTAAACAAACAAAATAAAGCTGGGCTAACGGCAAAACGGGCAGAAAGGTGGTAACACATGAACGGAAAGGAAATGCGGGTTTTATCTGTAATCAACTTAAAAGGCGGGGTGGCGAAAACCGTTTCCAGCGTGGCTATTGCCTACATTCTGGCGGAAGTCTTCCACTTCCGGGTCCTGCTGGTGGACAATGACAAGCAGGGGGACGCTTCCCGTGGCTTGCGCCGCAGAAGCGAGGACGGCAGGGGCATTGCGGAGATCATGACCGCCCGCCGCCCGGAAATGGCGCAGCTGGTACAGCATACGGATTTTGAAAACCTGGACATTATCACTTCCAACATGAAACTGTTAAAGGCAAATTTGGAAGTGCTGCTGGACCAGTCCAGGGCGCAGCAGACCAGAATAGGGAAGGCGCTGGCAGCAGTGGCGGACCAGTATGATTTTTGTGTGATCGACAATGCGCCGGACATAAACATTTCCACCATAAATGCCCTTGCCTGTAGCAATGACGTGATCGTCCCCCTGGAAGTGGACGACAACACCACGGAAGGGCTGGCGGAACTGGCGGAGCAGATCGAAAGCACCAGGGAGGATTTAAACCCCGGCTTGACGTTCAGAGGCTGTTTTATCACTAAATTTGACACCAGAAACGAAGCACACGCCCAGGGGGCGGAGAAATTGAAAGCAGATGGGAAATACCCCATGTTTGATACAAAAATCAGAGCGTCAAGGAAGGTAAGCGAAAGCACATTTGCCAGGCTTCCGATTTTCTTATATTCCCGCCGGTCCGCCGCCTCTATGGACTATTTGGAACTGGTCAAGGAATATCTGAAAATGCTGGAAATGTGACCGATTTGGACACATAAAGGAGGGAAGGAAAGATGGCAAAAAAGACGGCAAAAAAGACGGGTTTTGATTTGCACCAGTTATTAAACGAGAGATCAAGGGCGGAGGCGAAAAACGGCCAGGAGAAGAAACAGGACGGCGGGCAGCAGGCGGAGAACATGGAACAGCTGACCCTGGACGTGTATGATCTGATACCGTCAAAAGAAAATTTCTACAGCACGGAAAACGTGGAGGATTTAAAGCGTTCCATCTCCCTGGTGGGCATATTACAGCCCCTACTGGTGAAGAGGGACGGGGACAAATACCGCATTAAGGCCGGGCACCGCCGCCGCCTGGCCTGCATGGCCCTGGCGGACGAAGGGCAGGAAAAGTTCCGCTTTGTGCCTTGCGTTATCCGCCAGGAGACGGAAGAGGAAAAGCAGGGGAACATAAACGCCATTCTGGACCGGCTGACGTTAATCTTTGCAAACGGCTTCCGGGAAAAGACGGACTGGGAGAAGATGGAAGAGGTATTGCAGACGGAAGCCCTGGTGGTGGAACTGCGGAAGGAAGTGAGCCTGGAAGGCCGGACCCGTGCCATACTGGCGGAGTTTACGGGGATAAAGGAAGCGCAGCTGGGGAGGTATAAGGCAATCAAGAATAACCTGTGCCCCCGGCTGATGGAAGAATTTAAGGCGGACAATATAGGCATTTCGGTGATCTATGAACTGTCCGGCCTGTCTGCCGAATACCAGGAAAGGGCCTGCGAACTGTACCAGGAAAACAACGGCCTGACGATCAGTGACGCCAAAGCGCTGAAAAGGCAGGAAGAGGACGCCCAGCAGATACCGGGGCAAATGGAGTTTGGGAAGCCGGAAGGAAAGCCGGAAGGGCAGCAGGCGTGGCAGGAGGGCCGGGAAGCCGTCCAGGAAGCCCAGGAAGCCGTCCAGGAGGGCCAGGAAGGCCGGGAAGAGGAAGAGGCCGAAGAGGAAACCACCCAGGAGGCAGAAGAGGCCCAGGAAGCCGTCCAGGAGGGCCAGGAAGCGCCGGAAAAGGAAGAGGCGGGGGAAAATACCCAGGAGCCGGAAAAAACCCAGGAAAAGCCCCAGGAGAGCCAGGGAAAAGTGGTGTATGTGGAGCGGCAGCAGGAAAAAGTGCATGGCTGTGCGTTCTGTCACCCCCACCACCACCGGGAAATCAGTACGGCGGAAGGAAATGTATTGCTGGCCTATGACCCCGAAAGCCATATGATACAGATAATCAGTAAAGTAACCGGGGACGTGGAAAGCATTGTCTTCCATTGCTGTCCAATGTGCGGCAGGAAACTGGAATAGGAGGCGGCGGAGATGGTAAAGGTGGAACATGAAAATTTCAGCGTGAAGCAGATTGCCCGTTCTGGGCAGTGCTTCCGCTTGAATGAGATTGAAACGGGAGTTTTTGAGGTGATCGCATACGGGAAGCGCCTGCACATAATCCAGGAAAAGGACAATGGGCCGGTGGCGCTGTGCTGTAGCAGGCAGGAATATGAAACCCTGTGGAAGCGGTATTTTGACCTTGAAACGAATTACCGCTATTACATAGACCATATAGACCCGGACGATCATTTTCTTTCCAGGGCGGTGCAGGCAGGGGGCGGAATACGGATACTGCGGCAGGAACTGTGGGAAACAATGGTAAGTTTCATTATATCCCAGAATAACAGCATACCCAGGATAAAGAAGAGCATAGAAAGCCTGTGCGTGTCATGCGGAATAGCCCATGGTGAATTATTTGAGGGCCGCCAGTGGTATGAGTTCCCCAGCCCGGAAAGCCTGCTGGACGAAGAGGCCATGGCCCCGGCAAAGCTGGGGTACAGGGCGAAGTACATAGCCAGCCTGGCCAGGAACGTGGTGGACGGGGTGGTTAATCTGGAAGACCTGGCGGCAATGGAGCCGGAAGAGGCCGGGAACTATCTGAAAAGCATATATGGAGTGGGCGCAAAGGTGGCGGCATGTATCCAGCTTTTTGCCCTTCACCAGCTGGACAGTTTCCCCATTGATACCTGGATAAAGCAGATCATAACGGCGGAATACAACGGAAAGTTTCCCGTGGAGATGTACAGTGGATTTGCGGGCGTTATCCAGCAGTACATTTTCTATTACGCCAGGAAAGGGCAGACAGATGAAAATTTGCAGGGAATGCAAAAAAAATAAAACACATTGCGAATTGTGCGGAAAGAGATTGAACGGCAAATGGACCATCATTAAAAACCGTATCAATGGAAATGAATTGACTATATGCAAAGAATGCGTGGAAAAGTTCGGATTTTAACAAGGTGATTTTACGGCATGGCTACTGGGGGCGGTAGTCATGCCTGTATGGCTTCAAGGTATCCGCCGTAAACCAAAACGGAGGAATGAGCAATGGCAGCAGAAATGAAAAAAAGCATGGTAATTGAGTTGCTGACCTTTTACCGCAATATTGACGGGGAAATCCGCCTGTATAAAGCCACGGTGGCTGATCTGGAAAATTACTATGAGCCAACGGGCGGCCAGAGCATGGACGGACAGCCCAGGGCGAAGTATAACGTATCCAGCCCGACAGAAAACACGGCGCTGAACCTGCCGGAAAGCCTGCGGGAGGATATAGAGTTTTACAATTCAAAAATCAATGTCCTGTACAGGCTGAAAACGGAAATCCTGCGGGAAGTTTCCTGCCTGGAACTGAAATTCAAGAGCATTATTACAGACTATTACCTGCACGGCCTTAAATGGGAGCAAGTTTCGGCACGGAACTATTATTCTGAACGGCAGTGTAAGAATATCCGCAATACAGCCGTGGAAAATCTGGCTGGCAAGTTTGAAAAGAACCCAGTTATTGCAGGTTTCAAATTAAAGGCATAAAGATTGCCCGCCATTGCCCGTTTTTTCTGCTATAATGGCAAGTGAAGCAAAGGTGGAAGCCTTTGAAGTCAAGCCCCCACAGAAATGACAGGCTTTGTGAACAATGTTTCCGAAGTCTGTCATTTTTACTATTTCCGCACACAAGGGGAGGTTGAAAGATTGAAAACAAACGAAAGGTGGTGATGGAGCCATGGGAAGACCACGGAACCCGAAGCGGGACGAAGCACGGAAAAAATACCTGGAAAGCGGCGGCCAGATCAGTACCAAAGACCTGGCGGCGGCAGCAGGCGTCCCGGAAAACCGTATAAGGAAATGGAAGTCACAAGACAAATGGAATGATGAATTAAAAAGCAAGCCCAAAAAAAGAGGGGGCCAGCCAGGGAACCAGAATGCTGCCGGAAAGACCCCCGCAAAAAACGGGAATAAAAATGCCGTAACCCACGGAGCGTTTGCACAGGTGGGCATAGAGGACATACCAGAGGACCAGGCGGAGGCAATCAAAAGCATGGAGCCTGGCGAAACTATGTTGCGAATGAATGAGGAATTACAGGGCCTGCTGGTGCGCAAGGTATATTTAACAGGGCTTTTAAACCAGTATACGGCCCCAGATAAGCAGGGGGAATATTATACGGACAAAATAGTCCATATGATTGTACCCATGTCTGTAGAGGATAAAGCCCAGGCAGAGGGAATGGGGGTGGACATAGGGCAGGCCACGGACCCGGAGGGCGGGAAAGAGTCCATGAAAACCGCCATGAAAACCGTCATAAAATCCAGCCCTTTTGACAGGGCTATGAAGGTGGAGGCTGAACTAAACAGATTGAATGGCCGTATCATCAAGCTGTTAGACAGCATGAGGGCGCAGGAGATGGAGGCCCGGCGCATTGAGTTGGAGAAGCTGAAATATGACCTTGCGAGACAGAAGGCAACGGGAGAATTTAACATTGACCCGGCGGACGGAGAAGACGGGGAGGAATAGGCCGCCCGCCGCCGGGGCAGTAGGTTCTTTCAGCGCCGGGACGGCCTGCGGGTACGGCGACGCCCAGGCCCGGCCTATCCGCAAAATGAAAAAAAACGCTTCCGGCTTCCGGGCGGCGAAAAAAGAAGGGGGTGTACGAAAAAATGAAGCTGTATACAGCCGCCGTGGTGGCAGAATGGCTTGACATATCGGAACGGCGGGTGCGGCAGTTGCGTGACCAGAAAGTCCTGGAAGAGGCCAGGCCGAAGCTGTACAGGTTGAAGGATTGCGTACACCGATATATTGACTTCCTGCGGAAGGACGGGACACCGGAAGGAGCCGTGGACTATAACCAGGAGCGGGCAAAGCTGGTGCGGACGAAGAGGGAGCGGCAGGAACTGGAATTGCAGCTGGAACGGCGGGAGGCCCTGGCCGCCAGCGAAGTGGAAGAGGTTATGACAGACATGCTTTTGCGTTTCCGGCAGCGGGTGCGGGCAATCCCGGTGAAGCTGGCCCCGGTGCTGGCAATGGAGACGGACCAGACAGAAATTTTTATGGCGTTGAAGCAGGCAACGGACGAAGCGCTGGAAGAACTGGCGGATTTCGACAATGCTTTTTCTGCCGTGGAAGAGGGTGGAGAAGATGGAGAAACACAGTAAAGCGATATTCAAGCGGATATTTGCGAAGCTAAAGCCGCCGCCGGAAATGGCAATGTCGGACTGGGCTGATCAGTACAGGAGGCTTTCCCAGGGCGCTTCCGCCGAACCTGGAAGATGGAGAACCGAAAAAGTCCCACATCAGAAAGAGATCATGGACACCATATCAGACATTAAGGTAAAAAAAACCGTGGTCATGTCCTCTGCCCAGATCGGGAAGACGGAAGGGGCGGTACTGAATACAATCGGGTACTTTATGCACTATGACCCCGCCCCCGTGCTGATTATGCAGCCCACAATCCAGATGGCGGAGTCCTTTTCAAAAGACCGCCTGTCCAAAATGCTACAGGATACCCCGGCATTGTCCGGCCTGGTGAATGAAAAGGGCAGGAACACGGGAAACACAATCCTGGAAAAGATATTCCCAGGCGGGCACATCACCATGGTGGGAGCCAACAGCCCTTCTTCCCTGGCTTCCCGCCCCATACAGATACTGCTGGCGGACGAAGTGGACAGATACCCGGCCACGGCAGGCAAAGAGGGGGACCCCCTTTTCCTGGCGTCGGAACGTCTGACCACGTTCTGGAACAGCAAGGAAGTATATGTGTCCACCCCGACAATTAAAGACGCTTCCCGGATTGAGATTGAATATCAACATAGTTCGCAGGGGGAATGGAACGTGCCGTGCCCGGAATGCGGGGAATTGCAGCCCCTGGAATGGTCCGGCGTGGTATTTGACAAAGATGATCTGGACAATATACAGTATTGTTGCGCAAAATGCGGGGTCATATCCCCGGAAGCGGCCTGGAAAAAATGCTTTAAGGACGGGGAATATATCCATGCGGACCCGGACAACCCGGTGAGGGGGTTCCATCTCAATGCCCTGGGTTCCACGCTGGCGCAGTGGAAAGACATAGTAAGTAAATTCCTGCTGGCCAATGAGGAAAAGAAAAAGGGCAATATAGAACCCATGAAGTCCTGGACCAACACGAAAATGGGGCAGACCTGGGAAGAGGAAGGCACCCAGGTGAATGACGAAGAACTATTGAAGCGCCGGGAACGCTATAACTGCGAAGTCCCGCCGGAGGTGCTTTATCTGACTGCCGGGGTGGATACGCAAGATGACCGTTTTGAAATTGAGGTGGTGGGCTGGGGGCCGGAATATGAGAACTGGGGCATACAGTACACTGCACTGTACGGGGACAACAGCAATATGCGGAACCAGGTATGGGCTGATCTGGACGCCTTCCTGGGGCAGACCTGGCAGAAGCCGGACGGCACAAAGCTGAAAATCATATGCACCTGCATAGACAGCGGCGGGCACCGCACAAACCAGGTATACAAATTCTGCAAGCCCAGGGTTAACCGCCGTATCTTTGCGATTAAGGGCAGCAATGACAGTGCGGCGGCCTATATCCAGAAGCCCACGAAGAACAACAGAGAGCAGGCGTATCTTTTCACCCTGGGGGTGGATACCGGGAAAAGCCTGCTGTTACAGCGCCTACAGGTAGAGCAGGAGGGGCCGGGGTTCTGTCATTTCCCCAAAGAAGAGGAAAAAGGGTACAATGAAGACTATTTTAAGGGGCTGACGGCAGAAAAGCAGGTACTTGTATATAAGATGGGCCGCCCGTTCTTTGAGTGGCGCATAAAGGACAGTGCCCACAAAAGAAATGAAGCCCTGGACTGCCGCAATTATGCTTCCGCAGCGATTGAGATAGCGGGCGTGCCGCTGAAAGCGCCGGAAGCGCCGAAACAGCAAACAGCGCCCCCGAAAAGGAAGAGGGGCAGAAGAACAAGCGGAGGTATTTTATAATGGCAATCACATTATCTATAGCAAAGACACACCTTGACGCATGGCTGGAAGCGGAACTGGCCTGCACAACGAACCAGTCATACACGATAGGCAGCAGGACACTGACAAGGGCAGACCTGGCGGAAATCCGGGAGACAATCCGATACTGGCAGGGCATGGTCACAAAGCTGGAAAATAAGGCGAAGCACGGCAGCAGGAATGCCGCATACAGGATTGTGCCCCGTGACTTGTAAAATTTGTTGAAATCTGCTGAAAATATGTTAAAATAATTCTGTTACCGCCCCTAGACAGGTAAGGAAAGGGGGTGAACTGCATGGAAGTGTTCGTTGCGTTTATTGTCGCTGTTGCGGCTGGTGTAGCTTGCCACTACATCATCAAATGGTTAGACGGTGACAAATAGTCGGTAACTAGCCTATGGCCCTAAGCCCTGCCATTGCCAGAATAGGGAATAGAAAAGCCCTGGTGCGGGAACACCGGGGCTTTTTGTCGTCCTGCATGGACTATTCGTTGCTTTTTTGCCTAAAGGCATTATAGCATATGCAGTTCTGGATTGCAATATGAAAAATATTTTTAAAATAAGGGTTGACTTTTGCACAAACATATATTAAGATTTATGCACAAACAAAAATAGGAGGTGAGGAATTGTCCCCAAGGACAGGAAGGCCAACAAATGACCCCAAAAGTAACTGGACGGGGTTTAGATTGTCTGACAAAGATATTGAAAAGCTAGAGTATTGTGTAAAAAGGACAGGAAAAAGCAAAGCTGAAATTGTTAGACAAGGGATTGAGTTAGTTTATGAGCAAGTAAGAAAACAATAAGAGTTGCCCCCGCTACCAACGATTGCAACTCTTATGACACCAAGAAGCCGAAGCACCTTGATAAATCTATCATATCAAAGTTTCTGGCTTCTTTCAAGAAAAATTTTGAAAGGAGATTCATATGCAGAACCAGCTTGAACAAACACTGGATAGCCGGGAAGTGGCTGAAATGATTGAAAAAGACCATAGTAAATTGTTGAGAGATTTGCGGAGATATGAAGAACAATTTACTGAAGCCAAAATTGGATTCAGTGACTTTTTCAGAGAATCGCAATATAAAGACAGTACAGGGAGGACGCTTCCCTGCTACCGTATCACAAAGAAAGGCTGTGAATTCATAGCCCACAAGCTGACCGGGACAAAGGGAACCATATTTACCGCCAGGTACATAAACAGGTTTCATGAAATGCAGGAGATCATAGCCAGACAGGCGCAGGAACACAAGATGCCATGGTTCATACGCCATATACCGGAGAAGTGGGGCGGGTATGTTATCCTGGAACGGGACTTTATTACGCTTACCGGAGTGGATATTAGAAAGCACTGGGAATTTTACAAAGAAGAGTATTTCAGGGGCGGGTATGATTTTAATGGTTTCGCTACCTGCGACACCTGCGATTTGGAAGAATTCAAAAGAAAATATGGATTTGACTATGGAAATGAAAAGATTCTCCGTTTCTTCCGTCTGCATGGTGCCATAAAGGCAATCGAGATATTAAAAAGCGATAAAGCCGTGAACCTTTTGCCTGGGGCCTACGAAACGCTGATAAGAGGAATTAAGGAGACTGTAAAAAGTTACAGCAGAAAGGAAGAGAAGCCCGTAAAGAAACCGGAATCCATAATGGTTGAGGGAAACGTACTGCCGTTGCAGGTGAAAGTGATTGTGGAACCTGCGCAGGAAATAATATGCTGATCTGCGAAAGATTTCCCACCATTTCCCCCTTTTTCATGGTAAAATCATATCGTCAAAAAAGGTTAAGAGAAAAGCACCCGTGAAAAGGTGCTTTTTTCATGCCCAGGGAGGTGAAAACAATAAGTATTTTCAGCAAAGCGATTGACGGCATAATTTCTTCCGTAAATCCGCAGGCAGGACTGCGGCGCATGGCTGCCCGGCGGCAAATGGATATTCTAAACAGCGGGTACGGGAATTATGGTGCCAGCCAATACAAAAAATCAATGGCCGGGTGGCTGTACAGCGGCGGGTCCGCCCGTGAGGATATAGAAGACAATCTGGACGTGTTGCGCCAGCGTTCCCGTGATCTGTATATGGGCGTGCCCCTGGCAACGGGGGCAATCAAAACCATGCGTACAAATGTAGTAGGGCGGGGCCTGCGGCTGAAACCCACGATTGACCGGGAAGTCCTGGGCATGGATACGGAGACGGCACACGCCCTGGAAAGGCAGATTGAACGGGAATGGGCGCTGTGGGCAGACAGCCCGGACTGTGACGCCGCCCGTGTGGACAATTTCTGCGAATTGCAGCAGCTGGCGTTCATGTCATGGCTTATGTCCGGGGACTGCCTGGCGCTAATGCCCATGAAACCCCGGAAGGGGCAGCCCTATGATCTGCGGGTCCGGCTGATCGAGGCGGACCGGCTTTCCAGCCCCGGCGGCTATGACACCATAGACGATCATATCATAGGCGGCGTGGAGACGGACAGCACGGGGGAGGTGGTGGCATACCACTTTTCAAAATACCACCCTCTTTCCTACAGCGCCGCCCCTGCCGAATGGGTCCGTGTGCCCGCATACGGGGAGAAGAGCGGCAGGCGGAACGTTATACACATTATGACACGGGAGCGCATAGACCAGCGCCGGGGCGTCCCGTTCCTGGCCCCCGTGATCGAGGCGTTGAAGCAGCTGGGGCGGTATACGGACGCTGAACTGGTGGCGGCAGTGGTGAACGGCCTGTATGCCGTATTCATTGAAAAGCAGTCCCCGGAGGACGGCCCCCCGATAGGGTCCAATGTATCAGAGGAAGACCAGGTGGACGCAGAGGACGAAACCACCATAGAGCTGGCCCCCGGTGCGGTGATTGATCTGAACGAAGGCGAAAAGGCCAACGGAGTGGCACCAGGCAGACCGAACAGCAATTTTTCCGGCTTTGTGGAAGCTATATGCCGCCAGATCGGTTCCGCCCTGGAAATCCCCTATGAATTGCTTTTGAAGACGTTCACGGCCAGTTATTCCGCAAGCCGTGGGGCGCTGGAAGAGGCGTGGAAAATGTTCCGCATGTACAGAACCTGGCTGGCAACGGATTTTTGCCAGGTGGTATATGAGGAATGGCTTGCGGAGGCGGTGGCAAAGGGGAGGATAGCGGCCCCTGGTTTCTTTTCTGACCCCCTGTACAAAAAGGCGTACAGCAGGGCGGAGTGGAACGGACCGGCAAGAGGGATATTAAACCCGGTGCAGGAAGTAAGCGCCGCTGAAAAGCGGGTAAAGAACGGATTTTCCACAAGGCAGTCTGAAACCATGGAAATGACAGGTTCGGATTTTTACGCCAACGTGGAGCAGCTAAAGCAGGAAGAAAGCAAATTAAAGGAGGTATCAAACATTGCCACAGAACAGAAACCAGCCCCGGCAGCAGGGGCAGAACCCCCTGGGGGAAACGGAAAATAAGTTTTGGAATTTCGTTCCGGGAACCGACACAAAACCCCCGGAACTATTGCTGTACGGCCCTATAACCAGTCAAAAAAGCTGGTGGCAGGATACAGTGACCCCCGCCTGGTTCAACCAGGAACTGGCCGCCCTGGGAGACGTGGCAGAAATCATTGTCCGCATTAACAGCGGCGGCGGTGACGTGTTCGCCGCAAATGCCATTTACACCCGCCTGCGGGACCTGGACGCAAAGATCACCGTAAAAATAGACGGGTGGGCCGCCAGCGCCGCCACAATCATTGCCATGGCGGGCGATACTATAAAGATTGCGAAAAACGGACTCTTTATGGTCCACGATCCTGCTATGTCGGTATGGAACACATTTAAGGCGGAAGATTTCGAGAAGATGGCCCAGGAACTGCGGGTGATCAAGCAATCTATCATAAACACATACAGCATGAAGACGGGCAAAAAGCCGGAGGACATAGCGGAGATTATGACGGCGGAAACCTGGTGGACCGGTGACAAAGCTGTGGAAAACGGGTTCTGTGATGAACTGATGTTTACGGAAGCGAAGACGGTCATAGAGAACGCCAGCAAAGTGGTGGTCAATTCTGTGCCCATGGATTTGACAGGGTTTCACACCCTGCCGGAAAAGTTGTTGTTAAACCGCCCAAACAATCCGGGCAGTTTGCAAAATAAAAATGAGATTAAAGGAGGAAAACAGATGGAACCGAAAGAGACAATCAACACGGTTTCTGCCCTGGAAACTGCATACCCGGATTTGGTGGCCCAGATCAGAAACAGCGCCGCAGAGGGAGAGCGCAGCCGCATTAAATCCATTATGGACAGCGCCCCCAAAGGTTTTGAAAAGATCGTGGAAGACGCCATGTTCACGAACCCGGTTGACGCTGGCCAGGCGGCGCTGAATATCATCAAGGCCCAGAAGCAGGCGGGAATACAGGCATGGAGCGGCATGGAGAATGACGCCCAGGCGTCACACATTTCTGACGTGGAGCCTGGCAGCACGCAGATGGGCGGCGGCAGTGACGGAAAGAGCGTCTATGACCGTGCCATTGACGAAGTTCTGTAAAAGCAGACAGCAAGAGAAGGGAGGAAAAAGACGTGGCAAATTTAGTGGAAAAAAGAAGTTTCACCCCCCAGAAGTTTTATGCCGGGGAATTTCCTGTGGTGAGAGACACGGGGACGGCAGGGGCGGCGATTGCCCAGTATGACATGATCATGACGGTTACGGACGAAGAGGCCGGGACCGTGACGCTACAGCCCGCAACCACGGCAGGCATTGACAACGTGGTGGGCATTGCTATCACTGCGGCGGCGAAAGATGAACCTGTGGTGTATATCATGACCGGGGAAGTCTTTGCGGACGCCGTGAACATGGGAGACATTGACGCCGCAGCGGCAAAGACGGCGCTTAGAAAATTGTGCATTTTCCTGGTGTAAATCGGGGAAATCAAGGCAAGAAGGAGGAATGAAAATGCCGAATACAGTAAGTATTTATGAACCCAGAACTATGATGGGCGTTATCAAGAAACTGCCGCCCGTCCACACCTTTTTCCGGGACACGTTCTTTCACAATGTTAAAACGTTTGTGACGGAAAAGGTGGATATTGATTTTTGGAAAGGCAACAGGGCAATGGCCCCGTTTGTGAGCCGCATGGTAGGCGGGCAGATCATGCCCGGCAGCGGATACGAGACGGACAGCTACACCCCGCCGCTGATCGCTCCCGATAAAGTCACCACGATTGACGACATTATCAACAGGCAGCCCGGTGAAAACCTGTATTCCGAAAGGACCCCCGCACAACGGGCAATTATCAAAATGCGTGATGATTTCACAGAACTGCGGGACGGCATTATCCGCCGTGAAGAGTGGATGTGCGCCCAGACCATGCTGGGCGGAAAGATCATGGTAGTGGGCAAGGGAGTGGCGGACGTGATTGATTTTGGTTTCACAAACAAGATTGACATTTCCAAAGACACAAAGCAGAAATGGAAAGGCGGAACCGCCCAGAGCAAGTATGACAACCTGGTGGAATGGCATGAGCGTGTACAGAAGGAAGGCTTTACAAACTGCAATGTCTGTATCATGGCTTCCGACGTGGCGGCGGAGTTCATCAAGGACGAAAGTATCCAGAAAATGCTGGACGTGAAAAATTACGCCCTGGCGGTGATCAGACCCGAAAAGAAGGAAAACAATGTCACCTACATAGGGACCATTCATGAACTGGGCCTGGACATTTACAAGTACAATGAATGGTATCTGGATAACTGGACGAACCCCGCAAAACCCGTACAGCTTCCCATGGTTCCTTCCGGTACCCTGTTACTGGCCAGCACGAATGCCAGGTATTCCAGGCTTTACGGCGCTATCAACAGGCTGGACCAGAAGACGGAAAAGTGGGAGACGGTGGAAGGAACCCTGGTGCCGGATACCTTTATCAAGAAGCGCCCGGACCGCCGTTTCCTGTCCCTGCAATCCGCCCCTATCCCTGTGCCGCATGAGGTGGACAGCTGGCTGGTGGCAAAGGTATTCTGATGGATTTCAAGGCCCAGTGTGACGCCGATATGGCGGTATTCCACAACAGCGCCGAATTTGCCACGGTGGCGGGTTTCTGGTATGACAGGGCATGGCATGAAGCCCCCGCCGTGCTGGACCATGAGGCGGCAGCAGAGCGCCAGAGGAAAAGCAGCGACAATGCCCCAGGGGTTTCCGAACTGGAAGCCCTGGTTTATGTGGCGCATAAGGATTTAGGATTTATCCCGGAAAGGAACCATGAGTTTGCCATAAAGGTGGCGGGAGTCACCCAGGAATACAATATCTTAAAAGTGGACTATGAGGACGGGGAAATCATACTGGAACTGGGGGCGTATATGGAATGAATGGCGTGGGAATAGAAATCAGTGCGGAAACCATGGAACGGGTGCAGACATTGCTGGCAAATATCCCCAAAGGGGCGGAAAGGGCGTACATGAACGCCATAAACAGGGGCCTGTCCCGTGTAAAGACTGCCGCCTGGCAGGGGATAAAGCAGGTATACACCGTACAGGCTGCCGCTTTGAATGCGGCTACAAATACCAGGATACAGAAAGCCAGCACGGGAAACCTTGCGGGCTTTGTTCGTTTTGCCGGGTATAAAATCCCCCTGTACAAGTTCAAGGTATCCCCCAAACAGCCGGGCGGGAAAAAGCTGGTCCGTGCCAGCGTAAAGAAGGGCGGGGGCGCTACATTTGAAAGCGCCTTTATTGCCGCCATGAAAAGCGGCCATATAGGCGTATTCGAGAGGGAAGGCAGAAAGCGCCTGCCTGTATCGGAACTTATGGGGCTTTCCGCCGCCCAGATGGCCGGGGAAGAAACAGTGTCCAGGCAGGTACAGGAAGAGGCGCAGCGGCTTGTGAATGAACGCCTGGAACATGAAATTGACAGGCTGCTGAATGGATACGGGGGGTAAAGATGACACCTATTGTATTACTTGACAATCTGGCAGAGTTTGCGAAGAAAAAAACGGCGGACATAATCCTACAGGTGCGGGTACAGCCGGGGGAAGAGGGAAAGGAACGGGCGGCGGAAGTCCACAAAATGCGCCTGCCGAAGAAAGAGGACAGCACGCAGCGTATACCGTACATTCTCTTGCAGATCATAACCGGCAAGGACGGCAAGAACGAGCGGAACCAGCCGGAAAGCACATGCCAGATCAGAATAGTGGTGGCTACTTATGCAGAGGACCAGGGCGTGGGCAGCTATGACGTTCTGAACGTGATCATGAGATTGCGCACGGAATTGGAAAGAAACAGGATACTGGCGGAACAATTTGTCTTACAGGACCCGCTGGAATATCTGATCTATCCAGACGACTATACCCCGTATTATTTCGGGGAGATGATGACGAACTGGTCCATACCAGAAATCAAACAGGAGGTTGAAGAAATATGGCAGTAAAAAGCGCAAAGAAGGCCATAGAGGCAGCAGGGCTTCCCACGGGAACCCTGGAAGAGGGCCAGGAAGCCGTCCAGGAGGGCCAGGAAGCGCCGAAAAAGGAAGAGGCGGGGGAAAATACCCAGGAGCCGGAAAAGCCCCAGGAAAAGCCCCAGGAGGGGCGGGAAACGCTGGTGTATGTGGGGCCGTCCCTGCCCAGGGGAATGCTGAAGCAGAACAGCATTTTTGTGGGGACCAGGGAAGAGGTTGAAAAGAGCCTGGAAGAGGCCATGAAAAAATACCCCATGGCCAAAAACATGCTGGTGCCCGTGTCGAAACTGGCGGAGGCGAAAGTCAAGATTGCCAGCAAGGGAAATATCCTGCACAAATACTATGCGGATATTGTTTCCTTGATCGGTGCGGAATTTAAGGAGTGACAGAAAAAGAGAAAAGGAGGTAACGAGAAATGGCAGTAACGCATGGCATTAACACAAGTAAAAAGGCCACAAGCGTTTCCGTCCCCGTCACTGTGGCTTCCGGCGTCCACTTTGCAGTGGGCACGGCACCCGTGCAGATGGTAGGCGGAAAAACCAATGAAGTGATCATGTTAAACAGCTATGAAGAGGCGGTACAGCTGCTGGGGTATTCTGATGACTGGCAGAAATACAGTCTCTGTATGGAAGTATATTCCGCATTCATGCTGTACAAGATCGCCCCCGTGTTTGTGGTGAATGTACTGGACCCGGCAAAACACAGGACGGAGGAAAAGGCCGCAGCCTACACCCCCATAGAAAACCGGGTGGAACTGCCCCTAGAAGTGATTGCCGACAGCGTAAAGGTGGAGGGCAAGGTAAAAGGGGAGGATTTCGAGGTATTTTATACAAATACCGCATGTGTAGTGGAGTTTACCACGGACACTACTGGGGAAGTGAGGGTGACAAGCATATCCGTGGACCCGTCCCAGGTAACGAAACGTGACGTGATCGGCGGGTATGACGTGACCACCCATGCCGTAACAGGACTGGAACTGATAGACAGCACTTTTCCTAAGTACACAATAGCCCCGGATTTGATCGTGTGTCCGAATTGGTCACATGACCCCGAAGTTGCGGCGGTTATGTCTGCGAAAGGGGAAAATATCAACGGCGTATTTCCCGCCATGGCCATGATTGACCTGGCAAGTTCGGACACTGACGGCGCAACGTATTACACGGACGCCCCGGCGCTGAAAAAGCGCAACAATTTCAGCAAGACTAACCAGATCGTATGCTGGCCTAAAGTGGCGCTGTCTGAAAAGATTTTTGACTTTTCCGTACAGCTGGCCGGGTCCATGACGGCTACAGACAATAACGGTGATCTGGGAGGCGGGACGCCCTGCGAAAGCGCTTCTAACAAGTCCTTACAGGCAGACAGCACGGTCCTGGCAAGCGGGAAGGAAGTCACCCTGGACGTACAGCAGGGGAACTATCTGAACGACAACGGGATTGTGACCGGATTGAATTTTTACAACGGTTTCGTATCCTGGGGGAACTATACGGCCTGCTTCCCGGCGAACACGGACCCGGTTGATTATTTTTACTGTATCAATCGCATGTTCCGCTGGGTGGCAAAAACGGTGGTGCTGTCTCACTGGAACTATGTTGATCGCAGCATGAAGCGCCGCCTGTTAGACGCCATTTTACAGGGCGTCAATAACTGGCTGAACGGGCTGACGGCAGAGGAAAAGATACTGGGCGGGCGTGTGGAAATGCTGGAAAGCGAGAACCCCTTAACCGCCCTTATGGCCGGGCGTGCAAAATTTCACGTCAATCTGACGCCGCCTGCCCCTTTGCAGCAGATGGACTGGGTGCTGGAATATGACACGTCTTATCTGACTGCCGCCCTTAAGGTGGCATAAAAAGAACAGGGGAAAGGAGGAAAAAGATATATGGACCAGATGGTGACAAACTTTGCGGTTTACGAGGACGCCACGGAGTACCTGGGTCTTGCGGAAGTTGAGTTCCCGGAGATCGGGTTTCTGACCGAAGAGATCAGCGGGGCCGGAATGTCGGGGAAAATCGAGGCGATTGTGATCGGGCACCTGGAAGCAATGACAGTGACATATAGCTTCAATACGGTTTCTGACGCCGCAATTAAGCTGACGGAACCCCGTGTGCATAATATTGACTGCCGGGTGGCACAGCAGTTACAGGACAAAAGGAGCGGGAAGATCAAGCAGGAGTCCGTCAAGCATATTATGCGGACCATGCCAAAAAAATTCAAGCCCGGCAAGGGGGCGATTGCAACCCCGGCAGAAGCAAGCGGAGAACACGCTTGCTATTATTATGCCATGTATAAAAACGGCGTAAGAAAAATTGAACTGGACCCCGTGAATTTTATCTGTTTCATTAACGGGGTGGATTACCTGGAAGCTGTGAGGCGGGCGTTAGGAAAAGGTTAAAAAATTACTTGACTTTTGCCAGACATAAGTTATAATTGATTTATGCCAGACAAAAGTGAGGTGAAGAAAGTGAGTCCACGGACAGGCAGGCCAACGGATAACCCCAGGCCAAACAAGATCAGTATCCGAATTAGCAATGAGGATAAAGAAATCCTGGAAAGATATTGCGAAAAGGAAAAAGTCAACAAGACAGAAGCAATAAGCCGGGGAATAAGGAAGTTGGAGGAAAAATAAAAACAGTCGCAGCACCGACCAAAGCACAAACGACTGTTTTCTGTGAAAGTTTCCTTCCATGAAATATTCTATCATGCCGAAGGGATTCTTTCAAGTATTTTGAAAGGAGAATTTTGAAATGAAGAATATGACAAAGAAACACATATTGTACACCCAGAAGCCGGAAATATATGCGATATGCTACATGAACAATAGAATAATCTATTACAATTTAGCCGCCGCCCCAAAGGCAAAGATAATTCTTATGATGAAAGGAAGCGAGGCAGGAATAAATGTCAAAACGAATTGATTTGACAGGGCGGGAAATCGGGAATTGGAAAGTCATTAGTTTTTCGGGCGTTTCAAAACAAGGCTGTGCAGAATGGCTGTGTGAATGCAGGTGCGGCAAAAGGAAAATCGTTTCTGGCCATGCGATGAGAAGCGGGAAAATTAAAAGTTGCGGCTGTCTGAATATTGAACGCACAAAAGAAGCGAACACAAAGCATGGAATGAAAGGCACACGGCTATATAGAATTTGGCAGGGCATGAGACAGCGCACAAAAAATCCAAACAATCATGAGTACAGCGATTATGGGGGAAGGGGGATTGAACTATATAAAGATTGGGAAAAATTTGAAAACTTTTGCAAGTGGGCAAAAGAAAATGGATATGCTGAAAATCTTACGATTGACAGAAAAGACAATGAAAAAGGATATAGTCCAGATAACTGCCGCTGGGTAACTGCAAAAGCCAACAATAGGAACAAAAGAAATAATCATTGTCTGGCATATAAGGGAGAAACAAAAACTATTGCAGAGTGGGCAGAAATCACAGGATTAAGCAAAGCAGTGATACGTTATAGGGTAACTAAAATGGGGTGGAGCGCTGAAAGGGCGCTGGAAACCCCGAAAATGAGAACAGGAAAGCAGCTGTAAGGGCTGCTTTTTTGATACAAAAATTTAAGGAGGAATAAAAGATGGATAACATGCAGGTACAGGGAACCCCCATGGGACAGGAAGAGCAGATGGAGCAGGAAGAGATCAAAAAGGCCCAGGCGGCGGGCGTGATTGATTTCAACAAGAAGGAGGAACCCGAAAAGTCGCTGAATTATACCCACAAGTTTGCGAAGCCCACGGAGATCATGGGGAAGAAATACGAAAGTCTCACTTTCTACTTTGAAGAATTGACGGGTGATGACGTGGAGAACGTGGAACTGGAATTGCAGCAGCGCAATATTGTGGTTCTGTCTGCGGAAGTGTCTTCCGCCTTCCAGTCTGCGATTGCCGCAAAAGCGGCGCGCATGGCGTCTGATGAAATCCGGCGTCTGCCCCTGCGGGATTACATGAAGATCAAGAACGCCGCAAGAAATTTTTTGGTAGCTGTGGGCTACTAAAGACAGAGCGGCCCGCAAATTTTCTGCGAAAACAATCGTATAGGTTAGCAAGGCTTTCTTATACACCTGTAGATTACTGGTTAAATCTGCCCCTTAAGCGCTTTTTTGCATGGATTGACAGTGTAAACGAAGTGACGAAAGAGGACGCAGAGCGGCAGGACCAGAAGTAAGGGGGGTGGAAAGAAAGTGGCAGGGGTACAAAAGGAATTTGAATTGCTTTTTAAGCTGAAAGCAGCTATAGGGCCGAATTTTAGTAGCACGTTTAAAACGGCAGTTGATGCCCAGAAGAGGCTGGCAGACAGCACAAAGCAGATCAATTCCCTACAGTCTAAGGTTGACGGATACCAGAAAGCTAGCAGTGCCATTGAAAGAAACCAGGGGAAACTGTCACAGCTGACAGCGGAACATAACCGCCTGCAAGCAGAATTACAGGAGACAGTACAGAAGAAAAAAGCGCTGCAAAAAGCCATGGAAACCGCAGAGACAGAGGGAAACATTGAAGACTATAAACGTCTGCAAAGTGAACTTTCTGCAACGGAGCGGGAATATGACAGGCTGAAAGAGAAGTCAAACGGGAACAAAAGCCAGATACAACAGACCACTGCCACAATAGAACAGCAAAAAAAGGCACTTGACGAATTAGGTCAGGAACTGCGGGAAGCCGGAGTAAACACGGATAATCTGGAAGGTGCAAATAAGCGTTTACAGAGTTCGTATGACAAACTAAAGTCATCACAGGAAAATCTGAAACGCTTGAATGAAGAACAGACAAAGATTAAACAAAATATTTCTAGCACAAAGCTGCAACTGGCGGGAACAATAGGAGCCATTTCCACAGTGGCAGCAGCTTTCTATGCTGGACCTGTAAGAGCGGCGCAAAGCTATGAAACGGCGCTTGCGAAAGTGTCAACGATTGCGGACACCCAGGCGGTGCCGCTTGAAAAGTTCTCCCAGGAAATCCTGGCATTATCCAACAGCACGGGGGTGGCGGCCACGGCCATTGCGGAAGACGTTTACAACGCCATTTCTGCGGGCCAGGCGTCCGGGGACGCCGTTAATTTCGTCACAAATTCCACCATGCTGGCAAAAGCCGGATTTGCGGAAACGTCACAGACGCTTGACGTACTTACCACCATTCTGAACGCTTACGGCATGTCTGCGGATAAGGTGGGAACGGTTAGTGACATGCTGGTCCAGATACAGAACAAAGGTAAAGTGACCGTGGGTGAATTGTCTTCCGTTATGGGCAAGATCATTCCCACGGCAAATTCCTATAACGTGTCCCTGGAACAGCTGGGCGCAACATACGCCATAATGACGTCAAAAGGTATTCCCGCAGCGGAAACCACCACCTATGCAAACTCTATGCTGAATGAGATGGGGAAGAGCGGCACCACGGCAGACAAGGCCCTGCGGCAGGCAGCAGGCAAAGGCTTTGCTGATCTGATGGCCAGCGGCATGTCCCTGGGCGACGTTCTGGCAATCTTGCAGACGGAGGCGGAAAAGAGCGGCAAGACAATAGCTGACATGTTCGGCAGTGCGGAGGCCGGGAGGGCGGCAGTATCTTTGCTGTCCAACGGCGTGGACGGGTTCAACGCCAGCGTGGCGGACATGATCAACAGCACGGGCATGACCCAGAGCGCCTTTGATAAGATGGCGGGCACCACGGAAAACAAGATGGCGAAGGCAAAGAACAGTATCACGAATTTGGGTATTGTTTTGGGCCAGAACCTTTTGCCCATTGTGGGGAACGTGGCGGACAAGGTGGCCGTGCTGGTCACGAAGGTGGCCGAATTTGCCCAGGAAAACCCGAAGCTGGTTCAAACCGTCCTTAAGGTGGCGGCTGGCCTGGCGGCCTTCAAGATCGCCGGACTGGGCGCAAAGCTGGGTTTTCTGCACATTAAAAGCGGCTTCACCACCGCAAAGATCGTCCTGGAGACGTTCAAAAGCAAGGCGGCGCTTGCGCAAGTGGCAAGCGCCGGGCTGGTATCCAAACTAAGGGCAGCCGGAAGCGGTATCATGTCTATTTTCGGCGGCATGGGTTCCGGCCTGGGGAAAGTTGCGGGGCTGGTATTAAAGCCGTTTTCCCTGTTAGGCGGCAAGCTGGGCGGCATATTGTCCGGCCTGGGGTCGGTGATCGCCAAAAGCCCGCTGGGCAGCATAGGGAAATTTATTACTGCCGGATTTGGCAAGCTGGGCGGCGTGATTGCGCCCATAGGAAACATATTTAAAAAAGTCCTGGGGCCTATAGGGAAGATAGGAAGTTCCCTGCTGGGACCCCTGGGAGGAATAGCCGGGAAACTTTTCCCCGTGGTAGGCATTGTGACTGGCGTGATCACGGCAGTCCAGCTATTGCGGAACCACTTTGACGAAGTGCGGGCGGCAATAGGCCGGATATTTGGGGAAGGCGGCCTGGCGGTATTTGACAAGATCGTGGCCGTGGTTACAACGGTAGGCGAAGCAATTAAGGGGATATTTTCGGACGGGAACCTGGGAGCGGCCAGGGATAAGATAGAGGAAATTTTCGGGGCAAAAGGGACGGCGGTATTTGATAGCTTTATCAATATCATAAATTCCGTAAGAAGCACCCTGTCCACGCTGGTGGGATTTATCACGGAACATATAGTGCCGATCGCGGAAGATATACTGTCTGTGATTATCACAAACGTGATACCCGGTATTTTGAACGGCATACAGGCGGCAGCCCCGGTCATCATGGAAATCGTGCGGTCCATAGCGGATTTTATCGCAGGTATCATGCCGATTATAGGTGGCTTTATCGCAGGCATTATGCCCGTGATCCGTGAGATTATAACCTTTATACAGACCTATGTACTCCCGGTTATCCAGGAAGTGTTTAACTTTATCGTGGCGGAAGTCCTGCCCTTTATTGTGCAGGGTATCCAGACGCTGGGATCCATAATCACAACGGTTTTATCCGCAGTCCTGCCCGTGGTACAGACGGTTTTTCAGACCATATGGTCCATCATACAGCCGATTATGCAGCAGATACTGACGGTAGTACAGGCGGTTCTTCCGGCGGTTTTGTCAATTTTCCAAAACGTGTTTAACACAATCGGAAGCATTATCAGTGCAGTGCAGCAGGTTCTGGGCGGGATTATCCAGTTTATAACTGGCGTATTCACGGGAAACTGGTCACAAGCATGGGAAGGCATAAAGTCTATTTTCGGCGGTATCTGGGACGCCATTCTGTCCGTCTGTAAGGGCGTGATCAATGGCATAACGGGTGCCGTGAATGTCGTTATCCGTGGACTGAACTGTCTGAAAGTGCCGGACTGGGTGCCGGGAATAGGCGGAATGGGAATAAATATCCCGGAAATCCCACAACTTGCGGTAGGGTCACGGAATACGCCGGATACTTTCATAGCTGGCGAGAAAGGCCCGGAACTAATCACCAACATGCCGGGCAGGACCGTGTACACGGCAGCCCAGACCCAGCAGATCATGGAACGCAGCCGGAGTGCGGCGGCTTCCGTGGCAGGAGCGGCAGCGCAGGGCATTCCAGCGCCCATGCCGCAGGTACAGACGGCCAGAGCGCCGGAAGTGATCGCAGCCGGAGGCGGGGGCGGTTACACCATAACGCTGCATAATTCCCCCACAATCGTGGTGGACGGAAACAGGCCGGACGATCTGGACCAGAAACTGGAAGAGAATAACAGGAGACTTTTGCGGGAGTTTGAAGAGGCGGTCCGCAAAAAAGAAGATGACGAAAGGCGGTCTGATTATGAGTAAGGACAAGACCTATACCACAATCCAGGGGGACATGTGGGACAAAATAGCCCATGAGCAGATGGGCAGCACCCTGTATATGGATAAACTGGTCAAGGCGAATATCAGACATGCCGCAACCTTTGTTTTCCCTGCCGGAGTGGTTTTGACCATTCCGGCGGTGGAAGACGAACCCAGTATACAGCTGCCGCCATGGCAAAGGGGGATTTTAGAATGAGTGAAGCCCGCCGGGTGGAATTAAGGCTGGAATTTCTTAACATTGACGTGCCGGACGATCTGGCACGTCATTTACTGAAAGCCAGCTACACGGATAACGAAGAGGACAGCGCAGATGATTTCCAGATGGAGTATGACGACATGGAAAGAAATCTGAACGGCGCATGGCTGGAAGTAAAGCCGACAATCGTTAAAAGCACCAAACAGGTACAAAAGCAGGTAGCACAGACGGAAGTTATTAACTATGTGGTAAAGCGTGGGGACACACTTTCCGCAATCGCCCTGCGGTATCTGGGGAAGGCTTCAAAATACCCCCAGATTGCCCAGGAAAACGGCATAAAGAACCCGGATTTGATTTTCCCCGGCCAGGTTTTCCGTATCACCACAGGGGGGCAGGTTTCCACAACGGTGACAGAGGTACAGGAGACAACCACAATGGTGTCCCAGCCCCGCATGGTGAAAGTCACGCTGGTGCAAAAGAACTGGAACGACACCGGGAAAAACGGGGTGCTGGAATGCGGGACGTTTGAAATTGACAGTGTGGACATTTCCGGGCCGCCTTTAAAAACGGCGCTGAAAAGCACGTCAATCCCCTATACGTCCACTTTCCGCATGATGAAGAAATCCCGGAACTGGGAGAAAAACAGCCTGCGGGCGATAGGGCAGCAGATTGCCAGCGAAGCGGGGTTTAATTTCCTGTATGAGTGCAGCGACAACCCGGAATATGACAAAAAAGAGCAGGTACAGCAGTCTGACATACGATTTTTGCAGGATTTATGCCATGCAGAGGGGAAGGCGCTGAAAGTTACGAAAATGACCATTGTTATTTTCGACAAGCAGGAATATGACACGAAACCCGTATCCAAAGTGATCACATACGGCAGCAGTGATATTATTTCCTTCCGCATGGGCACGAACCTAAAGGACGCAGCATATACAAGCTGTCATGTGTCCTATACCAACACGGAGAAAAAACAGACCATTGAATATACATACACCCCGGACAGCATGACGGGGACCGGCCAGGTGCTGGAAATCAATGAGAGGGTGGCCAACACCGAAGAGGCAAAGCGCCTGGCAATGAAGCGCCTGCGGGAAAAGAATGCCCAGGAATTTACATGCAGTTTCAAGATGGCGGGAGACGTTCAGCTGGTGGCGGGTATCGTGGTAAGGCTGCAAGGCTTCCAGCAGTTTGATAAAAAATACAGGGTCAAGAGTGCGAAGCATAGCCTAACAGGCGGATACACCACGGACATTGACCTGGTGCAGATTTTGGAGGGCTATTGATGACGGCGCAGAAGGAAAAGGACATTTTAGAGGTTTTAAAGAAGATCATACGGATAGGCACCGTACACGCTTATGACGCCAGCACACGCATGGCCAGGGTCAAGTTTGACAACCTGGGGGGTATCATATCCCCGCCCATTAAGGTGCTGACACGTCCCAGGGCGGTGGTGCCTGGGGAAAAAGAAAAGACGGGAAATAAGACGGACAAAGCGGACGGCCATTTCCACGCCGCCTATGTGACGGACTGGAACCCCAAAATAAATGACCAGGTGCTGTGCCTGTATTACCCGGACGGGGACGGATACGTTTTGGGGGAGGTGTAGAACGTGGCAAAAATAGGGACGTTTGGAGGGCTTTCTTTTGCGGTGTCCTCTAACAAGGTTAGTACATTTGACGATCTGAAATGGGACACTTCCGCCGCATACGCAACCCATGACAGGCATTTACAGCCGGACCTTTTGGAATTTCTGGGGCCGGACCCCGAACAGATCACGTTCAAGATGAAGTTCAGCGTATTTTTGGGGGTAAACCCTTTAAAATCGGTGAATGACCTGCGGCGCATGGTCCGGGAAGGCACGGCGGAACGCCTGGTGATAGGCGGCAGGGTGTACGGTGATTATAAATGGGCAATCACCAAAGTGTCCAGCGCCATGAAAACATTTGATAACCGGGGGAACTGCTGGGCGGCGGAAGTGACCGTGACGCTGAAAGAATACGGGAGAAGGTGACAGTATGGAGGTTTTAAGGGGTGACGGGAAACTGCTGGAAAACATTGACCTGGACCCGCCGAACAAACACCAGGAAGTATTGCGCAACATTGCCATTATTCTGGATACCGTGGCAGGGTCCGTCCCCATGGTGCGGGGCCTGGGGGCAGATGGGCCGTTCCGTGGCCGCCCGCTGAATGTGATCGAAAATGAGATCGTGGCGCATGTGTATGACCAGATCGAAAGGTATGAGCCACGGGCGATTATAGCGCATGTGACAGTTGAGGCAGACCACGCCACGGGGCAGCTGATACCTACAGTAGAAATAGAGGGGGTGCGGGAAGATGGATACTAAAATACAATACCCGGAAATTGAGTTCGTGGAAACGGACGTGGAAACGATAGAAAACAGCATGATCGCCCTTTTTGAATTGATGTATGAACAGGAGACGGGGAAAAAGAAAAAAGTATATCCGGCGTCCCCGGAAAGGCTTTTTATCTCCTGGGCCGCCGCCGTGATCGTACAGCAAAGAATTTTAATCAATGAGACGGCAAAAAAGAACGTTCCCAGGTATGCAGAAGGGAAATATCTGGACAGCCTGGCGGAACTTTTCAAGGATACCCCCCGCCTGCCTGCTTCCCCGGCCATAGCTGTTTTTCGGTGCCACATATCGGAGGCGCAGCCCCAGAGCGTCATTGTCAAGGCGGGCACAAGGATAAGTTTTGACAGCAATATCATATTTGCCACGGTGGAAGATTTGGAGATCAAGGCCGGGGAAACCTACGGGGACGTAAACGGCCAGTGCCTGACGCCTGGGAAAGCCGGAAATGATCTGGCAATAGGGCAGGTGAAAGAGATCATGGACACCTACGATTATTTTTTCAAGATAGAGAACATCACCCGGACCGTGGGAGGGGCGGACGAAGAGACGGACGCCAGCTATTATGAACGCCTGCGGGAGAGCATGGAGAGTTTTTCCACGGCGGGGCCGATAGGGGGATATATATACCACGTCAAAAAGGTGTCCCCGGCCATAGCGGACGTGACGGCCACAAGCCCGGAAGCAGGCGTGGTGGATATTAGAATATTACTGCAAGACGGGAAACTGCCCACGGACGCCGTGATCAGCCAGGTGGAAGAGGCATTGAACACAAGCGAGGTAAGACCGCTTACAGATAAAGTGACAGTATCAAAACCCATAGAAAGCCCGTTTGAGGTTGACGTGACCTATTACATACCACGGTACAGCCAGGCCAGCAGCAAGATCATTGAGGGGGCGGCGAAGGAGGCAGTAAAGAACTATATCACATGGCAGACCGCCAAAATGGGCCGGGACATAAACCCTTCCCAGCTTAACAGTATGCTGATGGCGGCAGGCGTGAAGCGTGTGGAGATCAGAAAGCCCGCCTTTGCGGTGGTGCCGGAAACCTATGTGGCCAGGCTGGAAGGCCAGCAGATAGTGCTGAATGGGGGTATTGAAGATGAATGACATATACAGCACGGATTTTTCCGAATTTCTCCCCGGCGCATTAAGGCATGACCCAAAAATGATTGCGCTGGCCAGGACGCTGACGGACCAGCTGCTGACAGTTAGCGGCAATATGGATAATGTGCTGATCTACTCCCGATTTGAAGAACTGCCGGAAGACCTGGTGGACATACTGGCATACGATATGCACGTTGACTGGTACGATTACAGTTACCCTCTACAGGTAAAGCGGGACATGGTAAAGAACAGCGTAAAGGTTCACAAAAAAATGGGCACAAAATACGCTATGGAAACAGCCCTGGGGAGTATATGGCCCAAAAGCGAAGTAGAAGAGTGGTTTAACTATGGAGGGGAGCCACACCATTTCCGTGTTGTCTGTGATGTGACAGAGGACCGCATAACGGCCAGTTTGGCCCAGCTGGTGAAAGCCATACGAATGTATAAACGCCTGTCTTCCCATTTGGACGGCATTGTATACCAGACAAGAATAGACTGCATTATCAGAACGCATACGGACTATATCGTCTATAAAACGCCTGTGACCGGGCGGCTGAATGCGGGAACATATCCATACAGAAATATAAAAGGCGGCATGGCAGGTGCCGCCATTATTGTGGGCACGGAGGCGGCAGGCTTTATTTTTTCTGTGCCGCAGGCCGGAACCATACCGCAGCGCAATGTTATTTTTCGGGGGAATGAGGCCCATATAACGGCGGAAACAGCCCTGGAAATCGTAAAGTACAGAAATGTGCCTGCGGGGGTCACGGAGGCCGGGAAGATACCCCAGAGAAACACCAGGGGCGGCAGCGCTGACACGGAGATCATGGCGCAGACCCAGGCAGAGGGAAGCACCTACACCGTGCCCATTGCGGGGACAGTGCCGGGCCGGAATATCCAGCAGCAGACAGCGGGCGGGAATGTTTCTGGGCGGGCAGAGGGCACGGGGTTTAAATACAATACAAAACTGTGCGGAAGTCCCCGGAGACTATAGGGAAAGGAGGAAACCACCATGTTGACACCGCAGGCATTTGCCGATTTACAGGTTTTTCTTGATGACGTGATCTCTTATGCCGCCGTCACGATAGACGGGAAAACGGAGAAATACCCGATTTACCGCCGGGAACACCTGGAAGACGGACATACTGCTATATTTATCCAGATCACCCCGGAAAATGCGGCGGGTATGACTGTCCAGGAGGTACAGCTTTTCAACAAAAATAACCAGCCGTGGGCAGTCAAGGCGGAAAAAATCCCGCTGGAAGAGGTACAGGAAGGAGTGCTGTATCGCTTCACATTCAAATTTTTGGAAGAGGAGGTGTAAAAAATGTATGTAGAACAGATATGGCTTGACCATGTGACGGAGTTTGAAAACCGATACCGGGAACAAACGAACCCGGACGGGACGATCACCCACCTTCCTGTGGAAGGGACAGTGATACAGCAGGGGACCCCGCAGAACGGGAAAAATTTCAACCACCTGGAATGCGGGGTTTCGGAAGCCCACGCACTGGCTGGCCTGCTGATGATCTCACGCATACACCAGGCCCAGAAGCTGGACGATCTGGCCGGGGAGACAATCCAGGTGACACTGACCAATACGGAAACATACCCGTTCAATACCAGCCAGAAAACCGTGGCGCTGGGCATAAACCGGAATAATGTCAATTATACCGTGCAGGCGGAGATTGTTTCCGTGTCCGGGGGCTTTGTGAACGGGGTGGAGATCACGGACAAACTGGTCAACGGCTTTAAGGTAAAGTTTACCGGGAGCGCCAGGGAGGCAGTCATTAAATTATTTGTGAAAGGGGGCTTTTACAGTGGCTAATATCCACATTAAAACCGAAGAGCGCAGGCAGCGGGAAGCGGCTGTACTGCGGTCCTATGGAGTGGCAGGCAGGGGGACCCCGGAGCAGCGGGAGGCCGCCGCCATTATTGCGGCCAGAAGCCGTGAAATCATGAAGGGAGGAAACAGGAATGGCAAATAAAATCAAGGTAGTGGAAAAGACGCCCGGCATTCACCTGGGGTATTCCGTAACCAGTGAAAGAATTACCTTCACTTATGGCGAAGATGAACTGACCGTGAAGGTATCCGCAAAGGAGCGGGACGAAGAAAATATGATTGACATTTGCCTGGACGCTGACAGGGGCTTGATCAACGGCGTGGCCGAAAAGTCCCGGAAGTATGCCGCCCAGGTGGTCATACCGCCCCGCCGTTATGTAGAACAGGAGAGCGAACAGCGCAATGAGGACGGGGAAACGGTCATGGTCCCGGTTCCCGTGCCGTTTGACATGGCGCTTTGTACGCTGATTTTATGGGGAATGGAGGAATAATACATGCAGAATTTTGATGATCTGGCCCTGGCGGTGGCGTCTTTTGGGCCGAATAACAAGGTTATTTTTGATGATCTGGGCCTGCCCTCTATCATGGTAGGGGTGCCCAAAATGACATATGCGGACATTATCACGGGCGGGACCCAGGAAACGCTGCCCTGGTGGATTGTGGACGGCGTGGAAAAGGAAGTGATCTGGGTATCTAAGTACCCGAACATTATCAAGCATGAGCGGGCGTATTCTCTTCCCATGGTGGACCCGAAAGCAAGCCTGGATTTTGACGCCGCCCTGGCCGCCTGCCGGAAAAAGGGGAACGGCTGGCACCTTAACCAGAACGGGGTTTTTGCGGCGCTGACCCTGTGGAGCCAGAAAAACAAGACAGTCCCCCGTGGCAATACTAATTATGGCAAGTGCTATACACACGCCCATGAAAGAGGCATTACCACCTATAAATACCAGAACTATGGCGGAGGCAGGACAGCCACGGGCAGCGGCCCCACAACCTGGTATCATGACCATAGCCCGGCGGGCATTGCTGATCTGTGCGGGAATGTGTGGGAGTGGGTGGCAGGTTTCCGCCTGTATAACGGGGAAATCCAGATCATACCCTATGGCAATTCCATGAAGTCCACCTGTAGCATGGCGGCGGGGTCTACGGAGTGGAAGGCAATCAAGCCGGACGGTTCCCTGGTGGCACCCGGAACGGCGGGAACCCTTAAAGTGGACCTTAAGACGGCAGGCGGAGCGCCGCAGATCGGAATATCCCTGACGAATGTTTCAAGCGGTGATCAGTGGCCGTCCCTGCCCTTCAAGGACCTGGCGGCGGCGTCCGGGGTAAGCATTCCGAAAATTTTGATCGCAATGGGAATGTTCCCGGAAAGCAGCGCTACATACGGCGGAGATCGTTTCTATGCGAGGAATGACGGGGAACGGCTGCCGTTCCGGGGGTCGGGTTTCGCCTACACTTCCCACGCCGGGGCGCGCGCTGTCGATCTGCACTACCCCCGTTCTCACGTCAATGTGCACGTTGGTTTCCGTTCCGCTTATGCCGAACTGCAAACGGAAGACTGATAAACTGTGTGGGCTTGCGGTAGCAAGTCCCACACTTTTTTAAAACAGTAAAAAGGAATAAAAAATGGAGAAGCAAAACGCAGCGCCGAAGGCCCCAGGGGAACAACAGCTGGACGGCATAGGAAATAATGCCAAAACAGAAGACTTCCGCATGAAAAATAAGGTGTATGAAATTATCAAGTACGGAAATATTGCGCTGAAAGATTTTCCAAAGTATGAGCGGGCAACGCTGGCCCGTGAAATCCGGCAGTCCATGTATACCATATTGCGCCTGGTGATCACCCTGGAAAACAAGCACTATAAAAAGACCACGCTGGGAGAACTGGACACGGAAGTGGACGTACTGCGGCATTTCATACGCCTGGCGGCAGATGAAGAAATGTACCCGGATAAAAGACCGTGCCTGCCCATGCGGAAATATGAGAACTGGGCGAAGTTAATCAACCACCTGGGCGGCCAGATCGGGAACTATGAAAAGTACGTCAATGGGGAGGCAAGCAAGGAACAAAATAAAGGTAAAAAGGGCAGCCAGTAAAATGGCCGCATTTTTATAGGGAAAGGGCCATTTAATCGGTGTCGTGGGCTGCCGTTCCGGGGGTCGGGTTTCCACCACACTTCCAACGCCGGGGCGTCCGCTGTCTATCTGTTCTACCCCCGTTCTGGCGTCCGTGTGAGCATTGGTTTCCGTTCCGCTTAACCCTAAATAAGGCCAGATTTGGTATAGGCTCAAGAGTCTATACCCCGTGCATTTAGGCATAAGGGGTCCTTTTCCTTTCCAATGGTCGAACAGGCCGCAGGAAAAATATATATTGCCGGGAAGACAGTTAGTAAGGCATACGCCCGAAAGCCAGGCGGGAAACTGGCAATTTGTCACGTTCCACGCCGGGGATTGCCTGGCGTGGATTTGCCCGGCCCTTTAATATGAGTTTTGGAGGTATCGCATGAAAAAAATCAAAAATCTTTTCCCGAAAATTTATGATTTTGAAAACCTTTTCTATGCCTACAAAGACGGCATAAAACAGAAACGTGACCGCCCGGACGTGATGGCGTACACGGAAAAGCTGGAAGAAAATCTGATCACCCTACAAAAATTTCAACAGCCACGGCATGGCCCAGAAACTGAACGATATATACAGACGGGAGGTGATGGGGAATGCTGCAAATTGACTGGAACGCATTGTGGGAGTGGGGGAAAAACCTGCTGGGACTGCTGGCAGCCGCCGGGATTGTCATTGATCTAACGCCGCATATCAAAATACAGCCGGTCCGTGCGCTTATAGGCTGGCTGGGGAAACAGCTAAACCGGGATATGCAGGAAAAGCTGGATAAACTGGCAAAAGATTTTGAGTCCCACAAGGTTGACAGCTGGCGTTCTGAAATATTGGAGTTCGCCAACTCCTGTATGAACCGCCGGAAGCATACAAAAGAAGAGTTTGACCACATTATTTCCGTGCATGACGATTACGCAGAATATGTGAAAACAAATAAGATCGAAAACGGGCAGGTTGATCTGGCGTATGAGTACATAGAAAAGCTATACCAGCGCTGCCTTGAAAAAAACAGCTTTCTGGTGGTAAGACCAGATGACGAAGACGGGGAGGAATGAAAGAATGATGATACTTGCCTTTTTGGCGGGCTTTATGGCCTGCCTTTTTGTTGTAATGATTTTTAATGCCAGGAACATTGCGGCAGCCCGCAGGCGGCGGAAAAAGGACCGCCAGGAACACCCGGAAAAGAAGATACAGGCCACGAAAGTGATTGTCTTTTCTGTCCTGGTGACGTATCACCTGGCCTTCCTGGTGGGCGTGTGGGTGGTGATCGTAAAGGACGTGTACCAGCTTTCCACCCTGCTGGCGTTTGTGGGGTCCGTGGCCGTCCTGGCAGTGGGTTTCTATTGCTGGAAATCCAAAGCGGAAAACCTTTTGAAAATCAAGCAGGCATTGCCGGATACAATGGCAAGTTTGTCTGATTTCAGCAACATGAGTTCCCAATAAAAAGAAGGAGGTAAAACGTGGAAGAGAAACAGAAAAGGGAGATTTCCCAGGCCGCCCAGAAAATCATTTTTGGGCAGGAAGGCAATTATGGTTCCGTCAATGCCAATGACAACGGGGCCGTGAGCGTGGGGAAGGTGCAGTGGCACGGCGGGCGGGCGCTGGCCCTGTTAAAAACGATCTGTGCGGCAGAGGCCAGGGCGGCGTCCATTCTGGGGGCTGCCCTTTATCATGAGATCACCACGGCGGCAAACTGGAACACCCGCACGGTGAACGCCCAGGAAAAGCAGGTGATCAGTAACCTGCTGGTGACGGACGCCGGAAAGAAGGCCCAGGACGATCTGGCGGAAAAGGACGTGTACGCATATGTGGAACACGGGCTGAAAGCCGGCGTGTCTGACCCTGCCGCCCTGGTATACTTTGCTGATCTGGAAAACCAGGGAGGCGGTGGCGCTTCCGCAAGAGTGGCGAAAGCCGCAAAGAAACCCGTAACCCTTGACACCCTGCACAGCGCTGGCCTGGCAGATCGTGTCATGGGCGAGTACAGCACCCGCCGGAATGATGTATACAAGGCGGCCAGGGCGCTGAATTTTGGCAGCCAGCAGACAGGAGGAAATACAAAGATGACAGAACAGGAACTGCGGCAGAAAGTGGCCAGCATTATCACCGCATGGGAAGGCGGGAAAAAGGGAAGCAAAGAACACCTGGAAATCCTGGCAACCTACAATGGCCACGCCCCGCTGGCCCGTGGCTACAGGGTACAGCCCCATGACGCATACTGCGCCACTACGGTGAGCGCCGCATATATCCTGGCCGGGATTGCCCAGTATACCGGGACGGAATGCGGGGTGCAGAAATTCATTGAACTGGCCATGAAAAAGGGTATCTGGACGGAGAATGATGCACACCGCCCCGGCCTGGGGGACGCCTGCTGCTATGACTGGCAGGACAACGGCGTGGGAGACAATACGGGAGCCGGGGACCATATCGGCATTGTGACGGAAACCGGAAGCAATTATTTTGTTGTCACCGAAGGCAATATGGACGGCGGGAAGATCGGGCACCGCAGGTTGAATTATAACGCCAGGTATATCCGGGGATTTATCACGCCGGACTTTGCGGACATTGCCCGGAAGCTGGGCGGCGGCACCAGCACCCCCACGGTATCCCAGGGAGGCGGCCAGAAGCCTGCTGCCGGACAGCCCGGCGGCAGCTACACGGTGAAGAAAGGGGACACGCTTTCCGCCATTGCGGCCAGATACGGAACCACGGTGCAGGCCCTGGCGGCCTACAATGGCATTGCGGACCCGAACCGTATTTCTGTAGGCCAGGTTATTAAAATCCCGCAGTAAGCGGCAGGAAAAAAGAGAAAGAGAGGAAAACGAGATGGACAACATTATTATGCAGGCAATCACCCTGGGGGTTATGGTGGGCGCTTTTGTATGCGGAAAGTATGTATTTCCCAACATGCCCAAAAACGTGGCGGATAAACTGAATGATCTGGCACCATGGGCCGGAAAGTTCGTGGTATGGGCCAGGGAGTTCATGAAGGCTTCCACGGGCCAGGAGAAAATGGACGCCGTGGTCAAGGAACTGTACAAGATCGCAGAGGAAAAGGGCATAAAGGTGACGGAAAACCAGTTGAAGGCCATTGCCCAGGCGGCGTATGAGGCTATGAAGGCAGGGGAGAAGGAAGCAGGCACCCAGGAAACCCAGGCAATGTATTATAAGATCGGACAAAGAGAAGTGGCAAAAGCCCCCATAGTGAATGTGTTCACAGGAGGCGCCCAGGCAGACCGCAGGCAGGCCGTGGCAACGGACAATGTGCCGGAAGGCGCCCTGGAAGAGAACCAGGACGGAACCGTCAATGTATATGGTGATGACGGGCAGAAAGTAGGGACGCTGGAAAAGGAAACGGCTGATCAGTTATCCGTGGGCGTGGAAGTAGTGGTGGAAAGCGAATAAAGCCCCGCCAGACGTGCCCAGGAAGCCCCAGAACAGAGAGAAAGCCCGCAGGTGGTATATTTTTTTACCGTCTGCGGGCTTTCTGCCGTTCCTGGGGCAAACAGGAGCGCCATTCACGCTTCCTGCATTTCGTTCCATACATGCGTCCCCAGTTCTTTCATGGCTTCCGGGTTTTCCTTTACGATCATGACGAAAAGAAAGGTTAAGAACTGGGATTTTGTATTTTGCCATTCTTCCGGGGTCATGTTCGGGTCCTGGGCCAGTTTCATTTCCAGAATTTTCTTTGTGATCTCCTGGCCTTCCGGGGTATTCAGTGCCGTTCTTTCCGCTTCCGTAACCTTTTCTACAAAGTCATTGAAATTATTTGCAATCATGTTCGTTCTCCCTTCTTTTTGTGGTGATGGGGGCAGCAGTGCCGCCCCCCCCTGCGGTTTATAAGTGTGTGGCCATTCCTGTGATTGCTGTGAAGATACCCTGTAACATATCGCAATAGACGCCTTTTTCCAGTCTGACTTCCTGGGTTTTATCTTCCGTCCAGGCGAAAGTCTTTTTATTCAAGCGGCCCGGCGTGAAGCGGAAGAACCGCATTGTATAGGTGTCGTCCGGGTCCAGGGTGATGTATAAGCGGTTCGCCCTGCTGTTATTTTTGGGGAGGGTCATTCTCAATGTGTTTCCGTCTGCAAGCAGGTGATTTGCCCCGGTCATTGCTAAAAATTTGTTTCCGCCCAACTGATCAAGAATTGTATTTGCGATTTCCATTTTGTTTCCGTCCTTTCCTTTACCTTATAAGTCCATTATATACTTACGGAAGTATAATTTCAATAGGGAAATTGCACAAAGTTACGGAAGTATATTTGTGCAAGGTTTATACTTCCGTAACAGAAAATAGTGTGGTATACTGTAAAAAACGGCATGGAGGGAAAATTGATGGAAGGTGAAGGAAGAAAATACCCCACGCCCAGGGGGGCAGCGGCCACAAGGGCGAAAAATAAGCACAGGGGAAAGAATTATGACCGGGGAGAACTGGCCCTGCCCAAAGGTATGAAAGCCAGGGTCCAGGAGGCGGCCCAGGCGCAGGGGCAGTCCTTTAATGCCTATGTTGAACAGGCAATCAAGGAGCGATACCAGAGGGAAACAGGCCAGGAAATGACCTGGGAGAGGGAGAAGGAAGAGGAAAGGTGATGGGACGGAAATAAAAGACCCCGGAGGGCAGCAGTCTTCCGGGGCTTTGTATATAGTGCATAGTTCAACAACTGATGTTTGACGAAAAATTTTGTACATAGGTAACAAATTTCATTTGTACTAACTTAACAGCACCCACAGGGAACCTTGACGAGGACACGGCGGGCGAAATCACGGGTATATTGAAGGAGAGCGCACATGGACTGAATAAATGCGTGATAGTTGTAACCCATTCAAACGAACTGGCAGCGCAGGCAGATGTTGTTTTGAACTTAAAACGCGGCAGCCTTCATATGGCTTAAATTTTTAATTGGAAATAGACAAAAGACAAACCGCCGCACTATGGCCATCATCCGCCATATGCGGCGGTCTGCCTTTTCCGCAGGCAGGCCGGGCGGTCTGATTTGGAAAGCGGGGAAATAAGAGGTAATATGCTTACACGGCCAGTATGGGCTGTGCGCTTATAGTCATTTCGTGCAATTTATGGGAGTTTCGTGCAATGGGATTTGATAGGATACCCCATAATCCGATATAATTTATAGTGGAGAAAAACACAGAATTGAGGGAAATGCGATGAAGATAGCGGTCTGTGATGACAGCAGGGAGGACAGGGGCGCGCTACGGGCGCTGCTGGAAGCCTGCGGGCATGATTTTGAGATAAGGGAATACGGCTCTGGCGAAGAGCTGTATGCGGATATGGGATATGTACGGGAATGCAGCATAGTGTTCCTTGACATCAACATGGAAGGCATGGATAAGGCAGTTGTATTAGTGACACATGATCCTCATATTGCAAGTTACTGTAAGAAAATATATTTCTTGGATGAAGGAAGAGTAGGCCGGCCATGTGTCAGGAATGGTAATCAGGGTGATTTTTATGACGAGATTATACATCATATGGCTTCGCTTCAATAACAAAAGACAGCAAGGAGCTTATTCTTCAATGGTCTGTGGTGTTTTCTTTCTTGTCATTGTCGCTCCTTTCTATCTGCGGTATAGAAAAAGGACAGTCGAATTAACGTCGGCTGCCCTTATAAAATTGCACTTGGATTTTAAGGTGTTGCTCGATAAATTGTAGTTGTTTTACCTTTGTCCAGCTTGTGTTTCGCTTTTGATTTGTTCCATTTCAGTTGCTACATATTCAGCGGTTATCTTTTGATATTCCCCATTAGCTTTTGGGAAAGATA
>OFGC01000499.1_pt1 | contig 38700 bp, 34 predicted proteins | sample 1521691 | NCBI WGS metagenome assembly OFGC01 (sample SAMEA3504121, study PRJEB24116) | mouse gut metagenome | biome: mouse gut; feature: mouse-associated habitat; material: faeces | place: Denmark | collected 2011
CTCCGGCAGCTATGCGGCAGGCTCTCAGCCAATCCTCATAGCCAATGATCCTGCTGCAGGACAGGAATTCAGCCACTGGACGGTGGATAATCCTGCAGATGCCAAGCTGGCCAGTACGGTGTTGTCTGCCACGGTAATCACCATGCCGGCCAGAAATGTGACGGTGACGGCTCATTACAGAGCAAAGGGTACCGGAAGCGGAAACACTTCTACCAGACCTCCTTCGTCTTCAGGCGGCGGAAGCGGGAGTACGAATAACAACAATCGCCCTAATCCTTCCTCCGGGACGGTGAATAACGGCGGAACCACGGTAGTAATTGACAAGAACGGCCTGTCCAATACGGGTGTAGTATCAGCTACGGTGAGAGGCTCTTCCGATAATTTCACCATCAAGATCTCGGAGAGCAGTGCGGCTACGGAAGCTGCTTTGAGAGCGTTGCTGGCTGAGTATGGTAATATTGACAATATTAAGTATTTCCCTATGGATATTTCTCTATATGATTCTACGGGAAATAATAAGATCACGGATACTACCGGACTGTCGGTGAGTATTACCCTGCCTCTGCCGGATTCCCTGATCACCTACGCGGGCAACAATAAGGTGGCCGGAGTGGTGAACGACAGGCTGGATAAGCTGTCTGCCAGGTTTACTACCATTGACGGTGTTTCCTGCATTACTTTCACGGCAGAACATTTTTCACCTTATGTGATCTATGTTGAGACCAATAATCTGTCGGCGGGAACCAACACAGATAATACGCCCAAGACCGGCGACGGAATCCATCCCAAGTGGTTCCTTTCTATCGGTTTGGCATGTATATCCTTTGTGCTGTTCATGAAGAGGGACAGCAGGAAGCTGAGGAAAGTGAAAGCCAGGGCCTGAGCCTGCCGGGGTGTATGGAAAGCTGTGAAACCGGGTATGACTCCCTGTTGGTTGCGGCGGGGTGTTGACTTAGAGAATAGGAAGATATATGAGAAAGAGAAGGAAATTCGGCGGCGTTCTGCTGATTATAACAGCGCTTGTCCTTATGATGCTTCCTGTATCGGAGGCAGATGCGGCTGCATCTGCTTCCGATTTTAAAATGGAGGGAAGCACACTTGTCAAATATCGGGGATCGGATAAGAACGTGTCTATTCCTGATACGGTGGAGGTTATAGGCGGCGGAGCATTCGAAGAAAACAAAAATGTAGAGCTGATAGTGGTTCCCAACAGCGTGAATAGAATTGAAGGTTATGCCTTCTGGGGATGTGACAGTCTGGATACGGTGGTGCTGGGAAAAGGGCTGACGCAGGTGGAGGATTTTGCCTTTGCCGGCTGCAAAGGACTGAAACAGATGACGATACCGGCAAATGTGACATCCATCGGCAACCAGGCTTTTGGTGACTGCGTAAATCTGAAGGATATTTCCATACCTCCCGAGACGACTCAGATTGCAGAGTCGGCTTTTGAGGGGTGTTACCAGCTGACCATACATTGCGAGGCCGGAAGTTCGGCGGACACCTATGCTCAGGCATTTTATGAGAGACAGAAGGAAATGCCGGAGTATGAGGATGTGCCGGATTATACTCCGGACACTCCGGATTCCGATGCCTCAGATCCCTCGTCGGAGCCCGAGGAAGAGCCCTCCGCAGATCCCACACCGGCTCCTGCCCCGGAGCAGCCTTCAGGCGGAGAAAATGTTCTGGGAAGCTCCTGGGTGGTGGGAAACAGAGCCTATGTGTATATTCCCACAGGAAATCTGCAGGTATTGGGCGGAAATGCAGGCGGGACAAATTCCGGAACAGGAGAGGGACAGGGTGCTGCCGGACAGACCGGCGAGATACCTGCTGCCGGCAGTCTGTGGGCCGATAATTTTGCTGGCGGCGGGCTCGCGAAATATACCGTCGTGGATGGGCAGATTGTGGCCGACCAGGCATATTATGGCAGCCGGGGGCTGGGAAGCGTGGCGCTTCCGGAGGGTATCCGGGAAATCGGACAGTTTTCCTTTGCCAGAAGTTCCATAACGGATATTGTGATTCCGGAGGGAGTGACGGATATCGGCTACGGTGCGTTTTATCATTGTGACAGCTTGACCCAGGTAACTTTGCCGGAATCTGTCAAAAATGTAGAACCCAAAGCTTTTGAAAATACAGCATGGCTTAAGGCGTTCCTGGAGAGTGGAGAAGAGTTTCTGATCTCCGGAGGCGTACTGGTGTCCTATAGCGGAAATGAAGCCGCAGTCACGGTACCGGAAGGAGTACGGGTCATCGGGGCGGAGGCTTTTGCCGGCCACGGAGAGATTCAGAGTGTGACTTTGCCGGACAGCGTACAGGTTATAGGTGAAGGGGCTTTTGAAAATTGCGGTAAACTTGTTCAGCTGAACCTGGGCAGAGGGGTGGAGGAAATTAAGGACAGGGCTTTTTCTGGCTGCGGTATTTTCGAAGCCGGGGCATTTCGAATTCCTGCTTCTGTAAGGAAAATGGGGCTGAGGGCTTTCGACGGTGTGGAGCTGCAGTACGAGGGCGAAATGCCGGAGCTGACCTATGAGGCTTCTGCAGGAAGGCTGTCCAACGAGAGCTATAGAGGGCTTGGAGAGGAAAGCGGAGAGACTGCGGGAGTAACCCTGGCCGGCTCGGAGGGAGCGGCCCATCTGGAGGGAGCGGTTCGAAGCTATACGCTTTCGGTATCCATGCCGGAGGACGTTCAGGCAATGGAAGCTGCCTGCCAGCGGTCCTTTCAGAGCTCCATGCCTGAAAATATGACGGTTTACGATTTAACGCTGACGGATGCCAGCGGAATTCCTTTGACAAAGCTGGGGAAAAGATTATTGACGGTGGTGCTTCCGGTTCCGGAAAATCTGGCAGGTCAGAAGCTGTCGTTGATTACTCTTGACCGAAATGGTCAGCCGGAGGCCCTGCCTGTGGAAAGGGTGTCTTTAAACGGAACAGAAGCGTTTCGGTTCCAGACCAACCATTTATCGTTGTTTGGCATCTATGGACTTGGTGAGGCGGAGGCCGGAGAAGAGCTTCAGGAGGTAGATGTGACTTGGGCGGATATGAGCGCCGGACCTCAGAGTGCAGCGCAAAAGCCGGTTCCCTGGGCGGTTTATCGGTTGATGGCGGGAGGAATCCTGCTTGCATCAGGTTTGTTTCTTCTGTTGACTATGGGTGAAAGAAAGCGCCGTATACCGGATAAGAATTGAGTAAATATTTAAGTGGAAGATATGCAAATGCCCGGGCATGTAATAGGTGTGCTCCGGGCATTTTGCGTTTTCTTATTGACATCCTATATATTAATGTTAGAATGTATTTGCATAGTTTCGGGTAGTAATTTTTGGGGCCGGATGTGATTTAAAAATATAGGAGGGGAAAGCTATGGCAGAAATAAATCCGACACAAACATATGGGAGAGCAGGGGAAAGAAACAGCTGGCAGAAGATGGGGATATCGGCGGCGGGGTCGATTCGTGTCAGAATTATATTTATAGCAATGCTGGCTATTGTGAGTGTAAGTGTTACGCAGATCATAATCTTTGGCTCTATGTCCAGGCAGCAGTTTAAGGACATGGTGATATGCTATATGGAGGATCTGGCAGATTCTTATCAAAAGACCATGAATATCCGAGTGGCGGATCTTGCAGAGGAGGGACGGCAGCCGGATGTAGAATTCTGGGAGGAGATGGTTGGCGGTCTGGACATTATGGGCATGGAAGGCTCTTATGCTTATATTGTGGATCGGAATGGAACCATGTGCTATCATCCTACGGCAGACAGGATCGGAAGCCGGGTGGAGAATGAGGCGGTGAATGCTGCGCTTGTGGAATTAAAGCAGGGAATTATTCCCCAGAAGGCTGTTTCCATCAAATATGTATATCGAGGAGAAAATAAATATGCCGCATACAGTGTAACGGAGGATGGCTCCTACATTTTTGTTATAACGGCAGACGAGACTACGGCATTGAAATCTTCAAACGAAAACATGAAGTCTTCAGATGAGATCGTTATTGCTTCCATTTTCTGGGGATGCATTACGATGCTTATCTGTATGGTTATCGTATTTTTCATCTGTGATATTATTGTAAAACCCCTTAAGAAGATAGCAGAACTTGCAATGACATTTGCGGAGCTGGATTTCAGGGAAGACCAGGATCAGAAAAAGCTTAGCGTCAAGAAGGATGAGATCGGTGCAATAAGCCGGGCGGTAGATACTTTGCGCGGACATTTATGCAGGGTTATAGGCCGGATAGAAAGCCATAGCGCTACGGTTATGGAGACTTCTCATATGCTGAGCGAGGATGCGGATTCAATCTTCGGAACGGTTAAACAGGTGGAACGAGCCGTGCAGGAAATGGCAAAGGGGTCTACATCTCAGGCGGGAGAGACGCAGCAGGCCATGGAAAGTATCGTTCTGATGGGAAGCATGATCGAAGAGAACAGCATGGAAATGGAGGAGTTACATAAAACAGCTGAGGGGATGTATTCTTCCAGTGAAGTGGCAGCCTCTGCTCTGAGCACGATGGATACGGTAAATCGGAAAGCGCAGCAGGCTATAGACCTGATTTATGAGCAGACCAATACGACTAATGAATCTGCCATGAAGATCAAAGAGGCGGCAACACTGATTACATCAATTGCGAACCAGACGAACCTGCTATCTCTGAATGCGTCGATTGAAGCGGCCAGGGCGGGAGAGCAGGGACGAGGATTTGCCGTTGTGGCGGGGCAGATCCAGAAGCTGGCGGAGGAATCCAATGAGTCGGCAAAACAGATCGAGGGGATTATTGCCCATCTCATACAGGATTCTGAGAAAGCGGTTCAGACAATGGATGAAGTTAAAGTGGTCATGGAGAATCAGAATGAAAATGTGGAGCTGACCAGAGAACAGTTTTCGGAGATGCATTCCGGTGTCAAAAAGACTATAGAGGGTATAAGAAGCATCGCTGAGAAGATGGAGCAGATTGATTCTACACGGTCCGGTGTAGTGGATATAGTACAGAATCTGACGGCTCTTGCAGAGGAAAATGCGGCGGGAACAGAGGAGGTGTCTGCTTCCGTAACAGAGGTGGGAGAGCATATGTCCCGCATTGCCGGAAAATCGGGAGAATTAAGACAGATAGCCGACGAACTGCAGTCGGAGATAGAGGTATTTACCATTTAATCTGAGTAAAGGGCTGTAAATATATAACGGCAGGCGAGGGTGATTTTGATGGGAACATATTTGAATCCCGGAAATAAAGGATTTCAAGAAATTTTGCAGTCAGAATATGTGGATAAAACGGGGTTGATCGCCTTGGTCAATAAGACGTTGGGGACAATAGGGAAATTGACCTGTATCAGCAGGCCAAGGCGTTTTGGCAAGTCTTATGCGGCGAAGATGCTTTGTGCATATTATGACTGCTCCTGCGATTCGCATGGTCTTTTTGATGATAAGGAGATTGCGCAGACAGAAGGATATCTGGTACATTTAAATCAGTATAATGTGATTAATCTTGATATTACTGGTTTTATTTCCGATGCAGCAAGACTGGATATGCCGCTCTCAAGTGTGCCCAATATGATTGTCGACGCGGTTTATGGAGAATTGACAGAAGCTTATCCGGAATTGAGCAGCAAAGGCTTTACGGATGCTATGATCGGCTATGTGGAAAAATCAGGAAAAGAATTTGTATTTATTATTGATGAATGGGATGCGCTGATACGTGAGGCAAAGAGCGATGCGGCAGTCCAGAAAAAGTATCTGAATTTTCTCAGGGGACTGTTTAAAAACAGCAGCTTTACGCCCAGGGTAGTGGCAGCGGCGTATATGACGGGAATTCTGCCGATCAAGAAAGATGGTTCGCAGTCGGCTATTTCGGATTTTAAGGAATATACCATTCTGGGCCCCGGCAGATTTGCGGAATTTACAGGCTTTACAGAAAGAAATGTCAAGTTACTGTGTGAGAAATATAAGATGGATTTCGAGAATGTGAGGCGATGGTATGACGGATATGATTTTCCTGGATATGGAGCCATTTATAATCCCTATTCGGTGATGTGTGCCATGCAGGATCAGAAGTGTCGTTCTTACTGGCAGAGGACTTCCGCAGCAGAATCGTTGATGACGTACATTAACATGGATTTTGAAGGACTGCAGGAGATCATTGCCAGATTGATAGCCGGTGAAGAAGTTGAGGTCAGGACCGACAGGTTTGAAAATGATTTTGAAACGTTCAAGAGCAGGGATGATGTATTGACACTGTTGATTCATCTGGGCTATCTTACCTGGCATGAGGGAGACGGGACAGCGCATATCCCTAACGAAGAGGTTCGGACTACATTTGAAAAGATTCTTGAGGGAACAGGAGTAAGTACAAAGTGGATAGAGCTGATCAACCGTTCTCGGAAGCTTTTGGAGGATACGATTGCCGGAAACTCGGAAGCGGTAGCCAAGGCGATAGGGGAGATACGTGATACGCAGTATGCACCGACTTTCTATAATGATGAACAGGCGCTGCGTTACGTGATCAAATTTGCGTATATTGCTGCGGTAGATCAGTATCACAAGATTGAGGAGCTTCCGTCAGGGAAGGGGATTGCGGATGTGGTGTATCTGCCGAAGCGGAAATCAATGCTTCCGGCATTGATCATTGAGCTGAAATGGAATAAATCGTCAGAGGGAGCAATTGATCAGATAAAGGCTAAAAATTATCTGGCAGTATTGGAGGATTATGGCGGCGAGATTGTGACAGTCGGAATCAATTATGATGCGAAGACGAAAGAACACAGCTGTGTGATCGAGAGAGTGTAAGCGCTCGTCTGCTTACGAAGCAATAACAGAAAGAAACGCCTGGGCATACAATAGAAATAAGTATATGCCGAGGCGTTTTGTTATATGCTGCGTGTCAGGGAGCAGATTGAAGATATATGGGGAGATAATACAAACGGAGGAAGCGGCGTGACCATTGCCGTGCTGGATACAGGCTGTGCGAGGCATCCTGATCTGACGGGAAGAATTCTTTGCTTTCGGGATTTTGTAGGCGGAAGAAATCTGATGTATGATAATAACGGACATGGAACGCATGTCTGCGGAATCTTGTCCGGGAATGGAGGACTGTCCCAGGGCCGGTACCGGGGAATGGCACCGGGAGCAAAACTGGTGGTAGGAAAGGTTCTGGATGAACAGGGAGACGGATCCACGGAGGAAATGCTGGAGGGTCTTGACTGGATTTTGGAGATGAAGGGAAAATACAACATCCGCATTTTGAACATTTCTGTAGGAATTGGTAATCTGGAAGAGAAGGAGAAAGAAAGACGGCTTCAGGAGAAGATCGATAAAATATGGGACAGCGGGATTCTGGTGGTCTGTGCTGCGGGAAACAAGGGGCCTGGGGATGGTACGGTATCTTCCGTGGGCGGATGTGCCAGGGTTGTGACCGTGGGATGCCACGACGGAGGATATTTTCCGGAAAATCCTCATCGATGTGAGCTGTATTCAGGATGGGGAGTGCCGGGAAGTGCTGTGAGAAAGCCGGATGTGGTGGCGCCGGGGACAGACATCGTATCCTGCAATGCAGGATATCTGGGATTTCGCGGTAAATGGAAGGATGCTTATGTGATAAAGAGCGGTACATCCATGGCCACGCCCGTTGTGTCCGGAGCCGCGGCTCTGGCGCTACAGAAGTTTCCGGATATGTGCAATGAGGAGTGTAAGTCAAAGATTCAGTTTACGGCCACGGATCTGGGGCTTCCCTGGAACCGCCAGGGGTGGGGAATGATCAATGTAAGGAGACTGCTTGATTGAGACAAAAAGTGAATAAAGTAATATATATAAAACAAAAAAAGTGAACTAAGTTTCTATATTGACAGGGATCATGATGAAATAGTATACTGTACAAAGGGGACTAAAAGGATATGTTAAAAATTATTTTTGGGTGTATATAGCGCAAAATGAAAAGGAAGTGAATGGATAGAGACATGGAAGCAATAAGAATGAATAATAATATTGAAATGAACGAAGAAGTGAAAAGAAAAATTGACACTTTCACCTCAAAAAAGCGCAGGGAGGTTATGGAGGCACTTTATCCCAACCATAGGATTCCCCATGGTGAGCTTGCTAAAGCCATAGATTCTCCGGCGGCTTCCTTGTCCAATATTTTGCTTAACTTTGAGAATTTCGAATATGCATTGATAGACAGTGTCAGTGAAGGAAAGCGGCGTTATTACTACCTGACCAAGTTGGGAAGGGAGTATGTTGAAAGTTGTAGAAGGTTGGAGAAGAGCGGGGAAAAGGGGAAGATTATACGTGATGCTCTTCAGATGATCCAGAAGGCCAAGGAGAGTTTGAACGAATTTCAGGCATTGGAAGATGAGTGGGAGATTGGCCTGGAAGATGCGTTGATAGCAAGGATAGAATGCCGGAGGGTTTCGGAGAATGAAAGTCAGAAGGCTGTAGACGAATTTATAAAATATGCAGAATGTGCGTTGGTCACTGACTATGATAATCAAATAGTAAATGTTTTGAGGCTATTACAGGACAATTCCATTTTGCAGATCAGATTTTCAAGGTTTATAGAAAAATTTGATTGGTTCAGGCCTGTGCTGGAAGTCTGGGAAAACGGAATCGATGCCCTGCAGATGTATGAATTGCTGAACGCAGCCGTTTCCGGCAGCAAGGATAAGGGACGCAGCTATGCGGAGATGCCGGAATGGGATGAGGAGTACAACAGGCTGACAGAGGGAATCCGGTATGTTGCTGAAAGGGCTGACAGAACCGATACCTCCATGCTTTACGAATGTTTTAACCGATATCTTGCAGGTAATCAGATATTGAGCGGGTTTCTGGCAAGGGAAGTTTTTACTCAATACGGGGAGAAAAAATCATACAATTATGAAGGAAATGTAGAATAAACGGCAAAAGAGATGAACACGTAAAAATATAGAAGCCCGTGTGCAAGGTTGCTGTTTGTGAACTTTGTATGTGGGCTTTTTACATTGCGAGAAAGGAGGACGCCGCCATGGCAGATAAAATAAGAAATATAGAAGATGCCAGGCGGCAGAACCGAAACAAGAAATCAAAGCTGAATAATAGCAGTGCGAATAATGGAAGATTGGATGATAACAGGCAAAAGCGGATGAAAAAGAGGACCATTGTGTCAGTCATTGGCCTTGTAATTTGGTTTGTGATACTGATCATTCTGGCATGGGCTTTTGGCAAATTTTATGGTTTTTTAAATACTTTCAGCGATTTGTTGATGAATTTTGCAGGTCAGATTTCTGCGGGAATTATAGCATCTATTGTAGCCGCGTTTTTGGCTGCAAATAAAATGGGTTGGCCTAAGGTATGGACAATTGTTTCTGCTTTCTGCTTTATCATGGCAATAATACTGTGTATCAGTTCCATTAAGCTGATAACTATGGAGAAAGATAAGAAGACGAAGGAGGAACCGGCTGCGGCTCAGGTAGAGCAGACTGAGCAAGCGCCGCAGGACGAGCAGTCTGAACAGAGCGAAACAAGGACCGTCTATGAGGTAAGGCGTTATTCCTTAAAGGATGATCCCTTTATAATAGAGATTGAAGCTTACTGTGGAGTGGAGAAGGGGGCCATAGAAGAGGAAGAGGCTTCCCAAAAGCGTGCCGAGCTTATATTGGAAGATATCGAAACGGAGAGGAGGGCCAGGAAGGAAAGGGAGGTTCCCCAAAGCTTTTATGAGAATCGTGATATTGCTGATTTTCAGTACGGCACATATGTGGATCAGCTTAAAAGAGCAGATATGGTGGAAAGAGAGACTGTTCGCTCGACAATCAAGAAGATAAGGCTGGATGTTCTAAAAGACGCTAAAGAGCATCGGATAAAGGCGGACGAGCAGTATAAGGATCCGGAAAACCAGCGTCATATCGCATTGTATTGTATTGATTTATGTGATGAGTATCTTCGGGACGGAGATATAAACTCTGCCTGGGAGAATGCGGAGGAAGGAGCTCAGTGGGCGGTTTGGTCAATTTATAATGCCGTGATAAAAGGGAACGCAGATACAATGAATGAAGGATATCAGGTATTGGAGGATCTGGTAAAGCGGTTGGAAGAAATGAGCGGACAAATCAGCGGAGAGGTCATCGAGAACGTACAAAACTGCAGGAATGCATATAGAATTGTACTGCAGAATATGAAGTAATATGATTTACCTGTTGCTGAAGAGGTCTCTTTTAATCTTTTGCAAAGGATCAAACGGGTGTTGACCTGGAGTGCACTTCAGGTGTTAGTATAAATCATACAAAATTGCAGAGAGAGGAGGCGCTTTGATTGGAATACAGGATTCACAAAAGAACCGGGGACAGAATCAGTGTGATCGGCCTGGGCACCAGCTATATAGCGGAGGCGTCGGAAAAAGAGGCGGTGGATGCACTGCTTCTGGCATATGAAAATGGGATCAACTATGCGGATCTGGCCACCGCCGGAGCTAAGACCTTCGAATATTATGGAAAGGCCTTTGCAGATCTGAGAGAGGACATGTATTATCAGGTTCATTTCGGCGCTAATTATGAGACGGGAGAGTACGGGTGGACCACAGACGTGGAAAAGGTAAAGGTGCAGATCGGCTGGATGCTTGACAGCCTGAAAACGGATTACATCGATTACGGATTTATTCATTGTTTGGACGCGGCTTCCGATTGGCGCTCATACAGGGAAGGCGGTGTACTGGAGTATCTGTTGGAGATGAAGGAGAAAGGGATTGTCAGGCATATTGGTCTTTCCACTCATACGCCCAAGCTGGCCAACATCGTACTTGATATCGGACTTGTGGAGCAGTTAATGTTTTCCATAAATCCGGGGTATGATTATCAGCACGGCGAATATGCAAAGGGCAGTGCGGCGGAGCGGAGAAAGCTGTATCAAAGATGTGAGGCGGAAGGAGTTGGGATTTCCGTGATGAAGCCCTTTTCCGGCGGACAGTTGTTGAATGAGAGGACCTCGCCTTTCGGAAAGGCACTCACGAAATACCAGTGTCTGCAGTATGCTCTTGATCAGCCGGGCGTGGTGACAGTGCTTCCCGGGATACGAAATGCGCAGGACGTGAAACAGCTGCTGGGATTTTTGGACGCACCTCAGGAGGAGCGGGACTATGGAATTCTGGGATCTTTTACGCCTGTTGACGCCATGGGAGTGTGCGTGTATTGTAATCACTGTCGTCCTTGCCCGGCAGGACTGAATGTGGGATTGATCAACAAATATTATGACCTGTCGGCGGCAGGAGACATTATGGCGGCAGATCACTATAGAAAGCTGGAAAAGCATGCCTCCGATTGCGTGGGATGCGGACACTGCGATGACCGCTGTCCATTTGGGGTAAAGCAGTCTGAAAGAATGCAAAAAGTAGCGGAATATTTTGGAAAGTGAAAATTGCGCGGCAGATGAGATCAGGAATCCGGTGGTTGAATCGTTATTTTTTTGAATGGGAGCAGGGCTGAACGGTTACTTTCTTTTATGGATTTTCCAGGAAAACATTGACAGACCCGGTATAATTGTATACACTAATACAAGCATCAGGAATCAGAAGGATTTTCGGGGGAACGCTGAATAAAGCGTTTTCCGCAGTTTGTTTATTTGAAAAGGGGAATGATAAATGCGAGATAATGAGATGTTCCAGAATCGCCCGATTTCCATGAACCAGAAAAATAATCTGCTGGAGATCGAGGAGCATATGTATATATTGGACGACGTGAAGAAGCCCAATGTTTTCCGGAATATGTTTCCTTATTCAGAAATACCAAAGATTCCTTTTAACGACAGAATCGTGCCCCATAATATGCCCAGAGAAATATGGATCACGGATACCACCTTCCGGGACGGGCAGCAGTCCAGGGCCCCATACAGCACAGAGCAGATCGTCACAATCTATGATTATCTGCACAAGCTGGGAGGTCCGAACGGCATGATTCGTGCCAGCGAGTTTTTCCTGTACAGTAAAAAGGACAGGGATGCAGTGTATAAGTGCATGGAGAGGGGATATGCGTTTCCGGAGGTTACCAGCTGGATCCGCGCCAGTAAGGAGGATTTTAAGCTGGTGAAGGAAATCGGCATGAAGGAGACGGGAATTCTGGTAAGCTGCTCCGATTATCATATTTTCCTGAAGCTGAAGATGACCAGACGCCAGGCTATGGATCATTATCTCAGTGTTATCCGCGAGTGTCTGGAGGAGGGGATCAGTCCCAGGTGTCATATGGAGGATATCACCCGGGCGGATATCTATGGGTATGTGGTGCCTTTTTGTCTGGAGCTGATGAAGCTTATGGAGGAATACAAAATTCCCATAAAGGTGCGTGCCTGCGATACAATGGGATACGGGGTTAACTATCCGGGAGCGGTTATTCCCAGAAGCGTTCAGGGCATTATTTATGCCATTCATACGCACGCGGGTGTGCCCCATGAGCTGATTGAATGGCATGGCCATAATGACTTTTACAAGGCGGTGAGCAATTCCACCACAGCCTGGCTCTACGGCTGCTCCGGCATCAATACCTCTTTGTTCGGCATCGGTGAAAGGACAGGAAATACGCCCCTGGAGGCCATGGTCTTCGAATATGCCCAGCTGAAAGGTGATCTGAACGGCATGGACACTACGGTGATCACGCAGCTGGCAGAGTATTACGAGAAAGAGATCGGTTATCAGATTCCGCCCAGGACGCCCTTTGTGGGAAAGAACTTCAACGTGACCAGGGCGGGTATTCACGCCGACGGGCTGTTGAAGAATGAAGAGATCTATAATATTTTCGACACGGAGAAATTTTTGCACAGGCCGGTGCTCTGCGCTGTTTCCAACACCTCAGGCCTGGCGGGCATCGCTCATTGGCTGAACACCTATTACCGGCTTCCGGAGGAGCGCCAGGTGGACAAATCCTCCGAGCTGGTGAAGGAGATCAAGAGATGGGTGGATGAAGAGTATGCGGGAGGACGTGTCACCGTCTTGACGGACGAGGAGATCGTGAAATGTGTGGAACGGGTCTGCGGGGAGCTGGGACTGGAGCTTCCGGGCCGGTGTTAAGTGCGCGCCAATCGGCGCAAATTGGTGCGGCTTGAGAGAGCCGGTGCTATGATCCGATCTGGAATGGAGTGAAAATGAGTCATTATAATGTTGAAAAAGAGACTACGGACAAGTATTCTCTACGGGGCCGTGTTTTTCATAAGCTGAGAGAGGACATTTTAAGCGGCAGATATGAAGAGCACGAGGAATTGAAGGAGATGGCCATCAGCGAGGAGATGGGGGTGAGCCGCACACCTGTCAGGGAGGCTTTCCGGCAGCTGGAGCTGGAGGGATTGATCAGGATCATTCCCAACAAAGGCGCCTATGTGACGGGCATCACAAAAAAGGATGTGAAGGATATCTATATGATACGTTCCCTGCTGGAGGGGCTGTGCGCCCGGTGGGCTACGGAGCATATCACGAAGGAACAGATGGAGGAAATGGAGGAGAATGTTTATCTGGCGGAGTTCCATGCCCAGAAGGGACATATGGAGCAGCTGGCAGAGCTGGATAACCGCTTCCATGATATTATGTACGAGGCCTGCGACAGCAAGCTGCTGGAGCATCAGCTGAAGGATTTTCACCAGTATGTGCTGCGGGTGAGGCGCAAGACCCTGGCCAAGGCGAACCGGGGGATCAAATCCAACGCGGAGCACAAGGGCATTATGGAGGCCATTAAAGCCGGAAACGGGGAGCTGGCGGAGAAGCTGGCGCATCAGCATATGATCAATGCCTATGAAAACATGGTGGAGAACGGCCTCAAAGAGGCTTATGACAGAAGCGAGGAGGAGCCGGCGCGTTCCGGCGGGGAGACAAAGGGCGGCTTCGGCGGCCAGAAAGGAATCGGTATAACAGATGGAAAGAATTAAGATGACCACGCCGCTTGTAGAGATGGACGGGGACGAGATGACCAGGATTCTCTGGCAGATGATCAAGGAGGAGCTGCTGATTCCCTACATTGACCTGAACACGGAATACTATGATCTGGGGCTGGAGATGCGCAATGCCACCAATGATCAGGTGACCCTAGACTCCGCTCATGCCACATTGAAATACAAGGTTGCGGTAAAATGCGCCACCATTACGCCCAATGGGGCCAGAATGAAGGAGTACAACCTGAAGGAGATGTGGAAAAGCCCCAATGGAACCATCCGGGCCATTCTGGACGGCACGGTGTTCCGGGCGCCTATCCTGGTGAAAGGTATTGTGCCTTATGTGAAAAACTGGACCAGGCCCATCACCATAGCCCGTCATGCCTACGGTGATGTCTATAAAAATACGGAAATCAAGGTTCCCGGACCCGGCCGGGCGGAGCTGGTGTATACGGCGGCGGACGGCACTGAGACCAGGGAACTGATCCATGAGTTTAAGGGAGCCGGGATCCTGCAGGGGATCCACAATACGGAGGAGTCCATATACAGCTTTGCCAGGGCCTGCTTTGGCTATGCCGCAGACACCAGACAGGATCTGTGGTTCTCCACAAAGGATACCATCTCCAAAAAATATGATCATACCTTTAAGGATATTTTTCAGGAGGTTTATGACACGGAATACAAAAACCGGTTCAAAGAGCTGGGAATTGAGTATTTCTATACGCTGATTGACGATGCGGTTGCCCGGGTCATCCGTTCCCAGGGCGGTTTTATCTGGGCCTGCAAAAATTATGACGGAGATGTAATGTCAGATATGGTGGCCACGGCCTACGGCGATCTTTCCATGATGACCTCAGTACTGGTATCTCCCAGCGGAGCATATGAATATGAGGCGGCCCATGGGACGGTTCAGCGCCATTATTACAAGCATCTGAAAGGGGAAGAGACCTCCACCAACTCCATCGCCACCATTTTTGCCTGGACCGGAGCCTTGAGAAAAAGAGGGGAGCTGGACGGCAATGAGGCTCTCTGCGCTTTTGCACAGAAGCTGGAGCAGGCTTGTATCAAGACGGTGGAGGAGGGAAAGATGACAAAAAGTCTATCCCTGATATCCACCTGCAAAAATCCTGTGATCCTGAACAGCCTTGAGTTCATCCGGGCGATCCGGGCAACGCTGGAGGCTCTGTGAGGGAATTTTCCATCTTATAACGGGAGGGGCTGATACCCGTATGCTCCTTAAACAGCTTTGAGAAATACAGCGGATCGGCAAATCCGCAGGATACAGAGGTGCTTTTCACGGAGGAATCCATGGAAAGCATCTTTTTTGCCTGCTCCAGGCGATAGGTCTGCAGGTAGGCCATGGGAGACATATGTAAATTGGTCTGAAAGAGGCGATAGAGGGTCACTCTGCTCAGGTGCATCATAGAACAGAGGGAGTTTACGTGGAAGTCGTGGTGGTAATAGTTAGCGTGGATCAGGGTGAGCGCGGTATCCAGACGTCTGATTATATCGGTACTGTCTTTCGCAGGCGTCGGAAACTGGTCGGCGTAGACTCCAAGGAGCGCCAGCATCAGGCCGCCGGCCTGGCTGCGGTTTTTGCCAAGCCAGTCCAGGCTCATGATCCGCTGGTACAGAGGCAGAATCTGTTCCTGGCTGATAAAGGGACAGACAGGATTTGAGGCCTGCCATCCGTCTCCTGCCAGGTGTTCGGCGGCTTTGGCGCCTGTAAAGTCGATCCAGGCATACTCCCAGGGATCCTCCGGATCCGGGTAGTATTTTGCCATGGCCAGGGGGGTGATGAGAAAGCTTTGCCCTGCTTTGACAGGATATATTTTCCCGTTTGTCTCCAGAGTGCCCTGCCCCCGGAGAATATAATGGATTACATAGCAGGTGCGCATTCCCGGTCCCCAGCTGTGCAGATCGGCGCAGTCCTGTCTGCCCGCACCGGCCAATTGGATGGTTTGTTCCGAATAGTATTCCATGTGTGTTCCCGTTGTCCTCCAATAATGCTAAAACGCTTTAAGGATGCATAGAGCGCTGCTTTTGTGAACGAAAAATCCATGTTATAGAAACAATAACATATAGATTTGAAATAAAAATGCATATTATAATCAGTTTACAAGATTTCTTGTGATTGTCAATGGTCAAGCCGCACCCTGCGGCAGAATGGAGGAAGATATGGTTAAATTGACACCGCCTATGGGGTGGAATTCCTGGAACACATTTGGAGAGAACATCAGTGAGAAGCTGATCATGGAGACTGCCGATATTATGGTTCAGAGCGGTCTGCTGGAATGCGGATACGATTATCTGGTAATTGATGATTGCTGGTCTTTGAGGGAGCGGGATGCCCAGGGAAGACTGGTTCCGGATCCGGCGAAATTTCCCAACGGTATGAAGGCAGTGGCTGACTATGTACATTCTAAGGGCCTGAAGTTCGGCATGTATTCCTGTGCGGGAAACCTTACCTGTGCAGGCTATCCCGGAAGCTATGAGCATGAGTTTGTGGATGCGGAGACCTTTGCGGAGTGGGGGGTGGATTTCCTGAAATATGATTATTGCTATCACAGTCCCATTGTTGCAGGAAAGTATTTGTACCGCCGTATGGGACTGGCTTTGGAAAACTGCGGAAGGGATATTCTGTTCAGCGCCTGTTCCTGGGGAAGCGACGAGACTCATGAGTGGATCAAGGAGTCAGCAGCCGGCATGTGGCGTTCCACCGGAGATATTTTCGATACCTGGGAGTCGGTGAAGGAACTGACAAAGCAGCAGGAAAAGCTTCATCCTTTCAATGGAGTGGGATGCTTTAATGATATGGACATGCTGATCGTGGGAATGTACGGTAAAGGAAACGTAGGCCTGAAGGGCTGCAACGACACCCAGTACAAGACCCATTACTCCATCTGGGCGCTGCTGGGATCACCTCTGATGATCGGCTGTGACCTGCGGAGTATGAATGAAGAAACCCGAAAGATTCTGACCAATAAGGAGCTGATCCGCATTAATCAGGATCCTGCCTGCCGTCAGCCCGTAAAGCTGAGCGGCATCTGGTGCGGAGAGGATATGGTAATCTATGCCCGCATGCTGGCAGGCGGTGATATTGCCATCGGAATTTTTAATCTGAGTGAAAATCCGGGAGCCGGAAGGTTTAACTTGGATGAGCTGGGGCTTCCCAACAGCACGGGAAGGACACTGGAGATGACGGAGGTGTGGACCGGAGAGAAGCTTTTAGTGACCAATTCCACAATTTCCCGGAATCTGGCACCTTTCGACTGTGAGGTGTTCCGGGCCAGGCTGGTGAGGCAGTAATGAGCCAGAAATGTATGCAGTGTGAGCGGGAGCTGACTTTCAACGAGATCGGCGCTCATAAAAAGTTTATTAACAGAGGAAGCCGGTCTTTTTTATGCCGCATATGTCTTGCAAAAAAGCTGGATGTTCCTCCGGAGCTGATCGATGAAAAGATAGAGTATTTTAAGCTGCAGGGCTGCACGTTATTCGTGTAGCCCTGCATTTGCTGTTAGGATTGACACAATTTTGTCGATCTGATATTATGAAATACGATAGTTTTGAGAAAACGTCAGGAGCGCCGCCGGGCGCTTTTCGTTGGAGGGGAACAAGTTGGATGAGAGAGAGATTTCACAGGCTGTCATAGGCCGTCTGCCCAGATATTTCCGATATTTGGGGGAATTAAAGGATGAGGGAGTGGAACGGATATCGTCCCAGGAGCTCAGCGGACTGATGAAGGTGACAGCCTCTCAGATTCGGCAGGATTTCAACAACTTCGGAGGCTTCGGCCAGCAGGGCTACGGCTACAATGTGGAATATTTGTATTATGAGATTGGCCGGATACTGGGTCTGGACAGGCAGCACAATTTTATTATTGTGGGTGCGGGAAATCTGGGCCGGGCGCTGGGGAATTATATGAACTTTGAGCGCAGAGGGTTTATCTTCAAGGGAATATTTGATCAGGATCCCGATCTGGTGGGAAGACAGGTGCGGGGTGTGCGGGTCATGGCCATGGAAGATATGGACCGCTTTATCCGGGAAAACGATATTGACATCGCTGTGCTGACCCTGCCCAAGGCCGGCGCCGAGGCGGTGGCTGAACGGCTGGCGGAGGATGGGATCAGAGCCATCTGGAATTTTGCGCATGTGGATCTGAACCTGCCTGAGGGGATACAGGTGGAGAATGTGCATCTTTCGGACAGCCTGATGAAATTGTCTTATAATATCAACAGGTATATGAAAGAACAGGAGAAACACTGACAGGAGGCGGCAGCAGTGAAGCGGAGGGGAAATAAGGGGAAGCAGGATTTATTTTCTGAGGCACTCAGGGGGAAAAAGATTCCTGTCCTTACTCTGGACAACAAATGGTATCAGCTTTTGGACCAGAAGGGCAAGAACCAGACGGCAGGTCAGGTGGAAAAGCTGAACCAGCTTTTAAAGGATCTGGGAAAGGTAAACACAGAGGCCAAGAATATCAGGGCTTTGAAAAAGAAGCTGATGCAGGAAATCATCTCCATGGTGGATGAGGCGGCACAAAAGCCTGACAGCGGCTTGGATGAAAAGATAGAGAATCATAAAAAAATGGTGGAGGAGTGCAGCGGACGGCTGGCAGATTACGAAGAACGGCAGCTGGAGCTGCCCCGGCAGATTGACGAGATTAATTTTCAGCTGATGCTTAAGACCATGGAATACTGTTACGATACCATGCAGGCCAACGAGGAGGAGATCAGGAGGATCGCCGACTGGGTGGCCGAAATCAGGACGGAACTGAAGGAGCGTATGATCAGAAAGCAGGAGCTGGAACAGGCAAATTATACCATGTATTCTTACATGCATGATATATTCGGAATGGACGTGGTGGATATATTCGATATGCAGCATGATCCGGGCGGGGAAGAGAATAAGACAGATCAAAACGGATTGCCGTAAGCTGCGGCAGTCCGTTTTGAAAATATACGCCCGCATGTGAAAAGCATGGGGATGGGAGGCAGAATGGAAGAGAAAGTCAAATATCTGGTGACGGCGGAAGAAATGCGGCGCTATGACAGTTATACAATAAAGAACATCGGAATTCCTGCCATGGTGCTGATGGAACGGGCGGCGCTGGCAGCCCTGGAGGCGGCGGAGCGGTTTGCAGGGGCTGCCGCGGCACAGACCGGACATTTTGGCGGCGCAGAGGCGGGCGGCAGCTGTGAAGGCGGAAAGCCGGGCGGCGGTACGGCTTTCCGCCGCGCAGGGGAAAAACGGACGGCGCTGGTAATGGCGGGAACGGGAAATAACGGCGGGGATGGTCTGGCATTGGCCAGACTGTTGGCTTCAAGAGGCTATGCAGTGGAGGTCTGGTGTGTGGGCAGCCTTGAGAAGGCCACAGAGCAATGGAAGAGCCAGAGGGCAATTTTAGAGAATTATTCCGTGAAATTTTGTGGCAAACCGGCGGGAACGGAATATACTGTTATAATAGATGCTTTGTTTGGCGTGGGGCTGTGCAGGGAGCTGACGGGATCATTCCGGGAGGCAGTGGAGATTTTTAATGGTCTGGGGGGATGGAAGCTTGCGCTGGACATTCCCAGCGGCGTGGATGCGGACACAGGGAGAATCTGGGGGGAGGCGGTGCGTGCAGACGCCACGGTGACCTTTGGTTTCTGGAAGAGAGGGCTTGTATTGTACCCGGGCTGTGAGAGAGCGGGAGAAGTGACTTTGGCAGACATTGGGATTTCCCCAATGAGCTTTCAGGGAGAGGCTCCCCGAATGTATGCACTGGAGGGGGATCCATGGGAATTGCTTCCAAAAAGGGACCCGGCGGGGCATAAGGGAACCTTCGGAAAGGTTCTGCTGGCGGCAGGCAGCAGGAACATGGCGGGGGCTGCCATTCTGGCTGCCCGGGCCGCTTATCGCGCGGGAGCCGGAATGGTGAAGGTGATCACGCCGGAGGAAAATCGTGTGATTCTTCAGACTGCAGTGCCGGAGGCTTTGCTGGGGACGCCGGAGGATCTGGAAAAAAGCCTGAACTGGGCGGATGTGGCTGCTGTGGGGCCTGGCTTGGGCCAGGACGAGACGGCGTTAAGCTGTTTGTCCCGGATCATCCGGGAGAGCAGACTGCCTCTTGTGATCGATGCGGATGGTCTGAACCTGCTGTCATGCGGTGGGGATTTGGCAAGAGAGCTGTCCCGGCAGGGAGAACAGGGCAGAAGTATTGTACTGACGCCCCATGTGGGCGAGCTCGCCCGTCTGGCCGGCATGCCGGCGGAGTCTCTCAGAGAGGATATTTCCGGGGAAGCGCAGCGTCTGTCGGCCCGAATCCATGGGACGGTGGCGGCGAAGGATGCCCGGACGTTTATCTGCAGGGAAGGGGATCCGATCTGTGTTAATCTTGGCGGCAACAGCGGCATGGCCACAGCGGGAAGCGGAGATGTGCTTACCGGAGTAATTGCCGGGCTCATGGCTCAGGGCATGGACGGATACAGGGCTGCCTGCGTGGGCGTCTATGTCCATGGGGCGGCGGGAGACCGGGCGTCGGCCCGGCTTGGCCCGTATGCCTGCACAGCAGGCGATCTTATATCAAACTTGTGTATACCTCCGAAAAAACAGGCAATACTTATCCATGAATAAAGTTGGGATATCTGCCGGGAACAAAGGGTATTGAATACCGGCAGGTATTTTGGAGGGAATATGAGAAGAGGAGATGTTTATTATGCGGATTTAAGGCCGGTGGTAGGTTCGGAACAGGGAGGCATCAGGCCGGTGCTGATCATTCAGAACGATATAGGAAACAAACACAGTCCCACGGTCATCTGCGCTGCGATCACCTCAAAGATGAATAAGGCGAAGCTGCCTACGCATATCGAATTGAATGCAGGCCTCTATGACATGGATAAGGATTCAGTGGTGCTTTTGGAACAGCTGCGCACCATTGATAAAAAGCGCCTGAAGGATAAAGTATGCCACCTGGACAAAGATATCATGCGCAGAATCAACAGGGCGCTGATGATCAGCCTGGAACTGGATACATAGCAGTTCTTGACGAATACAATGTGAAATGGTATATTTAGGGGTGTTACCGGCGGATTTGCAGACCGGTACAAATAATCGACTTTGGAGGAAGTGAATTTCATATGGACGACGATGGGCCTACTGCCAGTATTATTTTTTTTGTCATACTATTGCTGATTGACATGTTTTTTTATGGCTTCGGGGCGGCGCTGGATTCCCTGAATGAAAAGGAAGTGGAAAGGAGGGCAGAGGAGGAAAAGGACAGGAAAGCTTCCCGGCTGAAGGCCATGCTGGCCAATCCGGCAGGATATGCCAACACGGTTCAGCTGGTCACCACGCTGATCAATGTGATCATCGGTGCGGTCCACCTGGGCATTCTGCTGCGCTCTGTGGACAGCGGCATACATTTTGTGGCGGAGCGTCAGCTAAAGCTTCAGATCCTGTCGGCAGAGTTGATCATGGGTATCGCATCCGTGCTCTCTACCGTGATGCTTTTGTACATAACGCTCACGCTGGGAGTGCTTCTGCCAAAAAAAATCGCCTCCCGTGCTCCGGAAAAATGGGCTTATGCCTGTGTCACGCCCGTATATTGGGTGACAAAGCTGTTTGCGCCCTTTATCGGTCTGGTGACAGTGAGCACAAGCGGGATTATGCGGCTGTTTGGTGCAGGCGGCAGTTCGGGTGAAACGGATGTGACAGAGGAAGAAATCATCAACATGGTCAATGAGGGTCACGAACAGGGGCTGATCCAGGCCAGCGAGGCAGAGATGATTTCCAATATCTTTGAATTCGGCGATAAAGAGGCTCAGGATATTATGACCCACAGAAATTATGTGGTGGGCATTGACGCGGGGACCCTGCTTCGGGATGCGGTCACGTTTATGCTGGAGGGAAAAAACAGCAGATATCCTGTGTATGAGGAAACCATCGACCATATCATAGGAATTTTGCATTTGAAGGATGCCATGCGCTTTCACGCCGACGAAGAAAAGCTTCATTTTCCGCTGCGCCAGCTGGAGGGGCTGCTTCGGGAGCCTTATTTCGTTCCCCGGACCAAGAATATTGACGAACTGTTCCGTGAAATGCAGGCGGAGAAGCTGCAGATGGTCATTGTGGTGGATGAATACGGCCAGACGGACGGATTGGTGGCCATGGAGGACATTCTGGAGGAGATCGTAGGAAATATTCTGGATGAGTATGATGAAGACAGTAAGCACATAGAAGAAAAAGGAAGAGATGAATACATTATTGAGGGGAAAACTCCGCTGGAGGAGCTGGAGGAAAGAATCAGTATCTCCTTCGATGATGAAGAATTTGAAACGCTGAACGGTTTTTTGATTGCCAGGCTGGACAAGATACCGGAACCGGACGAAGAGTTTGACGTTGATTACAGCGGTTTTAACTTTAAAATTCTTTCGGTGGAAAACAAGATGATCAAAAGCGTTTTGGTGACAAAGCTTCCGGAGATTTCCGAAGACCCGGAAGAGAAGCAGAAGGATAAACCATAGACGCGGGATGTAACGGCAAAAGCCGTAGCATAGAAGAAAATAAAACGGAAAGAGGAAAAGGAGCAATTATGTCAGGACATTCAAAATTTGCCAATATCAAGCATAAAAAGGAAAAGAACGATGCGGCAAAGGGAAAGATTTTTACTATTATCGGAAGAGAGATTGCCGTTGCGGTCAAGGAGGGTGGGCCGGATCCCAGCAATAATTTCAAGCTGGCGACGGTGATCGCCAAGGCCAAGGCCAATAATATGCCCAACGATACCATTGAGAGAGGCATAAAGAAGGCCGCCGGCGACGTGGGGAATGTTAATTATGAATATATTACCTATGAGGGGTACGGTCCCAACGGTATCGCTATCATTGTGGACACGCTGACAGACAATAAAAACCGTACTGCGGCAAATGTGAGAAGTGCATTTACCAAAGGACAGGGCAACGTGGGAACTCCCGGCTGCGTTTCCTTCATGTTTGACAGAAAGGGTCAGATCATTATTGACAGGGAAGAATGTGAAATGACATCGGATGATGTGATGATGACGGCATTAGATGCGGGGGCCGATGACTTTGCAGAGGAAGAGGACAGCTTCGAGGTGCTGACGGATCCCGACAGCTTTGAGGAGGTCCGCAAGGCCCTGGAGGACGCAGGGATTCCCATGATGAGCGCAGAGGTAACCATGATTCCGCAGAATTATGTGGATCTTACAGATGAGACCGCTGTGAAGAACCTGCAGAGAATTTTGGATCTGCTGGACGGGGACGACGATGTGCAGGCGGTATACCACAACTGGAACGAGGACTGATCCTGGAAACCGGGAAAGAGAGGAACACATGGACAGACTGGCAATCGTAGTTCCCTGTTATAATGAAGAAGAGGTGCTTAAAATAGCTTCCCAGGCCCTGCGGGAGGTGCTTGATGATCTGAACGGCAAGGGGAAGATCGCGCCGGACAGCTTTATTTTGTTTGTAAATGATGGCAGCAGGGACCGGACTTGGGAGCTGATTGAGGAAGAGCACAGGGAGCATCCCTGTCAGGTGCGGGGCGTGAAGCTGGCGGCTAATGTAGGGCATCAGTTTGCGTTGACGGCAGGATTGATTACGGCTATGGATATGGCGGATGTAACGGTCTCCATTGACGCGGATCTGCAGGATGATACGGCTGTGATTGAGGAAATGATGGACAAGTATCACCAGGGCTTCGATATTGTATACGGCGTCAGAAAGGAGCGCAGGACGGATACCGTTTTCAAACGGGTTACAGCCCAGGGCTTCTATAAAATAATGGCAATGATGGGCGTAAAGACGGTATATAACCATGCGGATTTTCGCCTGATGTCCGGCAGGGCGGTGAAGGAATTTTCCAGATATCAGGAGAGCAATCTGTTTTTGAGAGGGATGATGCCGCTGATCGGGTATCGGACGGACAGCGTGTATTATGACAGGAAGGAACGGGTGGCCGGAGAGTCCAAATATCCTTTGAAAAAAATGCTGGCTTTGGCCTTTGACGGTATATCCTCTTTCAGTGTAAAGCCCATCAGCCTGATTCTGGGGATGGGAATGTTTATTATCTTTGCCTCCGTTCTGGCGGCTGTCTATGCCTTGATTTCATATTTTTCCGGACATGTGGTGCCGGGCTGGACCTCTCTGATTTTGTCCATTTGGTTTTTGGGAGGCTTGCAGCTTCTCGCCGTGGGGCTGGTGGGACAGTATATCGGAAAGATTTATATAGAGGTAAAGCACAGGCCCCGCTACAACATTGAAACTATATTGGCTGATACCAGAGACAGCGCGGCGGAAGGCCGGGAGCAGATATGAGGGCTGGAATGAGTTGGGGGAAAAACGTATTCAGCTATTTGATGTGGATTTTATATACGCTCTTTACCGGCGTGATTCTGGTATGTCTGGCCGGTGCGGCCTGCGCCGGTTCAGGAATATCCATATATGCAGGGGGTGCGGCGGCTCTCGTCTATTTGGCGGCTCTGGGCGGCTTTGTCTTTCTGCTGCGTCGTCTGTGGACGGAGGGACTTGGGAAAAAGAAGACAAAAGCCCTCCAGGCAGCAGAGGCGCTGGCGGCGGTGCTGTTGTTTGCCGCCGGACTGTTCCTCCGGCTTCAGGATATGGGGCGGGCGGGCCAGGAATCCATATATTTTGAGGCGGCAAGGATCGAGGCCGGTCAGGCAATTCCACAGGCAGCCCACGGGGCAGTGTTCTTTTATCTGCAGGTTCTCCGCGTTGCGCTTGCTTTTCTGGGGAATAAATATATTGTGGGTGTGGGGCTGCAGATTTTTCTGCAGCTGACGGCTTCGCTGCTGCTTTATTTTGTACTGCGGAAGCTGGCGGGAAAAATTGCTGCCATAGTGGTGCTGGCATTTTGTATGTGCGCACCCTACATGGTGGAGAGCAGTATGGTACTATCGCCGGAAATGCTGTTCTATTTACTTTTTGTGCTGGCCGCAGCCGTGACGGTGCTCTGCGGGCAGGGAAAGCCGGTATGGTTCTTTCTTTCCGGAATCATAATTTCTATTGCCATCTACCTGGATATTTCCGGTGTGCTGCTGTTGCTTCTGGGGGCAGGAGCTGTTTTTTCTTATGAAAATAAGGAGAATTCTCCGAGCAGAAAAGCCGGTTCGCTGCTGCTTTGCTTTCTGGGAGCCGCGGCCGGTTTTGCCGGCTGTGTGCTTGCGGATTCCTGTCTCAGCGGAAAATCCTTCCGGGGGGTGGCGGGAGCCTGGTACCGGCTCTATGAACCGGGAGCTTTCCAGCTGCCGGTGACCGGCGAGGAAGCCGGTGCACTCTATTGGGAAGCGCTGATTTTGGCCGGACTCATGGCCTTTGGCATTTTCAGTTTCTGGCTGAACAGACAGAAGGAGCGTATGAGCATATATGCTGCCGGAATGGGTCTGGTGATTCTGGGGATGTGCTTTGGAATCTTTACAGAGGAAATGCCGGGAAGTCTGCTTTTGTATCTGCTTATGGTTCTGCTGGCGGGGACCGGTCTGGAGGGATGCTTTTCGGAGGAAACTGCAGGGGAGCTGCCGGATGCCAGAAAGGAATCCGACGCTGAGCAAGCGCCTGCTTTGGAGTCTGACGGAGAGAAAAATAAGGTTCAGTATATCGATAATCCTCTTCCATTGCCCAAAAAGCATCGGAAACGTGTTTTGGATTATCATCTGGAGGATACGGGGGACGGGGAGGAATTTGACTATTTTGTGGATGAGAACGACGATTTTGATATATGAGGCAAAACGAATCTGAACTGTTACATTTGACGCATGTTTTTTGCCGGATCCGGACATCCTAAGTCTGGCCGGGAGTCTGTGAAAGACAGGCTTTCCCGGAAATTCAGACAGGTGCATGAGCACGGACAGGAGCGGATATGGCAAACAAAAATCAGTGTGACCAAGATGAACGGGACAAGCGGATCGAGAAAGAGGAGCATCAGGACGAGAGAATAGAAAAGACAGGCCAGGCTACGCTGGATGAGAGCGCCAGTCTGGACAATATCCACCTTCTCTCCATCATTGGAGAGGTGGAAGGGCACGATAATCTCTCAAATAATTCCAAAACAACAAAGTATGAGCATATATTACCCAGTCTGGCCGCCATTGAGGACAGCAAGGATATTCAGGGGGTGCTGGTGCTTTTAAACACCATGGGAGGCGACGTGGAGGCGGGGCTTGCCATCGCGGAAATGATTGCATCCCTGAGCAAGCCCACAGTGTCCCTGGTTCTGGGGGGAAGTCATTCCATCGGAGTGCCTATTGCCGTCAGTACGGATTATTCTTACATTGTGCCTACCGGCACCATGGTGATCCATCCGGTGCGGATGAGCGGAATGGTTATTGGAGTGCCCCAGACCTTTGATTATTTCAAATTGATACAGGACCGGATTACCGGTTTTGTGTGTAGCCATTGTAAAGCCGGCAAGGAGACCTTGGAGAGATTAATGATGGAGACGGGAGTTCTGACAAAGGATGTGGGAACGATCCTGGTAGGGGAAGACGCCGTGAAATATGGGATTATCGATGAAGTAGGAGGAATAGATAAGGCTATTGCCAGACTTCATGAGATGATTCAGAAAAGAGGATCCGAAGAAGCGGACCAATAGGAGTTTATATGATTAGTAATGACAAGCGGCTTTAAAAATGGTATACTTTTTATTGCACTGGTCAGAAGAGATGAGAGAGGTATGATGAGATGGCGGGTTCTACTGGCAAAAAGGCATCATCTTCCAATAGAAGAAGTACCGGGACAAGATCCGGGAGCACCAAAAAGAAAACAACAAAGTCTCAGGCAGGACAGGACAGCGTCTTGTTTCATGAAATCGGCCTGATTATTCTGTTTGTGGCTATGGTTATATTGTTCTGCTGTAATTTTGGCATTATAGGTCCTGTGGGAGACGCCATAAGCGGGTTTTTATTCGGCGTGCTGGGGCTGACTGCGTATGCGGCCCCGGTTCTCATATTTTTGGCTGCGGCTTTCTGGTTTGCCAATGAAGGAAATCCCAATGCGGTGAGAAAGCTTTCGGCGGGGATCGTACTGTTCGTAATGCTGGGAGTGGTGGCGGATCTGATAACCGGAACCACAGAGACATCGGGGGGATACAGTCTTTCAGCCATTTATGAGACCTGCCGGGACTTTAAGGCGGGAGGCGGGATTATTGCCGGCAGCATCCGGTATTTCCTCCAGCATTATCTGGAAACCATAGGGACGGTGCTGGTGGTGCTTTTGTGTTCCGTGGTGAGTCTGATTCTCCTGACGGAAAAGTCGCTTCTGGAAAGCGTCAGGAAAGGCGGAAGCCGTATGCGGGAGCTGTCCCGGGAGGATGCGGAGCGCCGCAGGGAATATATGAGAGCCAGGCGTGAGGAACAGGAGGCTTCCCGGAGCAGGAGGGAAGAGGATCGAAGGCTTCGGGAGGAGGAGCGCAGACAGCGTGAAGAAGAGCGCAGGCTGCGGGCCGAAGAGAAGGAAAACGAACGGATCCTGCGGATGGAGAAAAAGGTGTCGGGGGTCATGCTGGACACTTCTCTGGCAAGACATGATGATACCCGGCGCAGGGATGACATCCACGAAATTATACTTGAAGAGGAACTTCAGGAGGCGCTGCCGGAGGAGTATTCGGAGCCGGAGGAAGCTGTTTTCGTTCCTGACTTTGACAGAATACAGATTCGAAGCATGCATCAGGTGACACTGCAGGAGGTTCCCGGCCAGGAGGGAGAATTTTTGGAGGAATATCCCCAGGAGGACTTTGGGCCGGAGGAGTACCCCGGGCAGGAGGCGTTTGCTGTCTGGGATGAAGATTCCGGGCGGAACGGAGAGTCCGCGGCAGTTCAGAAAGAGCCTCCGGAGCCGGAAGGCGGGGAAGCAGGTTTTTCCGTGGAGGAGCTTGCGGGTCAGTCAATCCGGATACATAAAGAAGATATTATTGAAAAGGCCACAGCCGCGGCAGAGACGGCGGAAAGAACGGATGGAGAGGAAGCCTCCGGAGCGGACAGGATCAGGAGCTTTAGCGGTTCCGGCAGCACAGGCAGTAATACGGGAGCCGCGGCTGGTCCGGTGAACGGGCCGGGAGGCGGAAGCACCCAAAATAAGGCGGGAGCTTCTACAGGTCAGGCGCAGCAGCTTAAGGCCCAGGCGGCAGAACAGGAGCCGGAACAAAAGAAGGTACCTCCAAAGTATCAGTTTCCTCCTATTAAACTGCTTCAGATGGGAGAGCCTGTGTCCGGTGATTCTACCAGAGAGCTGAAGGAGACAGCCATGCGTCTTCAACAGACGCTGAGCACCTTCGGAGTGAAGGTCACGATCACGGACATCAGCCAGGGCCCCAGCGTAACACGATATGAGCTGCAGCCGGAGCAGGGAGTAAAGGTGTCCAAGATCGTTGGACTGGCGGACGATATCAAGCTGAATCTGGCGGCCACGGATATCCGGATCGAAGCGCCCATACCCGGCAAGGCCGCAATCGGTATTGAGGTGCCCAACAAGGAAAACAGACCGGTGGCGCTGAGGGATCTGCTGGAGAGCCGGGAATTTGCGGAGTTTCCGTCGAATATTGCCTTTGCCGTGGGAAAGGATATCGCCGGTAAGGTTGTGGTAACGGATATTGCCAAAATGCCCCATATGCTGATTGCCGGCGCTACGGGTTCCGGAAAATCGGTGTGCATTAATACGCTGATTATGAGTATTCTCTATAAGGCACGTCCGGAGGATGTAAAATTAATCATGATAGATCCCAAGGTTGTGGAACTGAGTGTATACAACGGTATTCCCCACCTGCTGGTTCCGGTGGTCACCGATCCCAAAAAGGCCTCGGCGGCGCTGCATTGGGGAGTTACGGAGATGGAAGACCGCTATAAGAAATTTGCGGATTTCAATGTGAGAGATTTGAAGGGCTATAACAAAAAGGTGGATTCCATGCGGGAGGGCGGAGATGAGACTGCCCCGGCCAGACTGCCTCAGATCGTCATTATTGTGGACGAGCTGGCGGATTTGATGATGGTCTGTCCCGGCGAGGTGGAAGAATCCATCTGCCGCCTGGCTCAGCTGGCCAGAGCTGCGGGAATTCATTTGATCATTGCCACCCAGAGACCCAGCGTGGATGTAATCACAGGTCTGATCAAGGCCAATATGCCCAGCAGGGCGGCGTTTTCCGTGTCCAGCGGCGTGGATTCCCGCACGATTCTGGACATGAACGGCGCCGAAAAGCTTTTGGGAAAGGGAGACATGCTTTTTTATCCTCAGGGTTATTCCAAACCGGCTCGTATTCAAGGGGCCTTCGTATCCGACAAGGAGGTGTCGGATGTGGTGGATTTCCTGAAGAATCAGGCGCTGGGCAATACATATGCGGAGGATATCGAAGAAAAGATCAAAAGCATGGGTTCATCCTCCGGCGGCGGAGTGGAAGGCGCAGAATCGGAGCTGGATGAATTATTTGAGAAGGCTGGCCGATTTATCATTGAAAAAGATAAGGCCTCCATCGGCATGCTGCAAAGGGCGCTGAAAATCGGATTCAACCGGGCGGCCAGGATTATGGATCAGCTTTGCGAATATGGTGTGGTGGGCGAGGAGGAAGGCACCAAGCCCAGGAAGATACTGATGGGACCGGAGCAGTTTGAACAGCTTATAGAGGAATCCCTGTAATTACATTAGCTCAGTAAAGAAAGGAAATCTGGAGAGTGAAGACAGATATTGAAATCGCACAGGAGACATTATTGGAACCCATTACCCAGGTGGCAGAAGGCCTCGGAATGACCCAGGAGGATCTGGAGCTTTATGGGAAGTACAAGGCCAAGCTTACCGACGAATATCTGGCCGGCCTGGAGCAACGTCCGGACGGCAGGCTGATTCTGGTGACAGCCATCAACCCCACTCCGGCGGGAGAGGGGAAGACTACCGTCACCATAGGATTGGGACAGGCCCTGGGGAAAATGGGGAAGAAGGCGGTAATCGCTCTCCGGGAACCGTCCCTGGGTCCATGCTTTGGGATTAAGGGAGGCGCCGCCGGAGGCGGATATTCCCAGGTAGTACCTATGGAAGAATTGAATCTGCATTTTACAGGAGATTTTCATGCGGTTACCGCAGCCAATAATCTGCTGGCGGCTCTTTTGGATAATCATATTCAGCAGGGGAACCAGCTGCAGATCGACACCAGACAGGTGGTCTGGAAGCGATGTGTAGATATGAACGACAGGGTACTGCGGAACGTGGTGGTGGGCCTGGGAAACAAAATGGACGGAGTGGTGCGGGAGGATCATTTTGTCATTACTGTTGCCAGTGAGATTATGGCCATACTTTGTCTGGCGGAGAATATGAAGGATCTGAAGGAAAGATTGTCCCGGATCATAGTGGCATATAATTATGCAGGCAGACCGGTGACGGCGGGAGAGCTTCAGGCGGTGGGAGCCATGGCGGCTCTGCTGAAGGATGCGCTGAAGCCCAATCTGGTTCAGACTCTGGAGCATACACCGGCGCTGGTCCATGGAGGGCCGTTTGCTAACATTGCTCATGGCTGCAACTCCGTCCGGGCTACCAGGGCGGCACTGAAGATGGCGGATTACTGCGTTACGGAGGCGGGCTTTGGAGCCGATCTGGGAGCAGAGAAATTTTTTGATATCAAATGCCGTATGTCGGGGCTGAAACCGGACGCAGTGGTGCTGGTGGCTACTGTGAGGGCATTAAAATACAATGGTGGTATGGCGAAGGCCGATTTGGTGCGGGAGGATCTGGAAGCGCTGAGCCGGGGGATTGTCAATCTGGAAAAGCATATCGAGAATCTTCAGCAATACGGAGTTCCCGTGGTGGTGGCCCTCAATGCTTTTGTCACGGATACGGAGGCGGAGACAGCCTTTATCAGAGAATTTTGTCAGGCCAGAAACTGCGGCTTTGCTCTGGCACGGGTATGGGAGAAGGGTGGAGAAGGAGGAATCGAGCTGGCGGAAAAGGTGCTGGAGACGCTGGCCGAGAAAGAAAGCAGGTTCCAGGTGCTCTATGAAGACAAGCTTTCTCTGGAGGAAAAGATACGCACTGTGGCTTGCAGGATATACGGCGCAGATGGAGTCAAATTTGCGCCCGCAGCCCAAAAGCAGCTTCAGAAGCTGACGGAGCTGGGCTTCGGAAGTCTTCCTGTATGTATGGCAAAGAATCAGTACTCACTTTCCGATGACCCGAAGCGGTTGGGGAGACCCAGGGGATTCGAAGTAAATGTCAGGGAAGTTTATGTATCTGCGGGAGCGGGATTCGTGGTGGCTCTGACAGGGGATGTGGTGACGATGCCCGGTCTGCCCAAGGAGCCTGCCGCCCACAGGATCGATGTGGATGAAGACGGGATTATCAAGGGTCTGTTTTAACAAATAGAGGTATATGCATGAAGTGTCCCAACTGCGGAGAGGAAATGGCTGAAGGAAGCCTGTACTGCGAGCATTGCGGCGAAGATATCCATATTGTGCCTGATTTTGAACCCGAACTGGAAAAAAGCATCGCGAAAACCATGGAGCTGGCGATCAGTGAAATACTGGAGGAACTGGGACGAAAGGATCCTTTCGCCCCGGAAGAGAATGACCCGTCGGAGGAAGATGATCCATCGGATTCAGGGAGTGACAACGCTGACGGCGGAAGCGGGAAGCTTTCTTTTCAGGAGCGGCTTCTGTGGAAATTCCTTTCCGGATTGCTTTTTGCGGTGATCATAGGGGCCGTCTTTATGGGGGTCTGGGCGTACCAGTATCATTCTGTGGAATATCAGACAGCCAGGGCCGTCCAGTGTGTTTCCGAAGGAAATTATGACAGGGCGATTGCCTGCTACAATCGGGCCATTGAGCTGGACCGGGAGGATATTGAGCTGCTGTTCAGTCTGGCAGAGGTTTATTTTCTCAAGAATAATAAAATTGAATATGAATATCTGCTGCGGGAGATCGTAAAAAATGAAGGTGCCACTCTGGAGCAGCTGGATCGGGCATATGGCAAGCTGATTGCCATCTACCGTGCCAGAGGGGATTACCAGACTATCAACGATCTGCTGCAGGCCAGTCAGGATCAGGAGCTGATTGCCACATATCGAAATTATATTGCACAGGCGCCGGAGTTCAGCCTGACGGAAGGATATTATACAGGTATTCAACCATTAAAGCTTACGGCGTCCGGCTCCGGAAAGGTATATTATACGCTGGACGGAAGCGATCCGGACGCAAGTGCCACACCTTATACCACTCCCATTCTTCTGGAAGATGGAGATTATCTGGTGAAGGCTGTCTTTATCAATGACAATGGAGTTCCCAGTGAGATCGTCTCCAAGGAATATCATGTTGAGAATGATGAGATTCCGGCACCGGAGATCAGTGCGGTCAGCGGCGAGTATGAATTTCCCATATCCATAGAGGTGCTTGACGATAATGATGAGGTCTATTACACTACGGACGGCAGTGATCCGACATATTCTTCTTCCATATATTCAGGTCCCATTCCCATGCCTCTGGGGAAGACGGTTTTCAAATTTGCAAAGATAGAGGATGGGGTTGTGGGAGATATTGCAGAGAGGACCTATTATCTGCAGCTGCATACGGAGTATACGCCGGAACAGGCGGCGGCAGACGTGGCGGCATATGCTCTGGAAACCGGAAAGATCCTGGATGCGGAGGGGCATTTTGATGAATCCGGAGATATGTACAAGTATGTATATCAATATGTGACGCATATCAGGGATGCGGACGATTGTTATATTATAGCTGAGATCTATCAGGCGGCTGATGGTACTCTTACCAGAACGGGCAATAATTATGCGGTAAACGCATACACAGGAGAGCGATTCCGGCTGCAGCGGGATGAGAGAGGCCGAACCAGTCTGGTTGAATTAGAAATAAGAGAGGATTCCCAGGAAGGGGAATAGAGAGGTGAAGCATGTATAAAATTTTAAAGAAAAAGGAATTAACCACAAATATTTATCTGATGGATGTGGAAGCCCCCAGGACTGCCAGATCCTGCCAGCCGGGTCAGTTTGTAATTGTGAGGATGGACGGAGAGGGAGAGCGCATTCCTCTGACGATCTGTGACTATGACCGGGAGAAGGGAACCGTCACCATTGTGTTTCAGAGCGTGGGCGCAGGCACCGTCATGATGGCAGGCCTGCAGGAGGGGGATTCCTTCCAGGATTTTGTGGGTCCTCTGGGCTGTCCCTCCGAATTGACAAAGGAGCCTCTGGAGGAATTGAGAAATAAAAAAATACTGTTTGTGGCAGGCGGAGTAGGTGCCGCGCCGGTATATCCTCAGGTGAAATGGCTTCATGAAAACGCAGTGTCGGCAGACGTGATCGTGGGAAGCAAGACGAAGGAGCTGTTGATTCTGGAAAAGGAAATGGAAGCGGTGGCCGGAAATCTGTATATTACCACGGATGACGGTTCTTACGGCAGAAGCGGCATGGTTACGCAGACCATCAAGGATCTTGTGGCTGAGGGAAAACAATATGATATCTGTATTGCCATAGGTCCTATGATCATGATGAAATTTGTATGCCTGCTTACAAAGGAGCTGGGGATTCCCACCGTGGTAAGCCTGAATCCCATCATGGTGGACGGCACCGGTATGTGCGGAGCCTGCCGGGTGACAGTGGACGGCAAGGTGAAATTTGCCTGTGTGGACGGTCCTGAATTTGACGGCCATGCAGTAAATTTCGACGAAGCCATGCGCCGCCAGCAGATTTACAAGACTCAGGAGGGCAGGGCCATGCTGAAGCTGGAGGAGGGCGACACCCATCACGGCGGCTGCGGCAATTGCTGAAGGGTCTGATATGATGCGGGCCTTAAAAGAGAGCGATAACAGGAAAAACAGGGACGATCAGTAAAAACAACATTATAGAGAGGTTTGGTAGAGAATGGATGTATTAGTAAAGGTGCCGGTGAGAGAGCAGGACGCAAAGGAGCGTGCGGCTAATTTCCAGGAGGTGTGTCTGGGTTATAATCAGGAGGAGGCCATGAAGGAGGCTTCCCGGTGTATCAATTGTAAGAATGCGCAATGCGTGAAGGGATGCCCTGTGGCAATAGATATTCCCGGGTTTATTGAGAAGGTGAAGGAGGGCCGGATCGAAGAGGCCTACCAGGTTATCAGCCGGGCCAGCGCGCTTCCCGCAGTCTGCGGGCGTGTATGCCCTCAGGAGAGTCAGTGCGAAGGAAAATGTATCAGAGGGATCAAGGGTGACCCTATTTCCATCGGCAAGCTGGAGAGATTTGTGGCCGATTGGGCCAGAGAAAATAATATTAAGCCTGCAGGAGCAGTGGAGCGGAAGGGAAAAAGCGTGGCTGTCATCGGATCCGGCCCGGCCGGTCTTACCTGTGCAGGGGATCTGGCAAAGATGGGATACGATGTGACAATTTTTGAAGCGCTTCATGAGCCCGGCGGGGTGCTGGTATATGGCATTCCGGAGTTTCGGCTTCCCAAACAGGACGTGGTGGCCAAGGAGATCGAAAATGTAAAAGCCCTGGGGGTGAAGATCGAGACCAATGTGGTGGTGGGAAAATCCGTCACTATCGACGAGCTGTTGGAGGAAGAAGGCTTTTCCGCCGTGTTTATTGGCTCCGGAGCCGGTCTTCCCAAGTTTATGGGAATTCCCGGGGAAAATTCCAACGGTGTATTTTCTGCCAATGAGTATCTGACCAGAAGCAATTTGATGAAGGCTTTTGACCAGGAGGCCAACACGCCTATTATGCACAGCAGAAAGGTGGCGGTGGTAGGCGGCGGCAATGTGGCCATGGATGCAGCCAGGACGGCGCTGCGCCTGGGTGCGGAGGTACACATCGTGTACCGCAGAAGTGAAGAGGAGCTGCCTGCCAGAGTGGAGGAGGTTCACCATGCCAAGGAAGAGGGTATTATATTTGACCTGCTCACAAATCCTACGGAGATCCTGGCTGACGAGAAGGGCTGGGTTACAGGCATGAAATGTATTCGGATGGAGCTGGGAGAGCCTGACGCTTCGGGCCGCCGCCGTCCGGTGGAGGTACCCGGATCCGAGTTTTTGATGGAGCTGGATACGGTGATCATGTCTCTGGGAACATCGCCCAATCCTTTGATTTCTTCTACCACGGAAGGACTTGAGATAAATCGGTGGAAATGTATCGTGGCTCAGGAGGATAACGGAAAGACCACCAAGGAAGGCGTTTATGCAGGCGGAGATGCGGTTACCGGCGCGGCCACGGTGATTCTGGCTATGGGTGCCGGGAAAGCGGCGGCAAAAGGGATTGACGAATACCTGAGCGGTAAGTAAAGGAGGTCATTATGGTAAAGCATATCGTACTCTGGAATTTTGCAGAGGGACTCAGTGAAGCGGATAAGACGCAGGCCGGGCAGAAAATGAAGGAATTGCTGGAACCCATTCGGGAGCTGGTACCGGGAGCATTGAGGATACAGGTGCTGGCAAATGGGCTGCCCTCCGGCAACCGGGAGGTGGCGCTGATTTCTGAGTTTGAGACAGTGGAAGCATTAAAGACCTATCAGGAGCATCCGGCTCATGTGGAGGCCGGAAAATATGTGAGAAGTGTCACGCGGGACAGAGCATGTATGGATTATGAATGTTGAGAGAATGCCGATTCATGAGCAAAAGCATTTGCGGAGCAGTGTATGGTGAGGTGTGTCCGGCCTGTGGGCGAAGGCACAGCGGTAAAGCGACTTGACAAAAGAAGGAAGGTAATTGAATATGCCATGGTGCCCTAAATGTAAGAATGAGTACAGAGAAGGATTTACAGAGTGTGCGGAATGTGGATGCAGGCTTGTAGAGAGTATTCAGCCGGAGGAAGCGGAACAGCCTGCAGCGGAACATTTTGAGGATCAGGTTACGACGATTTCGGAGGAAGCGGACATGTGCGAAGAGTACATGCGCGAAGAGGCCCTGGCCGGACAGGAGAAGACTGCAGGCTGCGGGACATCTTCAACTGGTGCGGTGTATCAGGACAGCGCGGAGCGCGCAGATGAGAACAGGTCCTCCGCCTGGGTGCTTCTCATTGTGGGAGCGCTGGGACTGACGGCGGTGGTGCTGGGAGCCGCAGGCGTGCTCCCCATCCGGTTTGGAAATTCTTACTTGTTTTACGGGGTCATGGGAGCCGTATTTATCTTGTTTCTGGTATCAGGCGCCATGTCTATGAAAAGTGCCAGAATATTTGCAAAGAAGGCGGAATCGGAGAATTCTCTCAAAAGCACTCTTCAGGAGTGGTGTGCGGAGAATCTGCGGGGAGACCAGATCGATCTGGAGATCGGCGCAGGAGAGGATTCTGCGGAAATTTTGTATTTTCGGCGTGTTACATATATCAAGGAAAGACTGAATCATCAGTTCGTGAATCTGGATCAGGATTTTCTGGATAAGTTTATTGATGACTGCGTTTATGAGACGGTTTTTAAACAGGAGTCAGAGTGAGAGTTTATTCATGAAAATATCGATATTGTGTGTGGGAAAGGTGAAAGAAAAATTTTACCGGGAGGCAATCGGGGAATACCTGAAAAGGCTCTCCCGGTACTGCCGGGTGGAGATTCTGGAGACGGCTGATGAAATGACGCCGGAGGGCGCCGGCGCCGCGCTGGAGGAACAAATCAGGAAAAGAGAGGGAGAAAGGCTTCTGTCCAGGATCAGGGACGAAGCCTTTGTTGTTACGCTGGAGATCAAGGGGAAAAAGATGGATTCTCCGGAATTTTCCCGGGTACTGGAGCAGGCAGCCGTAAGAGGAAAAAGCCATATACAGTTTGTGATCGGCGGTTCCCTTGGGCTTCACGAGTCGGTCAGCGCAAGAGCAGATCTGAAGCTCAGCTTTTCGGACATGACATTCCCCCACCAGCTGATGCGGGTGATCCTGTGCGAACAGATTTATCGGGGATATCGGATTATGAATGGGGAACCATATCATAAGTAAGGGCGAAAGAGCAGACGATTGTAGGAGACAGAACAGAAATAAAATGTTTATTAGCCTATCAGGAACAGTCATAACAATGGCCTTAATCAGGCGCTGGTGGGACAGGCAGAAGATAACCCCATGGAGTAAATTTGCGGTTACTTTTCACGGCTTCGCCGTTCAAAGCAACATGATGCACACAAAATGAGCAAAAATCACTCATTTTGGCGCGTACTGTCTCAGGTTTTTGTGCAAACAGCGCACAAAAACACCTCGCGGTCCTTACCCGTGAAAAGTAACAATTTGCGGTCTTCATGGGGTGTTTTATTGTTATCCATACTTGACATGTGTAATGAAAAATGCTAGTATATGTGTAATGAAAAATGCTGTGGAGAGAAAAGTGATAAAGGATACTTATATAAAATGTTATCGGCTGAGCCAAAAGTATGATGGGTATATCAGTACGTCAGAGCTATTGAGAGAGGGACTGACAAACAGGCAAATTTCAGAATTTGTAGTCAATGGCATGTTGGAAAAAGTGTGTTATGGAATATATTGGTTTAATTGTGCCGATTATGATAAGCCAGGCGATTATAAGGCAATTGAAATATGTCGATGTAACCCCAGGGCAGTGATATGTGCGGACAGTGCGTGTTTTTATCAGGGACTTATTGAGGTGGAGCCGCCTGTTGTTTCGGTGGCTACCCGAAGGGATGATAGAAGAAAAATTACAATGAACTTTCCTGTGACAAGGCACTATTATTCCGGAAGCAGTTTTTCGGAACATCAGAAAATAATAGATACTGAATTTGGGAATTATATGGTTTATGATATAGAAAGGAGTGTTTGCGATTGTATACGGTTTAAAAATACGATAGATGATGACATATTCTCTTTGGTCATTGAACGCTATAGGAAACAGGACAAAGCAGTAAATAGGATAGTACATTATGCAAAAAACTTACATATGTTAAATCAGTTGACAAAGTATATATAGCAGCAGAGATTTTTTATAGAAAGGCAGGTATATAATATGAGTTGTCATGATATTGGGCGCGGAATGAATTTTGTTGCTGTATTGATTAAGGAAATGTATGATACCGGAGAAATTTCCAGAGAAACAGCAGTGAAAATATTTCGAAGATTACAGAGAGGCGTACATTGGTGCGATGGAAATGAATATGAAGCGATAGAATGCATCTCAAATCGTTGTGGAATCTGTCTGAAAGAATTGGAAAAAGGGGAAATATTATATCCGCCTTATTTGGATGTTAAGGAAGAACATTTGGAAGCTGCAACGGATTATTTGTGTGAAGAGTGTATGCTGAAACTGTATGGGGAAGAGGGAAAGAGAAAAACAATCAAAGTATATGGCAAGGAACGTTGTAAAGTGGAATAGAGTAAATTGGAACATTGCAAAGGAAATGGAACAGTGTTTTTGGGAGTGTTATCAGAATAAGTTGCTTATCTTGAAAGACTGAAATACATGGGTGGTTTGTTCGCATGGAATGTGATAAAATAGAAGAAAGAAGCAGGAGATGAGACCATGAATATCAATACTACCATAGCGAAGAATATTTGTGTGGCAGATGAGAAAGCAGGTTATGATGCGGCCTGCAAGAGGCTGCTTTCGGAAAAGATTATTTTAGCGTGGATTATGAAGAACTGCCTGGAAGAATACCGGAACTGTGATGTGGATGAGATTACGGAGAAATATATTGAAGGTACGCCGCAGGTGGGTGAAGTGGCAGTTGCCCCGGATGAATCTAACCGTGTTTCTGTGATACAGGGAGCTGGAAATGAAGATACTTCTCTGACGGAAGGGACGGTTTTCTATGATATTCGATTTCTTGCAATCGCTCCTGTATCCGGGGAATTAATTCGCTTAATTATCAATATAGAAGCCCAGAATGATTTTTATCCGGGTTATCCGCTGATAAAGAGGGGAATCTATTACTGCAGCCGGATGATTTCCGCCCAATATGGAACAGAGT
>OFGC01000508.1_pt1 | contig 37976 bp, 24 predicted proteins | sample 1521691 | NCBI WGS metagenome assembly OFGC01 (sample SAMEA3504121, study PRJEB24116) | mouse gut metagenome | biome: mouse gut; feature: mouse-associated habitat; material: faeces | place: Denmark | collected 2011
ATTGAATATCAATAATTTCAAAGCACTCTTATGATTTTTTAGTGGACACTAATGAATAGAGAAATAAAATCGCAATGAATGAAGAAAATTACATTTGAAGAATTCTGCGATCCTGCTTACAGACGCAGCGAGCAAATGAAAGTGAAATCAGAAGCCGTATGGGTAACATTCCTTGAGCTTGATGGACTTCTAAATCTATCTAAAATAGCCCGGGACTATTCGGCAAATCGCAATCCTGGCTCAGCCAGAAGGTTCAAGGTCTGACGGTAAGCGGCAAGCGCCGAGTGCTGACGGCTGAGGAATGCAATGTGCTGACCTCGGCACTCCGCGACATAGCCTCACGTCTCGAGAGCTATGCCGATGCAATAGATGCGGCAGAGGACAGATGACAAACTGGCTGAGTAGGTATGTAATTCTTATCTCCTCAGCAATTTATAACAGATACCCGTCCGCGAATTACATACAATTAGATACAACAACACACGACGATAAATCTGTGAATATGACCGAACGACGGCGGCTGCTTTCACAAGCAGCCGCCGTCAAGTGTTTTCCATAATACTTTTCAAACTAACCTAACATCATGAAACGAAAAATTTATCTTTTAAGCGCGGTCTCTTTCGAGTCCGGCTTCCGATTTATCATCCTTTCGATTATATAACATCCGGCCCCCACGAAGTGTTCGCACAACCACTATTTTCCCCTCTTTTTTTATCAACTCTCTGGTTATACCACTTCCATCGCAAGTTTTCGCAAAAAGTTTGCGGAGGGTATAAACCTTCGCGCGCGAGGCGTGTCATATAACTGAATCGATGGCTATGCGGCAGGTTTGGCTTCCGGATGGCGCGGTTCAACCTTAGTGACTACACTTAGTGCAATACTCTTAAATTCACAACTATGCGAAAAGAAGAACAACTCTTGGAAAAATTCGGACGCGACACCGGCATGACGGTGCCCGACGGGTATTTCGAGAACTTCTCGAAGCAATTCATGGATAAACTGCCGGAATATCCGGAGGCCCCACGGCCAAAACCCCTCTCCACTTGGCAGAGAATCAAGCCTTATGTCTATATGGCGGCTATGTTTGCCGGAATATGGTGCATGATGAAGATGTTCCACATGGTGTCGCAAAACGCCGCTTCTGTCGAACTCAGCAATCCGCCGGCTAATGTAGTGCTCGCTATGGAGGATGCCGACACATACGAATACCTCTACGAAATCAATGACGAGGTGGCCGACTTCGACCTTGAGTCTGACCTCAGCACTCAATATGACGACATCGAGGACTTCGCCTCCGACTTCGGCTATGAGTTCAAACCTGAATATGCTTCGATTGAAATTCAAAAAACACAGCATACCTGATTTTACACCGGATGAAAAAATTTCTACTCATATTAGTTGCGGTGCTGGGACTGGCCTCAATGGCTACGGCCCAGAAACGCGATTGCGCTCCTGATCCGAAAATGTTCAAGGAAATAATGGAGTATAAAATTAAGTTTCTCGCTCAGGAGATGGATCTGAAAGAGGACCAGAAGGAGAAATTCGTTGAGGTCTATCAGCAGATGAGCGACCTGAAGAACAAGAATTTCGAGCGCATGCGCGCCATCGAGAATTCGCTCAAAAAGGATGCCTCTGAAGCTGACTATAAGAAGGCTTCGGATGAATTGGCCGAAATCCGCCTGCGCGATGTCAATATCGATAAGGAATATGATGCGAAATTCGCTAAATTCCTTTCGCAAAAACAAATCTACAAGATGAAGGAGGCTGAAGACACCTTCCGCCGCAAGATGCAGGATATGCGACATAAACGCCGCAACGAGCAGAAGAAGAAGGCCACCGACAATACGCGCCGCACAAAGTCAGCGGCTAAGTCAAAGTAGCCCCCTCCTCCTCCCCCGGAATCAGCCATTATTCACCATCTTCATATGCCATGACTGCCTATGAATAGCAGACTTATCAAGGGGATCCACGCGATTCCCTTTTTTTTCTTTTTATTAGCTTTATCTTTCAGCGCTTCGGCCGGGCCACAGAATCACGTGACGCCCCGGCTTGAGCATAACCGTATCTCTCAAACTCCCGCTGCCATGGATTCCTCCCTCTCACGGCGCGTAAGTTTCGACCTTGTCAAGGCAAGCGCCGACCTTAAGGATGCAAGCGCCCCTGGGCTTGCCACCCCCGACTTCGCATATCCTCAGACAGTGAGCGCTGATGCCCGCAAAATCTATGCGCGCGCCATCGCCCGGAAGCAGCCGGTGACGGCGCTGCGCGCGGCGATGCAACTCTCTGTGGCCTCCACGCTTGTGAGCCGCGATAGCGTGGGCGAGGATATCGCCCGTTTTCAGCAACTCGCCACTGAGCTGCCGGCTCCATACTCTTCATTGGCCCGCCTGCTCGAGGGGCGCATGCTGGCTGAGATGTATGCCGCCAACAGATATACGTATGACCGCCGCACTCTTCCGGATGAAGAACCGTCAGCCGACCCGACCCTCTGGAGCGGACTGCAATTCCGCAAACGCATCAATCAGCTTCTGACCGAGGCTCTGCGTACGAAGAATGAACTTATCGACACTCCGATTGAGGCCGTGGCGCCACTCGTGGAGTCGGCTGAGACTTACTCCGATATAGGCATGTCGCTCTATGACTTCGCCATCTATCAGTCAATCAGCATACTTGATCTGATGGGCGCTGACTACAACGATGCATCCGACACGAAAGCTCCTATACCCTTTATTCTACCGGAAAGCCCGGGCAATGCGCAGGTCAAGCCGGTGAATGAAGAGACTGTAGCCGACCACTCCACATCCGCACAGCAGCTAACCCGGCTGAATCTTATCAATATGCTGATAGATTCTTACCCCGACTCCACTCCTGCCGGATCTGACGCTGCGCGCCGCTTGATGATGGCGCGCTTGAAGCGGCTGCAGATTCTCCCTACCGACTCGCGACAAGACTATGCTCGTCAGCTTATAGACATATATCCCCTGGATCATCCGCTGCATCCCGAAGTATTGGTCTTTACACTCTATCAAGGATGTGAGAACAGTGATGAGGTTGAGGCTAACCGTCGGAAATATAATATGATCCAGGCAGCCCTGAAGAGGTATCCTGACTCGCCTGCGGCCGGATGTCTGCGCGATATGCTCTCAGTTATCACCAATCCCACAATGAATGTCAAGATTCCCTCGCAACTCATGACAGAGCCTGTGGATGCGGTAGACTATACACTATCCAATATCAATGAGGCCCATATCCTGCTGGTGCCGGTGAGCCGGACGTTCTCGTCGGGTTCATACGACCAACGCAAGGTGAGAAACCTTCCGAAAACATCTCTGCCCATATCCCTGGGCATCGCATCGTGCTCTGATTCCATCCCCTTCAAGAGATCGGGCAAACTCGCGCTACCCTCTCTGAAACCGGGTTTCTATGCCGTAGTGGCCTCGGCCTCTGATAAGATGGAGGATATCTTCGCCTCGATGCTCGATGATGCGGCCGATGTGATATGCGTGGCTGATATCACTACATTCACTACTGCGGTGGATGAAAAGAATACGCGTATCTTCGTGATTGACGCGGCCACCGGTGCACCTGTGAAAGGGGCGCGGATTCATGCGGGCAATTCCAACCGGAGTTCAAAGACACCCCGACAGACGGATGTCACCACCGGCGCCGATGGCTCGGCCATAATACCTTTCAACAATTTCGAATGCACAGTCTCTTCGGGCGACAACGTCATCAACCGCACCGTATACAACTATTACTATTCCCCACACCATGAAGCAACCGTCATGTCGGCCACAATCCTTACGGATCTGGCTCTGTTCCATCCGGGTGATAAGGTGGAGTTTGCTGTAGTGCTCTGCCAACGCGATTCGCTCAACCGCCTCAGCATGGTGCCCGACTGCAACCTGCGCGTCGACCTGCTTGACGCCAACCGTCAGGTGTGCGACAGTTGCCTGCTCACCACCGACCGGCTTAGCCGCGCCAACGCGTCGTTGCAGATTCCTGCCGATGGCTTGACCGGGAGCTTCACTCTGCAGGCATCGCTCGCAGATAGCTCTGAAAATGCCAGTCAGAAGTATATTGGCTACGCCTCGATTGAGGTGGCCGATTACAAGGCGCCAACTTTCTATGTCAAGATTGATGAGCCCCAGATGCAGGGTGCCGAATTAAACCTTTCGGGCTCGGTGAACACCTATTCAGGTATGCCGCTGGCTAATCAGGATGTGACGATTTCCATCAAGTATAACCCCGTCTGGTGGTGGTGGCGCAGTGCACCCGCCACCGAGCTTGCCGATGAGTTCTCGCACACTGTCGCTACCGACGCATCCGGCCGATTCTCGCTCCCTCTCGGTCTGGAGAAGGTGATTGCGGATGGATATGACGGGGGCTGGTTCTCTATCTCTGCCCGCTCTACATCTGAGTCAGGCGAGAGTGTTGAGAGCAATCCGCGCAGATTTTCCGTGGGTGAGGGATTCCAATTATCCGCCTCCGACCAGACTATCAAGGCTGACTCCGACACCATTGTCATCAAGGTTAATGTAGAAGACATACTCGGCCAGAACGTGAGCAAAGAGATTTCCTACACCCTCACTGACTCCAAGGGTAAGAGCGTGGCCGCCGGGAGCTTCAGCTCGCCGCTCCTGGCTCTGAAGTCGGCCAACTTACCTTCGGATACTTATCAATTGCGTGCCACTCTCGCCGAGGGGCGCAAAGAATACCTTCCGTCGGGTGAGGCGCAGTGGATTCCCGATTCGGTGAGCTCCCGCATCATCATCTGGCGTGATTCTGACCGCACCCCTCCTGAGGAGACTGCTCTATGGGTGCCGCAGTCTACATATTATGCTTCGGCCGATGCAGATTCATCAATACCGGTGACCTTCGGCAGCAGCTTCCCGTCAAGCCGCATATTCTATCAGATTTCTGACCGCGAAAAAGTCGTAAAGGAGGGATGGATCAAGGCCTCGGCTCAGAATGTGAGTCTCTCATGCAAAGTGCCCCGGACCGGCGACCGCATGCGCATCAACCTCTTCGCCAACCATAATCTGCAGCAAATCACAAAGCAGATTGAGGTGCGCCCGGCATCTGAATTGACCAAACTCAACATCAAGACCATCAGTTTCCGCGACCGAATCACTCCCGGCAGCCAGGAGTCATGGCGATTTATCGTGTCGCTCGATGATACACCTTCGGCTTACACCCCGTCGCTGGCGGTGCTCTCTGACGCGGCTCTGAACGCCATAACTCCCTTCTCGTGGGATATGTATCTGAAGCGGCTGCTCTCATATTCTTTTGCGGGCAGAATCAATCAGACCTCACCCAACACCGAATATATCAGCGCCTCTCCGGTCATCCGTAGCGGAAATGGGGCGTCGCAATGTGCGCTCCCCTTCTCGCCCGAATGGAATCTCTGGGGCTACGACCTATTCGGTTCACCGATGCGTAGCCGGATGGTCTTTGCCTCAACCAGTCGCAAGATGACCACCGGTGCAGTCCCCGGAGTCATGGTTGCGAATGAAGTGTCGTATAAGTCGGCAGCCGAGGATTCCGTAATGCTTGAGGAATCTGCCGTGGAGAGCGCTGAGGATGAGGATGGTGCTGACGCCGGAAATAACGGCTCGGCCGACTCATCTGCCGATATGCCGCAGCTGCGTCCGAGCTCTATGCCGCTGGCCCTCTTCCGCCCTGACCTTACCACCGATGCCGAGGGTAATCTCGACATCACATTCACTGTGCCTGATTTCAACACCACATGGGCTCTGCAACTCCTGGCCTACGACAAGGATATGAATGTGGCCAAGAGCTCGCTCGAGACCACTGCATCAAAGAGCATCATGGTGTCGACGCTTATGCCGCGCTTCCTGCTGACAGGGGATAAGGCTACTGTGTCGGCCACTGTATTCAATAACTCTGACCACCCGGTGGCTGCCGCAGCCACTATCGAAATCTTCAATCCGGCCGATGGCAAAGTCATCGCGTCGTCAAAGGTGGCAGATGGTCTTGCTCTTGAGGCTATGGCGAATGGTGTGGTCAGCGTGTGCTTCGATGTGCCAGATGAGGTGACTGCGCTCGGTGTGCGCTCGGTGGCTTCGGCCGACGGCAACTCTGATGGCGAACAAGACCTCTTCCCGGTGCTCCCCTCTTCGCAGCCGGTGATGGAATCCACCACTTTCTATCTCACCCCCTCTGACCTGGACCTGAGCGTCCGTCTTCCGCATATGGATAAGGATGATAAGGTGACCCTGAACTATTGCGCTAATCCTGCATGGTATGTGCTGACGAGTCTCTCGGGGCTCATCAATTCTGATAGCGAATCGACTCTGTCGCTTCTCAACTCGCTATATGCCAACAGTGTTTCGACCGGACTGCTGAAGCGTTATCCGCAGGTGCGCGAGGCTCTCAAATCACTCTATGCCGGTAGTGAGGCTGATTCGCTGCTGACATCGCCGCTTGAGAAGAATGAGTCGCTCAAGATTGCCGCACTCAACTCTACGCCATGGGTAAATAACGCGAAGTCTGAGTCTGAGCGGATGCAGGGTCTGCAGTCGCTTCTGTCAGAGAGTGAGGCTGATAAAGCTATCAATGATATCATCGACCGCCTGGATAAAAACCGCATGGCTGATGGCGGATGGTGCTGGATGCCGAAAATGGAGTCAAGCCTCTGGATATCTCTGAATGTAGTGAATGCGGCGGCAATGATGAAGGATGCAGGATATATGCCGGAATCGTCGAAGTTGAAGTCGATGATAGCCGACGGATTGAAATATACCGATGCGAAGATTGCGGAGGATTACCGTCTGACTGTAGATAAGTATAAGACCACATATCCGCTTGACACTGAAATCAGTTACTTCCTCACGCGCTCTACACTGACTGATGCCGCGCTCCCGGCCGGACTGCGCGCCATGCATGACGATATGGTGCGACGCCTGCCCAAGGAGTGGCGCGATATGTCAATCGGCGCCAAGGCTAAGGCTGCAAGAATGGCAATGCGCGAAGGGAATGCGACTCTGGCTCGCGAGATATTGAATTCTGTCAGGGAATTCGCTTCGTATAAGCCGGACAAGGGGATGTGGTTCGACCGTCTGGATAATGGATTCTTCTCGCTGCCTCCGATGGTGACGACGGCGCTCTGCATCACGGCGTTCAATGAGGTGCTGCCCGGGGATGAGGCTATCATGAAGATGTGTCAGTATCTGGTGCTCTCGCGCCAGACCGAGGACTGGAATCTTGATATGACCCCCGCGGCGGCTACTGCCACTGTAAATGCGGTGTTAGGCTCTGACCTGGGTTGGAATTCGGATGAGGCGATGTCGATGCCGCGCATCTATCTTGATGATGCTGAGCTCCGGCTGCCGCAATCGGCTGAGTCGCTTACGGGCAATCTCTTCCTGGATCTGACTCCGGAGATGGCTTCCGGACGCGTGCTCCGTGTGGTGCGCAATGGTAAGGTGCCGGCCTGGGGCGGTGTGCTGCGTCAGTATGTGGCGCCGGTGATGGAGGTGAAGGCTCAGAGTGTGCCACAGCTTAAAATCACCAAGAGCCTGCTGCCGATAGAGTCTACGCCGGCCGGTGAGAAGGCGCTGAAGGCATCGACTCATTTCAAGAAGGGCGACCGCATCCGCGTGACTCTCACTCTCGAGGCTGACCGCGACATGGATTATATCCTGATTCGCGACTCTCGCGGGGGGTGCATGCAGCCGGCCGACCAACTGACCGAGTATGAGGTGCAGAATGGTCTATGGATTCTGCGTGAGACCCGCACTTCGGCCACCAACCTCTACCTGACGCGTCTGCCGAAGGGTAAGTTCATCATCACCTATGATGTCTTTGCCGACCGCGATGGCGATTACTCCACGGGTATTGCCACCGCCCAGTCGCAGTATTATCCGCTCATCACGGCCCATTCAGCCGGATGCGTGGTCAAGGTGGATTGAGGGTTGCGTTACCCTCAATCCACCTCTCGACCGATGAAGCAGTTTCAACCACTTCATCATTAAGCCGGAAAAATATTTACTAAATAGCTAATATATGAAACGACTCTTTATCACTCTTATCGCGATTGCCGGATGGCTGCAAGCGCTCTGCGCACTGCAGACCACCGACTTCTTCGCCGAGAATTTCTGGGATATGGGCCAGGACTCCGATTATCCGTCGGCCGATTGGCTAACTCTCGGCAACGGCGCCATCCCCACCGAGGCGGCTGCCACATATTTCAATGCGGATGGCTCGGGGCCATTCTTCACGCTGCTCAGCTATGGCGACCAGATGCTGGCCATGGCCAACACTGAGTTTGAAGATGGCGCCGAGGCCGACCAGTGGCTGATATCTCCCCTCATCAGCGTGCCCTACGACAATGCGGCGCTCCTCTTCACGGCGTGCGCTTTCGCCAATAAGGGACAGGATTTCGGTGTGGGGTTGAATACATTCCGCATCCTCGTCTCGGAGGGGGGCACAGCCAAAGAGGATTTCTCGGAGGTAGCTCTTGAGTCGAGCGTGCGTGGCTCGGCTTCGACTTATCTGACCTCCAAGAAACTCGTAGCCCCCATCAATGGCCATAAAGACCGGAAGATACGCATTGCGTTTGTCGTCAGCGGCAGCAATGTGGGTCTGACCGGATTCACCGACCTGCGCATGGGGCAGTATATAATGGATGTCACTGACTACACTACCGATGTGGCGCAGCTCGATGTGCCTGAAAATATCGATATCAATATCGGTCTGAAGGCTCCGGTGGTGTGCGATTATGTGGATGTGACTCTCGAGCTTGACGGCGAGCTGGCGGAAACCAAGGAATTCAAGAAGACCTTCGGCAGCCCCACCAGCAACATCATGGTCATGCAGCGCATCATCTTCGAGAATGCGGTGACGCTGAAGGATGACACCCCCGTAAGCTATCGCGTGACGCTGACACCGAGGTTCGATGGTGCGCTCCCCACAATCCTGACTGGTTCTCTGGCCACACCTGGCTCTACCTATCCGGCAAATGTGGTAATCGAAGAGGCCACTGCCACCGGCTGCGTGTTCTGTCCGCGCGGCACTGCCTCGCTGGCATATTATCTCGATACGTATCCCGGCTCTGACTCTGAGGGTAAGGCTATCGCTATCGCCATTCATGGCTATCAGGGTTATTATGATCCGATGAGCCAGGGGGTCGAGGAGTATCTGACACTCTTCAGCGCGCTCAACGGCACTGCGGCGCTGCCGGGGGCTATGTTCAACCGTGCCACACGCGGGCTCGACCCTTCGTATGCCACGGAAGTGCAGAAGCTGATGACTGAACGCTCCTATAATGATGCCCGCATATTGAGTGTGGATCTCCCCCCGTATTCTTCAGCCGAGGATCTTGCGGGAAAGAGTGTGGATGTAAAATTCAATGTGCGCAATGGCTATAATTCATCTAACCGTGCACTGAGCGCAGCTCTGGTGGTGGTGGAGAATGATGTCGTGGGACATGATTCGGGCTACAACCAGGCCAACTATTACGCCAACTGCTCTGAGCAGCAGGCGGCCGACCTGCATGGCAGCTTCCTCCTCCCCTATCTCGCTCCATATCTCAAGGGGGGTGAATTGGGTATGTCGACCATACCGGCGCCGCTTATGACCTACCAGCATGTGGCCCGCGGCATATTCCCGGGGTTCTATGGCGAGGAGTTGCCGAAGGAGTGGCAGTCAGATGTGGCACAGGAATTCACCCTCTCGTTTGAGATGCCTGCCACTGTGTCCAACCCTGATAAGACTGAGGTGATTCTCCTTGTCATTGACGATGAGACGGCCTCTATAGTGGCTTCCGACATAATGCCGGCTTCGGCCTATACGCCGAGTGGTGTGGATATGATTGAGGACTCTGCGGCTGCACACCATTCCGTAAGTGCTTCCGACGGCGTCATACGCATCGAGGCTCCGGCAGGCACCCGCTATTCAGTCATCACCATCGATGGCCTGGAGATAGCGTCGGGCTATGCCTCAGACTCTGCAACCCTCCTTCCGACTGACCACCGCGGAATCCTCATAGTGCGCCTGACAGGCGATGGCCCCGCAGCCGCCTCCACCCATCGCCTGCTCCTGAACTGACACCTCCCGCCGCAGCCCGGAAAATTGTTCCATAAAAAGTTGACTCATGAATCAGCTTTCATGAGTCAACTTATTCAGTAGATTCAAGCTGTTAGACTAAACAACCTCCCTAAATAAATGCGGAGCGCAGTGATGCGCTCCGCATTTGATTCTACCATATTTAACTTAATAACGTAACGAGTAATTTTTTATCTTCTATCGCCATCGCCACCGCAAATCACTGCGACGCCGATGGCCATCTATAAGCAATGATTTCCCTCAGCTTGGGGGGAAATGAATATCTTTATAATCGTCGTTTGGTTGTAGAAATTTGGCTTGACATATCCACGTGTCAGACGCAAGTCATCTCGCCGCATATCGAGCGGTTCATGAGCGACTTCACCTCTTCGTTGCTTTTGCCGCAACCGAGCAGGTGCATGAGCTTGGTGACTGAGGCTTCGGCAGTGAGGTCATGCCCCGAGAGCACACCTGAGCGCGATATGCCGAGGCCGGCGCTGTAGAGTTCGGGCTTGACCGAGCCATTCGAGCATTGCGAGATGTTCACAATCACCACGCCGCGCGCTGTGGCCTCTTTGAGGGCCTGGATAAACCACGGGTCGGATGGACCGTTGCCGGCGCCGAAGGTCTTCAGGATGATTCCCCGTATGCCGGGCGTGTTGAGCATATGGCGCACCACATGCTCCTGTATGCCGGGGAAGAGGTCGATCATTATGACATTCGTATCAAATTCATAGTGCACCTTGAGCTTCCCTTTGCGCTCGGGATGCAGCAGACCTTCGCGGTTGAAGTTGATGCCGAGCCCGAAGCTGGCAAGCGCCGGATAGTTGTTGGATGAAAATGCACAGAAGTTGTCGGACGAATGCTTCGTGGCACGGTTGCCGCGCCAAAGGAAGTCTTCAAACAGTATGGCCACCTCCCTGACTATCGCCTGCCCGTCGGCATCGCGGGCCGAGGCCACCTGAAGGGCGGTGATGAGATTCTCTTCGCCATCGGTGCGCACATCTCCGATCGGGAGCTGCGAACCTGTGATAATCACCGGCTTGTCGAGATTCTCAAGCATGAAGCTGAGGGCTGAGGAGGTGTAGGCCATGGTGTCGGTGCCATGAAGCACCACAAAACCATCATACTCATCATAATGCTTCTCGATGACTCTGGCTATATCCTGCCAGTGGCCCGGATTCATTGAGGATGAGTCTATCGGATTCTCAAACTCCACACTCTCAATCTCGATGTCGAGGAGTTTGATCTTGGGCACATTCTCAATCAAATGATTGAAGTCAAACGGCTCGAGAGCCCGGGTCTCCGGATTCTCTATCATTCCGATGGTGCCGCCGGTGTAAATTATGAGTATCCTTGGATGACGCTTCCCGGAGGTGGCGCATCGCATGGGCATCATTGGTGAACGTGTCGGAGTGGTCATTTCGGCTCTGATTTTAGGTTGATGTTGCAAAGATAGCAATTTGTAATTTATCTGCAAAGTTTTCCGAAGAAAAATTTCATCCCACCCTTTCATTTTTCCATACTTTGCTTTAATTTTTCTATTCATCTCGGGAAATTACCTTAATTTTTGATAGCAAGAAGATTCTTTTTGACATAATATCTTGAAAAACCTTTGGAAATCTGATTATCTCACTACATATTGCAATTACTAATCTATCTTTTTTATCAATCGCCCAATCACCCCCCTTTCACGGCCACAAAGATATCCGAAAACGCGTGCATCTCGTTTTGCGGTTGCTGGAATGTGTCGGCCGGCTGGATGGCGGTGTGCACCTCATCGTGGTGCGGTGGCACCCTCCAGGTCTGCCAGCCCATAAGGCTGGGCATGAGGAAGTCTTTGGCCACATTGTCGGCCACATAGTGGAAGCGGCGCGCTTCGGGATACCGGCGCACGATGCACTCGAAGTTGGCAGGGGTGCTTTTGTCGGCCGAGGTCTCTTGTGATATCAGAATGTTGGCGGGATGAAAGTATTCCTCTATGCCGAGGGCTTTCAGCTTGGCGCGCTGGGTGACTGAGCGCCCGTCGGTAATCATGGCCATCACCACGCGGCGCCGGCGCAATTCGTCGAGCATCTCTCTGACGCCGGGCCTTAGATTGAGCCGCTTGGGCACATGGCTGCGGTAAGCGTCCACAAGCTGCTGCATCTCGCTGCGCAAGGCTGCGTCGCTCAGTCCGGCCTCGCGGGCAAGCTGGGTTTCGAGAAAATCGAAGTAGGCGCCCCTGCGGCGCAGTATGGTGTCGAGCCGTTTTGATATCCCGAGCCACTGTGCGCCGTGACGCGCTGCGAGCATGCCGGCTATCAAGCGGAATCCGCTGCGGCAGTAATCACGCTCAAGCATAAGCGTGTCGTCGAGGTCAAACACCACTACATCGCCATGATAATTGAAGTCTGCTTCCATTTATGATTATGATTGAGGAGATTTACGATTTAAGTATCTCTCCAAAATTAGCTATGCATTATTTTTGAGGATTTTTTGAGTGATTTTCGTTGGCTGAGGAAGGAGCTTAGCGAGCTAAGCGACTGACGAAGACGGCGAAAAGCGCCAAAAAAGACCAAAAAGAATCATAGCTCCATAATTTTTTTAAATATAAACTAATTTTTGAGAGATACTTAGCATGGCTTAGGCAATAAAAGAGTGTGAAAGCGGCAAGCCTTCACACTCCTTTATTTTATTCCTAAGTCCGGGCGGAGACTGAGCTCCGCTCATCTTTGGGGATTGGGTCGCAATTATTTGTTGATGCGCTTGATCAGGGGATAGCCATAAGCTGCCTCTGCACCGAGTTCCTCCTGGATGCGGAGAAGCTGGTTGTACTTGGCCATACGGTCAGAACGGCTTGCAGAACCGGTCTTGATCTGTCCGGCGTTGGTAGCAACTGCGATGTCGGCGATTGTAGCATCCTCAGTCTCGCCTGAGCGATGAGAGATCACGGCAGTGTAGCGGTTGCGCTGTGCCATCTCTACGGCGCGGAGAGTCTCGGTGAGTGAACCGATCTGGTTAACCTTCACGAGGATTGAGTTAGCGCAACCCTCGGCGATGCCGCGCTCGAGATACTTGACGTTGGTCACGAAGAGGTCGTCGCCTACGAGCTGGCAACGGTCGCCGATGAGGTCAGTCAGAATCTTCCAGCCTGCCCAGTCATTCTCTGCCATACCATCCTCGATTGAGTCGATGGGATACTCGTTGACGAGCTTCTCGAGGAACTTAGCCTGCTCCTCGCTTGTGCGCTTGGGAGCGTCTGCACCCTGCTTCCAAGTGTAGTCGTATACACCATCTTTGTAGAACTCAGAAGATGCGCAGTCAAGACCGATAGTCACATCCTTGCCGGGCTCGTAGCCAGCCTCGCGGATAGCCTGCATGATGACGTTGAGTGCATCCTCAGTGCCCTCGAGTGCGGGAGCGAAACCACCCTCGTCGCCTACGGCAGTGCTCAGGCCACGGCCTTTGAGTACTTTCTTAAGTGCGTGGAACACCTCTGTGCCCATGCGGATACCCTCCTTGAAGCAGCATGCGCCTACCGGACGGATCATGAACTCCTGGAAGCAGATGGGGGCGTCAGAGTGTGCGCCACCGTTGATGATGTTCATCATCGGCACAGGCAGTACGTAGGTGTTGCTGCCACCGATGTATTTGTAGAGGGGAAGGTCGAGATAGTTGGCGGCTGCCTTTGCGCAGGCAAGCGATACGCCGAGGATAGCGTTGGCGCCGAGGTTTGACTTGGTCTCTGTGCCGTCGAGCTTGATCATGGCCTCGTCGATGCCTACCTGGTCAAGTACGTTCCAGCCTTTGAGGAGCTCGGCGATGGGGCCGTTGACATTGGCTACTGCCTTGAGCACACCCTTGCCAAGATAGCGCTTGGGGTCGCCGTCGCGAAGCTCGAGAGCTTCATTGACACCTGTTGATGCGCCGGAGGGAACGGCTGCGCGGCCCATAACGCCGCTTTCGAGAATTACGTCTACCTCCACTGTGGGATTACCACGCGAATCAAGGATTTCGCGACCGATTACTTTTTCGATTTTCATAGTTGTTTCCTAAAAATATATTTTTGTTCGGATTTACCTGTATTTGGGTTTATTATTATTGATAGCCTGCATTTAAGAATGCCTTATCGAAGGCCGGGAGAGTGTTAGACTTGCACCTTGACTTGCTCCATGGGGCGCTGCCGGATACCCCTCCCGTATTATGCAACAAAATTACTAAATAATTTTCACTTACACACATGTACAATTATATTTTTTTAGTTTCCTCTGATTAATTTTTATAACTTTGCAGTGCGGAGCATCGCTTTGCCGCGCTTTTTCTTTGTATCGTAATTTTTCCCCACGCGATATCTCATGGATTCTGTAGATCTGGCCATGCGCATTCGGGCGCACCTCCCTTTCGAACCTCACCGCCTTCAGCTGCAGCTCATCGCAGCGCTGGCGCAATTCGTATGCAATCATTCGCCGCGTGAGATTTTCTTGCTCAATGGCTATGCAGGCTCGGGCAAGACCTCTATCATGGCGGCGCTGATAAAGGCGCTGACCGAACTTAAGGTGAAGTCCATAACACTTGCCCCTACCGGAAGGGCGGCCAAGGTGGCGGCGGATTTCTCAGGGGGTAAGGCGTCGACTATCCACCGGCGCATATTCCGCCCCGTGGGCGACGGCAGCGACGGACAGTATGCTCCGTCGCCTAACCATGATGCGAATTCTGTGTTTATTATCGATGAGGCTTCGCTGATTACTGACCATGCTGTGCCTTCGAATTCGCTGTTGTGCCAGATGCTGCGCCATATCCATTCGGCTATCGGCAATGCGGTGATTCTGGTGGGCGACATCGCTCAGCTCCCCCCTGTGGGACTCGACAATTCGCCGGCCATGAATCCTGAGCGGCTCCGGGCGCTGGGGCTGCAGCCTATCGAGTTCACCCTCGATGTGCCGATGCGACAGGGTGACAACAGCGGCATTCTGTTTAACGCCACACGTATGCGCCAGCTGCTCTTCGCGCAGCAGGAGGGGGTGCGACCGGCCCTCATCGAGAGTGGATTTGACGATGTAGAGGTCATCTCAAGTGCCGACCTGGCCGACAAACTGAGTGATTCGTGGCATGAGGTGGGGGCAGAGAATACCATCATCATCACCCGCTCTAATTCGAGGGCCAACAAGTATAACCAGGCTATACGCAATGTGGTGATGATGGCCGAAGAACCGCTGCAGCGCGGCGACCGCCTGGTGATTGCGCGTAATGATTATTATTGGAGCAAAATCAATAAGGTGAAGTCTTTCATCGCCAATGGCGACATGGCTGAGGTGAAGTGGGTAGGTAATACTGAGAAGATGTACGGGCGCTTCTTCACGGAGGTGGAGCTGTTCTTTCCGTCGTCAGAGCTGACAATCGGGGCGAAACTTATGCTGAGGTCGCTCGTGGCAGAGGGTCCGGCGATTCCGGCGGCTGAGATGAACCGTTTCTACACCCACGTCATGGCCGAGCAAGAGGGTGAATTGTCAGAGAGGATAAAGGCCACGACGGAAGACCCCTATTACAATGCCCTGCAAGCGAAGTATGGATATTGCATCACCTGCCATAAGGCGCAAGGCGGACAATGGGCGCACGTATACATCGACATGTCGGGCATCGACCCGGAAGCTCTCGCCGAAAGCTTCTTCCGCTGGTGCTACACAGCAGTCACCCGCGCCACAACAAAAGTCTTCTTCATCAATCCCACCCTCCCGGTAGAATAACCCGCTGACGTGAATTAAAACAATGAAGTCGTTTAAACTTTTTGAAAAGTTTAAACGACTTCATTGTTTGTTGCGGTAGTTAATTCGGGCGGCATACATTTGCTCTTTGATGCCGCCGGCGGTAAGGGATTGTTCCTGTTGACGCTCTATAAGGCGCCCCGCTTACTTCACTCGCTTGGAATCCCAGATGAGATAGCAGATGAGCAGTGCGTAGGCTGTGCAACCGAGTATCTGCGTCAGGCCGCCGTTGAGGGGATTGACGTATTCAAATCCGGCAAAGCGGGTGACTGCGGCAAATACTCCGAAGAGTGCGCCGCCGGCGATAAGGCCGCTTGAAAGGAGTGTGCCACGGTCGCGACGACGGTCGTTGACTGCCTGGTCTTTCGAGCTGTGGCTTACGTAGTAGGCTATGGCGCCACCTACCAGCATCGGGGTGTTGAGCGAGAGGGGAATAAACATGCCGAGGCAGAAGGCCAGCGCGGGCACTCCGAGCCAGTTGAGGATTGCGGCCAGAATGGCGCCTACCATGTAGAGTATCCAGGGAGTGTCGCCACCCATCATGAGGGGCTCAATCACCTTGGCCATGGCGTTGGCCTGAGGGGCTACAAGGGCATTGTCGCCCGAGAAGCCGTAGACCTGGTTGAGCACCATGATCACACCACCCACTGTGGCGGCCGATGCAAGTGTACCGAGGAATTTCCATGTCTCCTGCTTTTTGGGTGTAGAGCCGAGCCAGTAGCCGATCTTGAGGTCGGTCACGAAGCCTCCGGCCATGGAGAGGGCGGTGCAGACAACGCCGCCGATTACCATCGAGGCCACGATGCCGCTCGTGCCTTTAAGGCCGATGCCCACAAAGATGGCCGAGGCAATGATAAGTGTCATCAGCGTCATGCCGCTCACGGGGTTGCTGCCGACAATGGCGATGGCGTTGGCGGCAACTGTAGTGAAGAGGAAGGCTATCACCACCACTACGAGCCATGCCACTGCTGCCTGCCAGAAGGTGTTGATCACACCAAACCAGAAGAAGAGAAGCACGGCCACAAGTGCGAGCACAATGAAGAATACGATGTACTTCATCGAGATGTCGAGCTGCCAGCGCACCTCTTTGATGCCGGCTGACTTACCTTTGAGCTCACGCCCTGCAAGCCCTACAGCCTGCATGATGATGGGCCAGCTCTTGATGATGCCGATCACTCCGGCCATGGCGATACCGCCGATGCCGATCATGCGGGCGTAGTCTTTGAAAATCATGTCGGGCTCCATGGCCACGAGTTCAGCGCTGCCGTAGGTGCCCATCAGCGGAATCACTATCCACCACACGAATATCGAACCGGCGAAAATCACGAAGGCATATTTCAGACCCACGATGTAGCCCAGACCGAGCAGTGCGGCGCCGGTGTTGCAGCTAAGCACGAGTTTGGTCTTCTCGGCTATCGTGGTGCCCCACGCTGAGGCGGTGGAGGTGATTGTCTCGGCCCACCATCCGAAGGTGGCCACAAGATAGTCGTAGATACCGCCGATGAGTGAGGCGATTATCAGCGTCTTGGCCTGGCCGCCCTTGCCGGTCTCGGCATCAGCCTGGGCTGAGATGAGCACCTGCGTGGTGGCTGTGGCCTCGGGGAAGGGATACTTGCCGTGCATATCCTTCACGAAGTATTTTCTGAAGGGTATGAAGAAGAGTATGCCGAGTATGCCGCCCAGGAGCGAACTGAGGAATATCTGGTAGAACTGCACCGTGATGTCGGGATACTTGGCCTGGAGTATGAAGAGTGCGGGGAGCGTGAAGATGGCTCCGGCCACAATCACACCCGAGCAGGCGCCGATAGATTGGATAATCACATTCTGGCCTAGTGAGTTCTTCTTGCCAAGGGCATTCGAGAGTCCCACGGCGATAATGGCGATAGGTATGGCGGCCTCAAATACCTGGCCTACCTTCAGACCAAGGTATGCGGCGGCGGCCGAGAAGATGATTGCCATTACCAGACCGGTTATCACCGAGTAGGGGGTGACCTCTTTCTGGTCGTGCGCCGGCTCCATCACCGGGCGGTACACCTCATCGTCACCGAGTTCCCGGAAGGCGTTTTCGGGGAGCCCGGTGGGCGTCATGAGATTTTCGTCTTTCTGTTTCATATGTCGGATTTAAGGTTAGTGTTGACGTTGCTTATAGTGGTAGGGCTCATTCTCATGCCTGGCCCTTGAATTTCGGGTCGTTGGCCACGAGCCACTGGGCTATCTGCACGGCATTGAGGGCGGCGCCTTTCTTTATCTGGTCGCCCACAACCCAGAAGCTGAGTCCGCAGTCGTCAGAGATGTCGCGACGCAGACGCCCTACATACACCGGGTCCTGGCCCGTGATGTCGAGGGGCATGGGATATTTCTTGTTGGCGGGATCATCACACACCACCAGACCGGGAGCGCGCTCGAAGGCCTCTCTCACGGCTGCAATCTCAAGGGGTTGCTCGGTCTCGATCCAGATGGCTTCGCTGTGGGCGCGCAGTACAGGGACACGCACACAGGTGGCCGACACTTTGATTACGTCGGAGTGCATGATCTTGCGTGTCTCGTGGTACATCTTCATCTCCTCTTTGGTGTAGTCGTTTTCGGTGAATACGTCTACGTGAGGTATCAGATTATAGGCGAGCTGATAGGCAAATTTCTCTACCGTAGGGGTCTCGCCACGCTCTATCTGGCCAAACTGGCCTTTGAGCTCAGCCATGGCTGCGGCGCCGGCGCCGGAGGCTGCCTGATAGGTGGCCACATGCACACGGCGTATGCGCGAGAGGTCGTCGATAGGTTTGAGGGCCACCACCATCTGGATTGTTGTGCAGTTGGGGTTGCCGATTATGTTGCGCGGACGGCAGAGCGCATCTTCGGCATTCACCTCAGGCACCACCAGAGGCACGTCGTCGTCCATGCGGAAGGCCGATGAGTTGTCGATCATCACGGCGCCGTGGCGGGTGATGACATCTGCGTATCGCTTCGATGTGCCGGCTCCGGCTGAGGTGAAGGCTATGTCTACACCCGAGAAGTCGGATTCATCTGAAAGTAATTCTACGGTATACTCCTTCCCCTTGAAGCTGATCTGGCTCCCTGCGGAGCGCTCTGAGCCAAAGAGGCGAAGATTGCTGATTGGGAAGTTCTGCTCGGCGAGCACGCGGAGAAACTCCTGCCCTACGGCGCCCGATGCGCCTACGATTGCTATATTCATCTATATTTTTCTTCTTTCTATGAAGTTGTTTAAACTACATTTTATAATGTCTTATAATGTCGTAAAAAGTTTAAACGACTTCTATAAGTTAGCGAGATTCCGGGCCCTGCAGATGCAGAGTCCGGAATATATGGATTGGCAGCGCGGCAGCCTCTGAAAGCATGGCGGCGTTGACTGCCGGTTGTCGCTTGTCGACTGATAAGCCGCGGCTTATCATCTGATTATCTTGCTATGATTACTGCATGCCTGAGGTGGCCACACCTTTGGCAATCTTGCTGACAAGACCCTGGAGCACCTTGCCGGGGCCGAGCTCGATGAATTCATCGGCGCCGTCGGCCACCATAGCCTCTACATCCTGTGTCCAGCGCACAGGGGCTGTGAGCTGCTTGATGAGGTTGGCCTTGATTTCGGCGGGGTCAGTGTGGGGCTTGCCATCTACGTTCTGGTATACGGGGCATACGGGGGTGTTGAATGCTGCTGCCTCGATGGCTTCGGCGAGTTCCTCCTGGGCGGGTGCCATGAGGGGCGAGTGGAATGCGCCGCCTACCTTGAGCTTGAGGGCGCGCTTCGCACCTGCGGCGAGCATCTTCTCGCATGCGGCGTCGATGCCTTCGATTGTGCCTGAAATCACCACCTGACCGGGGCAGTTGTAGTTGGCGGGTGCCACTACGTCGTCGACCTCGGCGCAGAGTTCCTCAACCTTCGCGTCGGGCAATGCGAGCACTGCTGCCATTGTCGAGGGCTTGAGGTCGCAGGCTTTCTGCATGGCCATCGCACGCTTGGCCACCAGACGCAGACCCTCTTCGAAGCTCAGTGCGCCTGCGGCTACGAGTGCGGAGAATTCTCCGAGGCTGTGGCCGGCCACCATGTCGGGCTTGAAGTCTGCGCCAAGTGACTTGGCGAGTATCACGCTGTGCAGGAAGATGGCGGGCTGGGTCACCTTGGTCTGCTTGAGGTCATCTTCTGTGCCTTCAAACATGAGGTCGGTGATGCGGAAGCCGAGCACTTCGTTAGCCTTCTCAAACATCTCGCGGGCCTCGGCATTGTTATCATAAAGATCCTTGCCCATGCCCACAAACTGGGCCCCCTGTCCGGGGAATACATAAGCTTTCATTCTTGTTGTTGCGTTGTTGTTGGGTTACTTTCCGTCGCCGGATGCGCTGTTATGCTGGCAGAAGTCATTTTTATTTTGGTAAAAGGTTTAAATGACTTCTGTGGCTCGCGGCTGGAAATCACCACAAATTTAGTCTTTTTTTGTGAATTATGAAAACCCGAGGGTATATTTCACTATTTTTTGGGCTGCTCAGGCCTCTACATCTATGCGGCTGCGTCCTTCGCCGTGGCGGCGAACACGTATCTTGACGCCGATGCGTTCTTCAAGTTCTTCGCGGTGGGAGATGATGCCTACGCGTCGGCCGTTCTGCCCGGCTATCTCCTGGAGGGTCTCGAGGGTCTGCATCACGCTGTCGAGGCTCTTTTCGTCGAGCGTGCCGAAGCCTTCGTCGATAAAGAGGATGTCGATGCCTCCGGCCTGTCCGTTGAGTGTGGAGAGGGCGAGCGAGAGGGCGAGGGATATCATGAAGCGCTCGCCGCCGCTGAGCACCGTGACGCTGCGTATCTGGTCTTTGTTGTAGCGGTCGAGCACGAGGATGGAGAGTTGCTCGTTGATGTCGCTGCAGGTGAGGGTGTATTGGTCAGTGATGCGGCGCAGGTAGAGGTTGGCGTTGTTGAGCAAGGGGCGCATTATGCATGATTGCACGAGGGTGCGGAAGCGGGTGCCTCCGAAGCGGGCGTTGATGCGGCTCCATTTTTCGTATTGCTTCTCTTTGGCGGCATATTCTTGCTGGAGTTGATTGAAGCGGCTGGTGTTGGCGGCATCGGTCTTGAGGCGTTCGCCACATGTGGCCTGCTCCTGCATCGTGGTGTCGCGCAGGGTCTGCAGTTCCTGAAGCCGGACGTCGAGCATTTCGGGGGTGGTTAGCTGGCCGGTGGATGCGTCGCGCAGTGTGGCGTCGATGTTTGCAATCTCTGATTTGATACTGGCCATCCTTTCGGTGAGGGCCATGACGCTGCTGCGGTGGGTGGTGAGGAGGTCGCGGATTGCGGGGAGCTCACCTTTGCGGCGGTCGAGTTCGCGCAGTGTGGCGAGCTCTATGCCGGTAGTGGCGGTGTAGCTGTCAATCTCTTTCCGGGCGGCAGCGATGGCGCTGCGGCAGTCGGCGAGTTTTGCGGCGCAATTCTCTGTGTCAGAGTTTAGCGACATCCATGATTTGTGGATGTCAGGCTCAACGGTCTGACCCGTCTGACCCGCCTGACCGGAATCGCCGGGTTCAAATGGGCGGCTCCATGCCGGATAGAGCCGAAGCACATGGTCGCGCACCACGCTGATCTGCTCGGCAAGTCGCGTGAGCTCTGCCACTTGTGTGCTCCGTTCGTCAAGGTTGCTTTTGCGTCGGGTATATTCGCGGGCATCGGCGGCTATTTGGCTACGGGTGGCGGCTATGTCGTCGCGCCAGTTGGGGATTGTGGAGGCTAAGCGGGGCTGGAGGTCGGCCTCTATCTCTTGACAGCGCGCTTTGCGGTTAGTTATATGTGCGGTGGTGTCGGCTATGGATTGGGCGTTGAGGGCCTCGGCCTGGCGGGCGGCGGCAAGCTGCTTGAGACTCTTGGTGTGCTGACGCACGCATTTGTCGCGGCGCGTGCGCAGTTCGTCAAGCTGCTTCTGCAGGCGGTGCATCTCTTCCTGCCGTTTGTGCAGCCGGCTCAATGTGACGGCAGCGAGTTCCTGCTCTTTGGCGAGCGCCTGCCTCAGTGGCTCTCTTGCTGCGGCTATGGCGGCGGCGTCAAAGCCTGCAATCTGCACATGGTCGAGTGCCTCCGTAATCTTGGCGAGGGTGGCCGCTGCGGCATCGGTCTCTTTATTAAGGCGTCCGGCGAGTGAGTCAACCTGCGATTGCTGCCGCGCATACTCCTCTGCGATTTCGCTGCGGCGCTTGTCGGCGAGGCGGCGGGTCTCTTCGGCGTCGTTGCGTTTCTGCTGCAGGGGGGTGAGCATGCGGTCGAAGTCGGCGTCGTGGTTCATGCCCGCGAGGCTCTGGCCGCATAGCGGACACTGCTCGGCATGGGTGTGCCGCAACTGGGCGCGGAGCTCGACCATGAATTCTTCGACACTGGTCTGCATGGCATGCAGCAGTTCGAGGGCTTCGCGACTCTGGCGGTCGGCACGTGCGTAGTCATCTTCGGCACTCTTCAGCGAATTCTTTCTGGCTGGCAAGTCTTTGGCGAGCGCATCGTGCTCGGTGCGCAGTGTGGCGATGAGGCTGAGGTGCTCTTCATAATTCTGCAGGTCGTCGGCTATGCCTCGCAGTCGCTCTGAGCGGGTGAGGCTGCGCTCTATGTCGGCATTGAGCTTCCGGGTGTCAATCTCTTCGAGCTTACGTGATTGGGCATCTATCTCACTGGTGAGCTGGTCAAGGCGATTGTGATGCTCGGCCTCTTCTGCGGCGGCTTGCTCGGTCTTCAGCTTCAGGGTGTCGATGTCGGATTGATGCGTCCGGAGCTGTCGTCGGAGTTTATCAATCTCTTTCTCTTCATTTTGCAGCTGTTCTAAGTTGAGGTCTATCTGGGCTGCGTGCTCACATATATCGGCTTGCTGCGACATCTCTTGCAACGCGCTTTGCAGGCGGTCGATTTCGTCAAGTCCGCTGACTATCTCCACATTGCGCCGGGCGAAGTCGGCGTCAAGAGTCTCGAAGCGCGTGCGGCACGCATCCTCTTCGGTCTGGAGCCGCTGGAGGCGCTGCTGCTGCGTGTCGAGTGCATTGAGGTGGGTGCGTATCTCTGCGGTGGCATCGGAGTCGGCCACAAACCGTTGCATCTCGAGATGACGTGGTGAGGCTGCTTCCTGCGCAAGATTGTCGAGTTGCGTCTGGCAAGTCTCTTGCTCTGCGCGGGCTTCGATGAGTCTGCGCATGGCTGTGTGGCGCTCGCGGGCCCGGGCGAGGTCGCTCTCCTGTGTGGTGAGGAGCTGGATCAATGCAGCCGATCTCTCCTCTATCTGCCGGCGCTCTTCGGGCTCAAGTATGTGTTGGCGCTCGGCATCGTAGCGGGTGCGCAGCAGTTCGCACTCCCCTTTTACGCGTTGCCAGATGTTTTTGATGGCTTCGCCGTAGCGGCTGAAGTGCTGGGTGTCGGTGAGTTGCTCGAGTATCTTTTCGCGTTCACCTTTCTGGCCGGTGAGGAATGCGGCAAACTGCCCCTGTGCGAGCATCGACATGCGGGCGAATTGCTCGTAGGTGAGTCCGCAGGCGGCGTTGATGGCTTCGCGTATCTCGGCCACCTTGGTCAGGGGGGCATTGTCGGCTATCTGAAGTTCCCAGGCTGCGGGGCGATGGCATAGGCGCTTGTCGCGCCCGCGCTTCATGCCGAGACTCAGGCGCGCGCGGCATGTGCGTCCGGAGTTGTCTTCAAATATGAGTTCGGCATAACATTCATCTTTCTCTGATATGCCGAGGCGTGTGTATTGCTCTATGCAGGCTATCTGCATCATCTCGCCGTTGGCGTCGATAAATTTATTGCGCGTGGGGTTGGTGACGCCGCTGATGCGTGGCGTGGTGGCATAGAGTGCCATGGTGATGCAGTCGAGTATCACGCTTTTGCCGGCTCCGGTGTCGCCGGCTATCAGAAAGAGCGATGCGCAGGCGTCGGCTCCGGGTTCGCGCAAGTCGCGGCTGAAGTCGATGTCGCCACGCTCTATCGAGGCGATGTTGCGTATATGGAGTTGATTGATTTTCATATGGGGCTATGTCTTGCTTGCGGGTGGCTCTATGCTTTATTTGCCGGTGTCGAGGCGCCGCACCTCCTCTTCTATCTCTTGAAAGGCGTCGCGGAGTTCCTGGAGGTCAAGTTCGGGATATTGGTGGAGTGTGCGCTCTACGAATTGCAGCGGGTCGCGCATCTGCTGCAGTTCGGCGACTTCAAATTCAGGTTGCTGCATGGTGAGGTCGGCATCGGGGTCCTGGCCGGTCCAGACGATTTTGGGGTTGTAGCGGATGTCGCGGCCGCAGTCGGCGATGAGGTCGTAGACGAGCTGATTGAATTCGGGTGGAAGGTTGACGCTGCGGTCAATGCGGAGTCTGACGTAGGCGCCGTCGTGATTGGCGCAGAAGTCGCGCAGTGCGGCGAGAGCTCCGGGGGCATCCTCTATGGCGGGAGAGCCGGGGAGTGGAAGGGTGTGGAAGTGGCGCAGTTGGTCGATACGCAACTGGCGGAGCTCTACGGTGCCATGGTGGTGGTCAATCTCGACCACACTGACTGTGTGGGGATATGCCTCGTCGGCGCTGACATGGAGTGCGCTGCCGCAGTAGCGGGCCACGGGTGCGGGATAGGTGGCGGCATCCGCCTCGCGGTCAGCTTCGTGCCGCAGGGTCTGTGGACGGTGGATATGGCCGAGGGCGAGATAGTCGTAACCGCTGCCGAGGTTGTCGAGGTTCTGGGTGCGGAGGTTGCCGATGTCGAAGTCATGGCCGGTGATGTCGCAGCCGCTGACTGCCATATGGGCCATGAGCACCACAGGCCGGGCCGAGGTGTTACGCTCTGCCACGACATCAAGCAGATGCCTTACGACGTCGCTGCGTTCGCCGGCCATAAACGGCAGTGGGAGTATGTAGCCCGTCGGGAGTTGGATTATGTAGTCATCTTCCCAGCCGATGGGCAAATCTTTATAGTTCATGGCCGGGGCGTGGGCCACGATGTCGACCGATGCGAGTTGCCACACATCGCGCTGGGCGGCAAGGCGTGAGGCTGAGTCGTGATTACCGGCGGTGATGATTATCCGCATCGAGGGCACACGACGGTGCAGGGCCACAAATTCTTCGGTGAAGAAGCGCCACACGGCTGCCGATGGCTGCTGGATATCGAAGATATCGCCGCTCACCACCAGCGCGTCGGGCTGCTCACAGTCACACCACTCGCTGAGTTGACGCATGAAGTGGCGGTGTTCGTCGACGCGATCATAGTTCTGATAGAGTATCTGCCCGATATGCAGATCCGATACATGAATGATTTTCATAAGCTTTTCCACTCAGCTCGCTGACTGATTATTCTCTCCCCCGCCAATGCCTGACCGACCAAGCCGCCAGTCTCTCCCCCTCCGACAAAGTTACAAAAATTTATAATAGTGACGATGCCAGACGTCTCAAATTTTATCATTAAATTTGCAGTATCCGAAAATCCACGAGTAAGAAATCAAAATTCAACACTTATGGACCCATACTGGATACTCTTTGAGTAATCAATTCCAATCAGAAATCCTCAAACAATTCGATACCCTCAAATTCAACTCCTGATATCAATGGCAAAGGAAATTCAATTTATATTATATAATTTGCCTAATAACACCGGTACTGTTCAGGCCTATGTCGAAAATGAGACTTTATGGCTGACTCAAAAGGCCATGTCTCAATTATTTGATGTGTCTGTTCCTGCAATCAATCAGCACCTCAAAAACATCTACGAAACCAATGAACTAACCCCCGAGGCAACTATTAAGAAAAACTTAATAGTTCAGCAGGAAGGCAACCGTCAGGTAAAACGAGAACAAACTTTTTATTCTCTTGATGCCATTATTAGCGTTGGATATCGTGTGAATAGTCAGCGTGCAACTCTTTTCCGTCAGTGGGCTACCCGCGTCTTGAATGAGTATATCCGCAAAGGTTTTGTTCTCGATGATGATCGATTAAAGCAGGGGGACGCCGTGTTTGGTCAAGACTATTTCCGGGAACTTCTTGAGAGGGTCCGCTCAATCCGAGCCAGCGAACGGCGAATTTGGCAACAGATAACCGACATTTATGCCGAATGTAGCATTGATTACGACCGTCTTGCACCAACAACAAAAGAGTTTTATGCAATGGTACAAAATCGGTTTCATTATGCGATTACCGGACATACAGCAGCTGAAATCATCCATGCAGGAGCCGACCATACAAAGCCACACATGGGTTTGACCACTTGGAAATCTGCACCCGATGGCCGCATCCTTAAATCAGATGTCAGCATTGCTAAAAATTATCTCTCGGAAAAAGAGATACGCTCGCTTGAACGCACCGTAACATCTTACTTCGATTACATCGAGGGTCAAATTGAGCGAGGTAATGTATTCAATATGGAGCAATTTGCCGCAAGTGTTGATAAATTCCTGACCTTCAACGACTACAAGATACTACCAAACAGAGGCTGCATCTCAGCCGCACAAGCCAAGGCAAAAGCAGAAGCAGAATACGACCTTTTCAATCCGACACAACAAATTGACTCCGATTTCGACAAAGAAATCAGAGCCATGTTAGATAAATAAGCAATCCAAAACAACTCAAAACTCTCAAATCCATTGGATAAACGTTGCAAATACAAACTTGGAGTAGTTGCGATAATTTTTAATGCAACACCTTCCAGTTCTCATCCCGAGTTTTTCTTAGGTGATATACCTTAGTTTACACCAAAGGATTTATCAGGCCAACGCTCTAAATCCTCACATATAAACCAGGATTAGAACTTGGGTAACTTTGAAATTTGAATAGTGATAATGCTGCTGGAAAATTAGAAGAATTAAAGTGTGATAGAGGGTTGCCGGAGTCTAAAGTTTTTGTTATCTTTGCAGAAACTAATATGATTGAATAATGAAAATGTTACGCACCATAGTGTCTCTTATAATGCTTTGTTTGTGCAGCTCCATACACGCTCAAACCTGGCAATGTGATTCTCTTGGAAAGTCAATAAAGATTTTTAATAGTCTTTCAGAAAAAAACAATAACAAGTGGGCGATGAGCCTAAAGCAGATATTTCCACTAAATAAAGATAATGAAATTGAGATTACCTATATATTGACATGCTCGGATTCAATTCCAAGAATGGAATTGGTTGCGTTAACCGAAGGTTGGCTAGCCACGGTGTTTACAACTCCGACAAATCTTATTGAGGTGTCAAATCAAGACCAGCTTGTTTGTAAAGGTGATTTAGGACAAGTTGCTTTTGATCAGAAATTTATTGGAGCGACAAGAATACTTGCGCCATTAGAAATCAGAGTACTCTACAAAGATAATAGGGTTCGCCTGTCCTTATTCACAAAGAATTACAGAATGGCTTACGCAAATATAGGACAACTGGAAAGCGGGGTTATCTCGATTTCCGAGACCTATCCTTTCAATGAAAAGTCAAAACATAAAGGAGCATATTCCATGGCTTTTATAAATACTATTTCAAAATTGCTTAATTTGGCGAATGGATATGTCTCATATTTAAATAAACACTCAGAAGATTCTAAAATAGATATTCCCGAATGGTGACGTATTTTCATACTTAAGTCCTTTAATCCATATAATTAAAGACCTCACCAACATAAGGGACGGCGAGCCGCTTAAATTCGCCGGGTTCGGCTGCTTCTCATGCTCCACAATCCGGCATACAGCACCGAGGGCGGCAAACTTACAAAAGTGCAGTACGGCGGTGAGGCACCCCCAGCGTTTGCAAGTGTGGCGTTTTACGCCGATGAGGTTTTCAAAGCCGATGGCGAGATTTATATGTACGCCACTTATGACAATCCAAAGGAACGCGCCACGATTGTAGGCTTTGACAAGCGTTTTATCGTGCTGCCTATCCGTGGCAAAGGTATTGGCGCAATAGTCCGCAAAAACGCCTGAATAACGCGCCTATGGCTAAACACAAGATATAGGCCGATTCATATTCCCAGCGCGTTGATGAGGTTAACGCAATATATGACTACTACGCCAAACGAGGCATGAGCAACCGCGACATTTGGCGGCGTTATATTTACCCATGTTTTGCCATTGCCGAGCGGACATATTACAATTACCTCAAAAAAAGCAGTTGCATGGTAAAGGATAATTGATTAACTTTGCGGTGAATTAATTAGGCAAGAGAACACCACTGTTGCCTTTTTCAAAACTCTATGATGTTACCCGGTGCATTATAGTTTTGTAAAGCCCACAAGGGGGCACGATAACTTCAAGCTTAGTGGCAAACGGCACGGCGATTCACATGGCGGCGTTTAAGGACGTGCAGCCTTCGGATGGTCTGCCGTTTTTTTATTTCGGATTAAAGTTGTATCTTTGCATCATGGGAGATAAAACCATTGAAAGCGTCCTGCGACGACGCAGAACCCTGAGGTCACAGCATTAGCGGTGGCCTCTTGTATTTTATAAATTGGTCAAAATGTCGCATTTTGTAACAAGTCTGTAAGTGTTAGAATGACGTTAGAATTAAAAAAACGTGTAACGCTTCGTTTTTTTTAACACTTTTCGGTTTTGTAACTTACTGAAAATCAATATCACTTTTCGATTAGCCTAACTTACTTTGGAACGCTTTACACGGATTTTCAAGCGTATGTAACTGTTATATATTATGTTAGTATGTATTTCCATTCTCACTTTTTTACACATGTAAACATAATGAGATTTTGAACATTTCGTTTTGAGGATTACACATAGTAGCATCTAATTGTGTAATAGCACACATTCGTTCTTCAAGATTGAAATCAGCCAAATTAACCATTTTCTGTGAGTCAGTGATGCCGAATGGGGTCACACCCTTGAGCGCCTTGTCTTTTTCAAGAGATGCAAACTCCCGTAACCAATCTTCATGGTCGGAATCCCCAAAGTAATATATAGTCTTTTTCTTCTGTTTCAATTTTTATTTAGTTATCCAGTCAACATGATGAGCAGTTTCTTGAAATATCCGATTCCGTGATATCTGGCTTTCAACTATTATGTTGTGTCTTAATAGACGTGATAGATTTTTTAGGTTGGTAAATTGCTCATCAAACGCCTTGATACTCTTTAAAGCATAATAATGTGCGTCTTTAATTTGAATATCCCCATCCGTCAATACATCAATTACCATTTGTACATTTGCTCTTATCGGATTAAAGGTAACTTCATGGAATAAAACTTCAAGACGTGACGGTATCCCATCACTTTGATTGCTTACCAAATGAGAAAAGGTTTCTAATTGATACAAACAGTTCTGTAAATTTAACCCAACTTCATACCTATTTGCGTTATATAAAGATTGAAGGTCAGTCGTCGCAGCTTTTGATTGCACATATTTATCTTCCACCACTTTTGAATTTCCCACTTTGAAGTAGAAGTGATGGATTATGTATATCACTGCCCAAACATCATAAAACTGATTGAATCGAATCATTACGTAACCATACCAATTCAGTAATTTTATAACCCTCGGTAGAACTATTGTAAGGATAAAGAATATGTAAGAAACTATGTATGAGTAAAGGAGGCTTACAATAATGGAACTAATCTCGGATGGCGGATAAGGGAGATAAGGCCACATGTCATACTTGAGTCCCAAATTGTAAATAACAAGGATACTCACCACGAATGTCAAAGTGAGCCATGTGGCCGAAAATCGAATCAGCCTATCCTTCATTGTAAATAAAAGATTATTTATGAATCGTTCAAGACATTTCATTCTCAATTATATTTATGCGGCAGTTATGGCGTTGTGGAGGTGGCTGACAAATCCGGCTACTTGCGCCACTTTGTCGGGGAAATAGGTTGTCAGATACTGGAAGAATACGCGGTTGTCGCGTAGCACGGCCTTGTCCATGTCGCCGTTCTGGCAGACATAGTTAAGGATGTTGTTGATGAATTCTTCCTGCTCCGATGTCAATGTATTGGCGGAAATGAAGTCGGAAAACAATCTGATGGCTTTGGTCCTGTCGAGCCCCACCACCTTGCGGATAAACGCTGCCACAGGTGTATCGGCTGTGAGTTGCTCGCGCTGCATGTATCTCACATAGTCCTCTTTCGTGCCAAGCTCTTCCCATAGAATACGCTCAAGTTGAGTAATGTCGTCGGCGGTGAGTTGCTCCAGATTATGTATTTTTTGAAGCACTGGATGGTCTCGGTTCTCGGCAAGATAGTCGAGCACCTTCTGCCGATATGTCACTGTCGTGGATATCGGGCCGGCTACGCCTTCGTCGGTAATATCGTCTGCGATATTTACTGTAAAGGTCTTTCCGCTTTCACCCACGAGATACTTCATAAGGTCGCGGAGCTCGCGGCGCATATTTTCAAGCGATGCGAGGGTTTTGTGCTCCCAAAACTCTGCGGTCATCACTTCGTTGAGCAGCGGCATCTTGGCCTTGATGTCAGGGATGGCTGCTCGCTTGCGCAGGGCATCTGCAATAAGGGTTATCTGCACTTCATGGCGTGTGCTTTCGAATGCATCGTCAATCAGCCCGAGCTGGCAATAGAGCGCGAGAAGGTCAAACTTCTTGACTCTCTCATCTTCCAATGTCGAGGGGATAAGTGGAGCAATGCGTTTCTTTATCTCCTGAAGGTCGAGGGTGCCGACATATTGCCAGGCTTCTGCCGTGCGGAAACGGCTTATCAATTCCCATTCTTTACGCACGGAAATGTGAAGGTCGCTGAGTTTCTCCATTTCCTTCACAAGGTGCGACTTCAACTCATCGTGCATACCCTTGGCATACTCGTCGGCCTGATATTGAGCCGCCTGCAATGTGCAGGCTATGTCGGCGCGGACGGCGAAGAGTCGCTCTGTCAGTGTCTGAATACGTATGCTTTTCCCTTCCTTAGGGTTGGTGGCGAAATAATTGAAGTTGCCACCCCAGTCAAAGATATAGAAGCGCTCCTTATTCTTTCCGGTGCCGAAGATGTCGGGACTCAGGCGTGTGCCCCGGCCTATCATCTGCATGAATTTGATGCGTGAGCGGACACGTTTGAAGAATACCAGATTCAGACAGTCCACTACATCTATACCGGTGTCGAGCATATCCACCGACACTGCAATCTGCGGCAATGAGTCGCGGACACTGAATTTGTCGATCAAATCCTGTGAGTATTTTATGGAGTAGTCAATCTGTTCGCAGAAGTTAGGTCCGTATTGCGGATAGAGCAGGTTGAAGCGCTCCACTATCAGCCGCGCTGTCTTGGAGTTCATGGCGAAGATGATGGTTTTGCCAATCTTTTCGCCCGAATCCACCTTCAGACCATTCTCCATCAGGTCTTGAAGCATGCGGTCGATGGTGTCGGTGTTGTAGATATATCTGTATATCTCCTGCTCGCGGATGTCGCGGGGTTCATAGTCTTCGTCGGGGTCTTTGTTTATCTGCTCATATTCCCACACTTGTTCGAGTTGTTGTTTCTCCTCTTCGGTCAGGTCATCATATCTGATTCCCTCGTTGACCACCTTTGAACCGCGTATAAAACCGGTGTAGTCCACAAGATAGCCGTCATCGACCGCCGTCTGATATTCATAATAGTCCGTGGGTTCACCACCTTCGAGGTTCAGCAGTTCGTAGGTCGACTTATCCACCTGGTCACGTGGTGTGGCGGTAAGTCCTACGAGCAGCGAGTCGAAATAGTCGAATATATCGCCGTATTTGCCGAATACGGAGCGGTGGGCCTCATCGATGATGATAAGGTCGAATCGTCCGACACTATATGGCTTTGTGTCGGTGTTGACATAGTTTATCATCGTCTGATAGGTCGAGAATGTAATGCGGGCGTTGGGGTCAACCTCCGTGGTCTTGTCGCTGAGCACTGTTATCGGCGAGCCGGGCAATAGTTTCCCGAAGTTTCGTGCCGCCTGGTTCACGAGCGATGTGCGGTCGGCAAGAAAGAGGGTATTCTTCACCCTGCCGTTGCGCTGAAGAACATCTACAAGCGAGATGGCGGTGCGTGTTTTGCCGGTGCCGGTGGCCATGACGAGAAGGCCTCGACGGTGCATCGAGTTGAACCATTCGCACATTGCCTTGATGGCTCTTTTCTGATAATATCGGTCGCTGATCTCCTCCTTTACGGAGAAGTCGGTGACTTTACAGTTTGTGGCGCGGCGCATCATTATCAGTTCGAGGTCTTTCTCAGAGTGGAAGGCGAACAGCTGACGCTCGGGATAGCCCAAGCCGTCGATGATGTGCAGTTGAAATCCGTTGGTGTAATATATCACCGGGCGCACGCCATAGCGTGCCTCAAGGCAGTCGGCATAGAGTGCGGCCTGATGTTTCCCTGCATGAGGGTCGACGCTTGTGCGCTTTGCCTCTATGACTGCAAGTGGTTTGCCATCCTTGCCGAAGAGCACATAGTCGGCATACCCCACCCCGCTTGCGCTTGGCATACCGTGCACCTCCACCTCGATGCAAGCCTTGGAGGCGGCAATGTCGCCTTGGGCTTCGAGCACCTGCCATCCGGCTTCGCGCAGCATCAGGTCGATGAAGCGGCGGCGTGTCTCGGCCTCGGAGATTCCGTCCCACGACAGTACCGGCGTTACTTTCGGAGCCTCCGCTACGGCAGTGGCGGCCACCGTGTCGGCAAAGCGCTCGGGGGTCTGATCGGCGCGTACCTCCATGATGCGCCGACGCGCTTGTCTGGTCGGGAGCAGTGTTCGGTCGAATGGGGCAAGGCTCTCTATGGCATGAAGTTTCAGCAGCACACCGCCGACGAGGTTGTAAAGATTGAGCACAGTGAAGAACGAGTCGGCGCGGGTCACCGTACCATCGTGCGCAGCGAGGTTTCCTACTTTGCGAATCCAATGCACGGCCTTCATCAACTTAGGGTCGTTGATGAAGTCGGTGAAGACTGGCGATGTGGTGAGGTCAATCAGCTTGGCGCGCTCCGGTATCTCCACATTCTTCATCCTGTAGATTGCCTTTGTGAGCCATTCCAGAGCTTTGCGGGCATTGATAGCCGATGAGTCGGGCTCGGTATATTGGCGCGTCTCTGTTAGGTCGCACAAACGATACAACTCCGCCAATGCCGTGAGTTCGTTTTCCGATAGCGCTTTAAGGTAGTCGAAGTTCAGCATGGCTCAGTCGTTTTGCTCATAGTAATAAGAATAGTCAATACCTTTCATAAAGGTCTCCCGATCGTCAATATGCGAGGTCAGTGCAGGCTCCACCAATGCCTTGATATGGCTTGAATCTGCAACACTCTCCCGCATCGCTTCGAGATATTCATTCTTGTCGATTTTGCTCCAATCAACGCATTTCTTCAATGAACGTTTCAACATAAGGTCTAGCCAAATGCGTGTGCTGCGTCCATTACCCTCCATAAATGGGTGTGCCACATTCATCTCCACATACTTATCAATAATTTCATCGAAGGTGGTTTCCGGCATTCGTTCAATCATTTGTAGAGTTGAGGGGAAGTGCATACAGTTGGCAAAGGTAAATCCACCCTTGGAAATATTTTTGGTGCGAATCTGCCCGGCAAACTCATAAAGACCGCCAAAGATATAAGCATGAATCTGTTGGAGACATTTAATGCTACCCGGTTCAAGTTTACGCAACAATCCCGACTCAAAAAGGTCGTAAGCCTTTTTGCGACTCCGTCCGTCTACGGTGTTCTCGCTGTATGTAAACCAGTCGAGGAACCCCATCGCTTTATTGTTGGGCATCTGCTTGGCAAGTTCCATAATTCCCTCGGCATCAAGTGCGTCCGATTTGTAACTTTTGCCATCGGCAGCAGTTAGCTTCAGTTGGTTAGTGGCACTAACCAACTGCGGTGCTACCTTTTTTAGCTTGGTCTTTAGATACTTCCAATAGTTTCGCGTCTTGGCATAGTCATCTTGGTCGTTGAATATCGCGATTATATCCAATACCGAAAACCACCATTTGCTATTGGCATCATCCCAAATGGCACGTACAGGCCGGTTATTATAGAATCGTATTGAAATCTTGTCGTTCATAAAGGTGGAAGATTTAATTGAACCAATACTCCATGCGGCTATCCAGCAACGTCTGCAACTCCTCAATTGACTTCTCAACCGTGGCTTTCTGCGCCTCGATAGCCTCAATTTGCGTTGCAAATTGTTCTTGAAGGACGAGAGGAACTTTGGGAATATGTACGGATAATAACAGCGGCTTAGAAATATTCTTCATTGAGCCACTTGTTCCAGATGCTTTTGCTCTAATTTGCCTCTTTGATCTTTCACTAATTAGACTCTTCCAAAGAAAAATTGGATTTACATTAGGCTTGTACTCAAGACGCCACAATCTGTCAGGAAGATATATATTCTCTTCAACATTAAATACATAAGCACAGGCCCCCACAAGTTCTGCAGTGTTCATTCTGCTTATAATAACATCACCAACCTTAACCTTATGATTTTCTAGTGGTATATAGTTCTGAGGTAAGAATTTTGTAGAAGAACCGTCAAAATAGTCATAGGTAACAGCACCAGATTTTAACACTTTATTTGCGCAAGGCTCCAGACTTGCCAAACTTTTTCCCCCTATTAGCTGTGTTACATAGTTTGACAATTGTTCAAATTCAGACCAATTGCCAAACATATGGACATATATGGATTGTGCAAGGGAATCGAGCAGCTTGAACTGCTCGCGCTTAGCCTCAATCAACTCATTGATTTTATCCAACTCCGCAACTATCTGCTCTTGTACCTCCATCGGCGGGATAGGCGTTGAAATATTATTTAGAACTTTAGCTGATAGATGTTTTACTGTAACAAAGCTAGTTTGTTCTTCAATTCTCTTTAATTCAATTCCGAGAAAGTAGAAGAAATATTTCGTTAAGATTCTCGACTCGTTTTTAGACTTAATTCTACACACTCGTTGGTTAAGAAGAGCCTCTTCACTTTTCCAAGCAGCTATATTAAACTCTCCGTCCATCCCAACAAGTAATTCGCCCTTTTTGACTAAATATTCTTTAGAATACTCACCATCGTAAAATGTGGAAGTACAACCAGGCTTAACATCTCGGATGCGAATTAATGGCATACCTTTGGCGTCAACATTAAACCGCGATGATTCAAACGGGCATCCGTATAGGATGTCAGCAATTGAACTAAATCGCTTATATTCCCAATTATGCTTCATATCTGACCTCCTTTCTCAGTCAAGGTTATTTGCCAAACACCATTGTTTGTGGTGCCTGTATAACTTATTATCCCGGCTTCTATGAGCTGCTTCAAATACGTGCGAATCGTGCGTTCGGCCACTCCTGTAGATATACTCAGAAATTTGGCATTGACGGAATCCTTTGTCTTCATTAAAACCAAGATTTGCTGGCATGTACTGAATGTCTTTTCCCTATTGGCTATCGTCTTTATATTTTTGGCTATTGTTCGTGCAAAAGTTCGTGCAAAAGTTCGTGCAAATTCTTCAGTAAAAGTTGATGCAAATGAGGATTTGAACTTAAAACCATCTATTTCAGTAGTTATCTCCTCTCCCTTGTGTTTCTCGAGGGTGGCAAGTATCTCGCCGAGCATAAACTCGATGAAGGGAGTGGACTCACCGGCGGCGGTGGAGGCTGTGATGGCATTGTAGTATGCCTGCTGGTTGGAGAATACCATATTCTCGACCGGAAGATGGGCAAACAAAGGATGAAGTTGTGTCAATATGAGCGACTGCCACAACCGACCTGTGCGGCCATTGCCATCAATGAATGGGTGGATAAACTCAAATTCATAGTGAAACACGCATGAGCGTATCAGTAGATGGTCATCGGCATCTTTCAGCCAACCAAACAGGTCGGCAATCAACCCCGGCACCATATTGGCCGGTGGCGCCATGTGCACACACCCTTTCTCTCCAAAAACTCCCACATTTCCTGTGCGCCAGTGCCCCGGATTGTCGACTAATGCCTGCATCATGGTCTGATGCGCGAGAAGAAGATCCTTTTCATCAAAGGGGTTTAAGGTGGGAAAAAGATCGTAGGTCGCGATTGCGTTCTTCACTTCCTGGATCTCGCGCAGAGGTGCAACGACATTCTTACCATTGATGATGTCGCGCACTTGATCTTCTGTCAGTTCATTACCCTCAATGGCAAGCGAACTGTGGATGGTCTTTATGCGGTTTGCCTTTCGCAATCGCAATTCGGTGTCTTGCTCCAGCAGTATGGCGTACCGCTCTATCTTGGCTGAGATTTCAGCCACAAGATTGAGAATCTTTGATGTTATCTTGAAAGGAGGAGTATACATATTTATGCGTTTTCAGAAGTGAGCAAGTTGTGGAGTTTTACCATTCCATCGAGGAATTGCTCCTCAAGTCGGCGGATTCGCTCCATGATTACTTCCGGCGCATCGTAGCGAACAACTTCGCGGACTGTTTCTTTATAGGTGTTGAATGCGAGGTCGTAGTCATGCTCCCGGATCTCAGCAAGGGGCACGAGAAATGACTGGTCGGTGCGCGTTCGCCCGGTTTCCCCTTGAAGGTTGTGGAAGCGTGAGATGATGTCGGGGATGTCGTTGTCAGCAACTTCTGTGCGCTTTTGGTCGAGCGAGAAACCATCGGCTTTCATATCATAAAACCATACCTTGTCGGTGCCTCCGGAATTGGTCTTGGTGAAGATGAGAATGGCGGTGGAAACCCCCGAATAGGGCTGGAACACACCCGATGGCATGGAGATTACAGCTTCAAGACGGTTGCCTTCTACGATAGCTTTACGGATGGCTTTGTGGGCATTGGTGCTGCCGGTAAGCACCCCATCCGGCACGATGGAGGCGCAACGGCCACCCACCTCGAGCGAACGGAGGAAGAGCGACAGAAACAGCAATTCAGTTTTCTTGGTCTTTGCCACTGTCAGCAGCGACTTCGCCACACCTTCGTAGTCAAGACTTCCGGCAAAGGGGGGATTGGCGAGGATGAGCTTGTAGCGGTCGCTGTCGGTGTTGTCGGCGGAGAGCGAGTCGCGATATGCCACCGTCGGGGAGTCGATGCCATGCAGCATGAGGTTCATCGCGCCGATGCGCAGCATGGTCTGGTCGGTGTCGAAGCCGTGGAGCATCGTAGAGCGGAAATGACGGTCGTTGGCCGGATTCATGAGTTCCTTGGCATAGTGTTCTTTGATGTATTTGGCGGTTTCGACTATGAAGCCGGCACTTCCCATGGCAGGGTCGCAGACGGTGTCGGCGAGCGTGGGCCGCATCAGTTCGACCATCATGCGGATAATGTGGCGGGGGGTGCGAAACTGGCCGTTGTTGCCACTGGCAGCCATCTTGCCGAGGATATACTCGTAGGTGTCGCCCATGGTGTCGCGGTTGTTCATGTCGAGATTGTCGATGCCGTCGACAATCTTCACCAGTGTGCGCGGATTCTGAATCAGGAAGATTGCGCTGCCCATAAAGCGGGAGTAGGCCGAGTCGCTGCCGCTGTTGAGATGCTTGATGTAGGCAAACGCATCGCGGCTTACAGTGCGGAACATCTTCTCAGGGTCGTAATGCTTGAAAACATGCCAGCGCAGAGAATCAAGTGGCACATCCTCACCGGTGTCCGGGTTATGCCATGTGCCGTAAGAGAAGGCAGCATCCTGACTCATTTCGATGCCGAGAGCCTGCGATACCTGCTCTTGCTGAAGCTGCTGGTCGTCGAGCATCTTCATGAAGAACAGATAGGTCATCTGTTCAAGTATGGTTATGGAGTTGGTGATACCACCCGTCCAGAAGGTATCCCATATTTGGTCGATCTGATTCTTTATCTGTCCTGTAATCATAATCTTTTAGATTCTTGAGTCGGGTTTACGCCAAAAGCTGCTGGCATGGATTTTTCGCTTGCCGTTGTCTAGTGAACTAATTTAAACTCTTTTTTTAGTTTTCGTAAAAAGTTGAAATCAGTTCATTAGCTCAGTCTGGCATGTGCAATACGGGGTCATCTTCAGAATTGAAATTGACGCAAATTTACTGATTTTTTTTATAACTACAGAATGAGGTTGTGTCTAAATGGTCAATCTTCATTAATATTTGGAATCTTCCAATCCTTTACAGTCGTTTACGGGCGCACAGTCTTTACGGGAGCACGACCTTTACGGGTGGGCGCATCGCCCAACGCCGTTAAGTTAAAGAGGACCCTAAATATCTCATAATTGGTAAGATGGGGAAGGAATTTAAGGGCGCGGATGTTTCGCTTGTCGCAGCGCGACTGCGCCGCGGATGGGAAGGATTAACGCGGATTCAATTTGCGTAATGCG
>OFGC01000521.1_pt1 | contig 37498 bp, 30 predicted proteins | sample 1521691 | NCBI WGS metagenome assembly OFGC01 (sample SAMEA3504121, study PRJEB24116) | mouse gut metagenome | biome: mouse gut; feature: mouse-associated habitat; material: faeces | place: Denmark | collected 2011
TCTTTCCCTACACGACGCTCTTCCGATCTCAAAATTATCAGTTAAATTTACAGCACGAAATAATTTTTCATTATCTAATTTTGATTTATCTACTAATGGCGATAAAATATTATATTCAGTAATAATATTTACTGCTTTATTTAAAAACCTGCCTTGAAACATTTTTCTAAACTCTTCTAAAACTCTTTCTTTGGCAGTATTTTTTAAAAGGTTTTTTTTAGATAAAGCAAGCTGTAAAGTATCTTTTTCTATATTAAAGCCAAGCATGGCAGTAAAACGGACTGCTCTTATAATCCTTAAAGGGTCATCATCAAAAGCATTATTATATACTGCTTTAATAATACCATTTTTAATATCATCTAACCTGCCAATAATTTCTCCATTAGTTGAGCAGGCAAGGTTATTAATAGTAAAATCCCGCATTAAAACATCTTCATAAATTGTGCTGCTTCTTAGCTTTGAAACATCTATTATAATATTATTTTTCATAATCCGCATATTGTCCTTAAAAGCAACAGCATAAGATTTTAAATATTTTCCTAAAATTTTAGCTAGCTTTGTATATTCAATATTTTCTGCGGTAATATCAATATCATGCACAGGAATATTAAGGCATATATCTCTTAAACAGCCACCTACAATATATATTTTTGCATTATATTCTTTTTCAATATTTTTAAGAGTATCAAAAAATGGAATATTTTTCTTTAAAATTTCTACTGAAATCATTGACATTTTTATCTTCCCCGTTATATATTAATTCAATGAAGCGTATAATTATTATATCAGACACACATATTGGCACAATAGAAAAACTTCCACCAAAGGTATTAAATGCTTTAAAAGAAGCAGATATTGTTATACATGCAGGTGATGCTGATACACTTAACTTTATAGATGAGTTAGAAGATATCTGCAAGTGTTTATATGCAGTAAAAGGAAATTGTGATTTAGGCTCAAAGCTGCCTGTAAAACTTGTTGAAGAAATAGAAGGTGTTAAAATAGGAGTTAGTCACGGCACTGGCAACTATAATAATGTGGTGGATAGAATGTATTATATGTTTAGTGAAGATGACCCGCAGATAATTATTTTTGGTCATATTCATGAACCTTTAAATGAGGAAATAGAAGGAGTATGGTTTATAAATCCGGGCTCCACATCATTAAATAGAACATTAAGTAATGGCACTTATGCAGAGCTGACTATTGATAATGGCAGCTTTCAAGTAAAAATAGAATGTGCATAATAATCAATTTCTTAGTAATTAAAAGGTAAAATTTATATGAAATTATTTAAATTAACTATTATTTTTATGCTTATTTTTTTAGGTTTAAGCTGTGCTGCACAGAATGAAGTGCAGATAAAAAGTTATGAAGATTATTTCCCATCAAATACTGGTTATTCAGAACGAGAAAAGGACGGATATGATACATATATTTATGATGAACCAGCAGGCAGTGCACAGGCAGCAGAAGATGGCAAAGCCTATTCTGATGATGGATATTTTCAAGAAGCACCAGTAGAGATAGATATGGCTGCTAAATCAACAGGCAAATGCAGGGCAGTAGCAGCTCCCGGTCCTAAAAAAATAGGCAAACCGTATAAAATCAATGGTGTTACATATTATCCAATGGAAAGTGCAGATGGTTACAGCGAAGTAGGTATGGCTTCATGGTATGGTCCTGGCTTTCATGGGAAATTAACTGCTAATGGAGAAACATATAACCAGAAAGCAATGACAGCAGCTCATAAAACTCTGCCACTTCCTACACTTGTAAAAGTGGAAAATCTAGAAAACGGTAAAAGTATAGTCGTCAGAGTAAATGACAGAGGACCATACTCTAAAGGTAGAATAATAGATTTAACAGAGGTGGCTGCAAAAAGACTGGGAATGATAGATAAAGGCACTGCAAGGGTAAGAGTATCAGTATTATCAGAAGACCCAGACTGTTATGTTACAAAAGGGCATGAAGTAAATATTGATAAAGGCAATTTTGCTGTGCAGATAGGTGCATTTACTGATGCAGATAATGCAAAAAAACTTGCAGGTAAATTTGGCAGCCGTGCAGTAATATCAAAAGGCTATGCAAAAGGCACAGAATGGAGCAGGGTGTGGATTACTGGCTACCCTGCAAAAGAGCAGGCATTACAGGCAGCAGCTGGCGAGCTGGCAGAATACAGTGGTGCATTTGTTGTCAGGTATAAATAAAATTTATAATATGAAAGAGATAATAAAATGAAAGATGTTATTGAAAAAGCTTCTATTTTAATTGAATCACTACCTTATATTAAAAAATTTTCAGGCAAAACTTTTGTTATTAAATATGGCGGTCATGCTATGGAAAATGATGAGCTGAAATACAGTTTTGCAGAAGATATTACACTTTTGAAATATGTAGGCATTAACCCTGTAATAGTCCATGGCGGTGGTCCGCAGATAGGTGCATTTTTAAAAAAGCTTGATATAAGCAGCCAGTTCGTAGGCGGTATGCGTGTAACAGATGCTGCTTCTATGGAAGTTGTGGAAATGACTTTATGCGGCAAAATAAATAAAGAGATAGTCAGCCTTATCAATAAAGCAGGTGGTGCTGCAATAGGTTTTTCCGGCAGGGACGGCAACTTAATAAAAGCTAAAAAACTATATGTAGATGCACCAGATGAAAAAGGTGTGCTGCAGCATTTAGATATAGGTCTGGTTGGAGAAGTGGAAGAAATAAATACCAGTTTGATAGAAAATGTATCTAATAGATTTATTCCAGTAATTGCACCTGTTGGAATAGGTGAAAATTATGAGCCGTATAATATTAATGCAGATTTAGTTGCAGGCAGTGTGGCTGCTGCTTTAAACGCAGAAAAACTTATGCTTTTAACTGATGTAGATGGGGTAAAAGATAAGGATGGTAAAAGGATTTCTACTATCCACCCAGAATATGCAGACGGTATGAAAAAAGACGGCACACTAACAGGCGGTATGATACCAAAAATAGACTGTGCAGTGCAGGCTGTAAAAAACGGTGTAAGTAAAGCCCATATAATAGATGGCAGAATAAAACATTCTATATTATTAGAGATTTTTACAGATTCAGGTATAGGAACACAGATAATCCAATGATATTAAAAGCACCAAGATACTTTTTAGAAGAAATAGTAGCTCCTGCCTGCAATAATGATAAAAATATTATTCAGGCTTTTGCTGATATTCCAAGAGCATTATTTGTAGATGAAGGTATGAAAGTAAAAGCCTATGAAGATAAAGCTCTTCCTATTGGTATGGGACAGACTATATCGCAGGTTACAACAGTTGCTAATATGCTTTATATGCTGGAACTTGAAAAAAATAATAATGTATTAGAAATAGGCTCAGGCAGCGGCTTTGTAACAGCACTTCTTTCCCGCCTTGTAACCCATGTGTATGCAGTGGAACTTCTGCCACAGTTAATGGAAAAAGCAAGAACTGCTATTAAATCTCTGCGGATAATAAATGTAAGTATGAAATCAGATGACGGCGGTAAAGGCTGGAAAGAGTATGCACCTTATGATAAAATCATTGCATCAGCTGGAGCAACAAGACTGCCTCAAAGTTTAGCAGAGCAGTTAAAAGAAGGTGGTATATTAGTGCTGCCGCTGAATAATAATTTGATGAAATATAAAAAAGTGAATGGCAGTTTGATAGAAGAAAAAGGAATGGCATGCTCATTTGTAGATTTTGTAGGCAGTTAGAATATTATAATTACTAAGATATTTATCATAACATAAATATATTTTTATTTCCTAAACTTCCAATTACTGTCTAACAATATATCCCCTGTTAACCTTTCTTTATATGTAAAATTATCAGAAATTATACTATCATTATCTATATATTTATGGTGGTTAAGTATGGAAATATCTAAAATAATATGTATTACTCTTATAACCCCAAAGATTTTTTAACATTTTACACTAATAATAGCAGTTTGCAATATTATTTTTTGGCATAAATCTTGCTTATATCAGGTTGTGAATAATAATTGTGGAGCGTAAAGCTATGAAAAAATTAATTTTAACTATTATTTTAGTTACTGTTTTAACAATTCCAAGTTTTGCAGCTGTTAAAATTCGTGATTTAGTAAATGTTCAAGGCATAAGAGATAACCAGCTTTTTGGTTATGGATTAGTTGTTGGTCTTAATGGCTCAGGCGATAAACAGCAGACAGAGTTTACTGTCCAGTCCCTTGTAAATATGCTTGATAGAATGGGGATAACTGTTCCGCAGGGTGATGTAAAAGTTAAAAATGTGGCAGCAGTAATGGTTACAGCAAAACTTCCAGCCTTTGCAAAAGCAGGCAATAAAATAGATGTAACAGTATCTTCTGTAGGTGATGCTAAAAGTTTAGAGGGCGGCACACTTTTATTAACCCCATTAACAGGTGCTAATGGTCAGGTTTATGCAGTTGCACAGGGTCCTTTATCAGTTGGTGGCATGAATGTTTCAGCAGGTGGTGCTCAGGTTACAAAAAACCATCCAACAGTTGGCATGATACCAAACGGAGCAATAGTTGAAAAAGAAATACCTTTTCATTTAGAATCAGATTATTTTGATTTATCTTTTGGCTCATTAGGAGTTGCAGATATAGTGCAGGCAAAATCAGCAATAAATAGTTTTCTTGGCACACCAATTGCTACTATAACTTCACCTACTAGTATTAGAGTAGATATTCCCGGTGAATTTAAAAATAATTATTATGATTTTTTAAGCAGTCTTTTAAATATTGAAATTCAGCCGGAAACATTTGCAAGAGTAATAGTAGATGAAAGAACTGGAACAATAGTTATGGGCTCAGATGTAAGAATAAGCACAGTAGCAGTTGCACATGGCAATTTAACTATAACTATTACAAATCAGGTAGATGTTAGCCAGCCAACTCCATTTAGTGATGGTGAAACAGTTGTAACAAACAATCCTGAAATCACAGTGGCAGAAGAACAGACTAACTTAATGGTAGTGCCTGAAGGTGTTACAATTTCAGATTTAGTGAAAGCATTAAATGCAATAGGTGTAACTCCAAGAGATTTAATATCTATCTTACAGGCAATTAAAGCAGCAGGTGCACTGCATGCAGAACTGGAGTTAATGTAATGGTTGAAGCAGCAAAACTTAACACAAATGTAGAGCTTACAAAAGAACAGGCTCGTGAAAAAAGAGATAAAGAATTAAGACAGGCTTGTGCAGCATTTGAAGGTATGTTTATGGATATGATGATGAAAACAATGCGTAAAGCTACTATGGAGTCATCACTGATTAAAAAAAGTAATGGCGAAAAAATATTTACAGAAATGCTTGACCAGCAGTATGTAGATATTTTAGCAAAAACACCAGATTCTGGTTTGGGAGTGTCACTTTATCAGCATTTAAAACAGACTATGCCACAGTATAGAGATGAAGGAAAAATTTTCCACAAAGAATTAAACCCTTATGCAGTGCAGCAGAAAAGACAGGAAGCATTTTCTCAAGAGGGTTTAGATTTAGTTCAATAATATCTATCACTTCACAATAAATTCACACACTTATAGGAAAGGGAAGCGAAAGTTTCCCTTTTCTATTTATCAAAATGGCACAATAATTGCTAAAATATTTATGAAAAATTTGTTTATGGATAGCTTAGGCAAAATTTACCGTATTTGCAGGAATTATCAGCAATGGATATGTAAAAAACAGGCACAAAAAAATATTTAAAAATTTTAAAAAAAGTGCTAAAGTTTTTTAAGCAGCATCCGATAGGGAAGAAGAGCATTGGAGGATATTATGAGAATTGATAACAATATGATGTCTGGAATGGACACACTTGAACAAACTTCCCGCAAAAAAAATGTAGAAAAAGTTTCTGCAAATGACAAACAAAATTCTTCTGTAGTAGAAAGTGATGAAGTATCTATTTCTGAAAAAGGCAAAGATGTTTCAGAAATGACACGCACTTTAAAAGAGATGCCTGATGTTCGTGCTGATAAAGTAGCTGACTTAAAAGAAAGAATAGCTAACGGCACATACAATATATCTGGTAAAGATATAGCATCTAAAATAATCAATACTGCATTAGAGGATGTTTTTTAATTATTTTCAATAGGTAAATTTTTCCATAAGTTATCCTTAAAGTATGGTGATAAGCCTTTTAAGGAGGGCATATATGGAGCATAATTCTATTAAAAACTTAGTGGAGATATTAAAATCACAGGTTAGTCATTACAGCCTTATCCGTGATACTCTGCAGGAAGAAAAAACAGCCGTTACAAGCTGGGACAATGATAAAATAAAAGAGCTTAGTAAAATAAAGGAACAGCTTTCTAAAAAAGAAAAGCTGTTAGAAGAAGCCCGCAAAACAATATCTTTGCGTATAAAAGAAGAATATAATCTTGATGATGATACTGTGCTTGCTATTATTGATGGTATTGATGATAGTGAATGCAGAAATACACTTACTCAGTTAAGAGATGAGCTTTTAGTATTAGTATCAGAAATATCTCAGCTTACAGTTTCCTTAAAAGTCATATATAATACTAATCTGAAAATAATCAGCGATGTAAAATTAAAAATGGGTTTTGTACCTGCTGCAAATAAATATGGTATGGATAAATCTACTGTATCTATGCCTTCAGCTTTACAGATAACAGGTTAAAGGGAGGTGTGATATGAGTAATTTATTTGGTATGATATGGACTGGTGTTTCAGGTGTTAATGCTGCTCAGATTGGTATTTCTGTTACTGGTAATAATATGTCAAATATGAAAACAGAAAACTATTCCAGACAGACTGTTGAGCTTGTTACAAAAAAACCGCAGTATACATATAATGGTGCTATAGGTAAAGGTGTAGATGTAGCAGCTGTCAGGCGGGAATATGATGACCTGCTTGCAGCAAATGTTCGCAACTCTAACTCTAATTATTTATATTATAATTCTATGAGTACAACTTTAAAGAGTGCTATGCTTTATTTTAATGAGCTGGAATCAGGTTCAGGGTTAGGCGATGCTTTAAAAAATTATTTTAATGCATGGCAGGATTTAAGCAACTCAGCACCAGATGACACATCAGAATCTCTTACAAAAAGAACAGTGCTTGTGAAAGCAGCAGATACACTTGCAATGAAAATTAGAGATGGATATAAATATTTAGAAGATACAAGAACTCAGTGTGATATAACTATACAAAATGAAGTTAATGCAATTAATGAAATCACAACTCAGATTGCAAAATTAAATAAAGAAATAGTTTCTGCTGAAGCTATGGGACAGCCTGCTAATGAATTACGAGATATGCGGGATGGTCTGCTTGATGATTTAGCAGAAAAAACTCAAATATCTACTTATTTAAGGGAAGATGGCTCAGTATCTGTATATATGAATGGTCAGACTCTTGTTGATAACGGCACAGCACACAAGTTATTAATAGAAAAAGACCCAAATAATGATAACCACTTAAAAGTAATGTGGAAAACAGACAACCCAAACTCTAAGCCAATAGATATGACATCTCTTATGAAAGGCGGCACAATAGCTGCACAGCTGCAGGTAAGAGATAATGAGCTGAAACAGTATCAGTCAGATTTAGATGCACTGGCTAAAAAAATGATAGAAGAAACAAATAGAATTCATGCAACAGGTATGGGGCTTGATAAAGCTTCTGAATATACTGGCAAAACTCAGGTGATAAACCCAGAATATCCTTTAAATTCACCAGAAGGCATGCTGCCTTATCCTGTAAAAAATGGTTCTTTTGAAATAAATATTTCAACACCTACTGGTAAAACTGATGATGAAGGCAATGATATATATGATACAAGAAAAATAACTATTCAGGTAAGTGAAAGTGACACTTTAAAAACAGTTTTAGAAAAAATTAACCAGCAGGGTGGAAACTATGTAAGTGCATCTTTAAATATAGACAATACAGTTACAATAAAAGCTGCAGCAGGCAGTTATATCGCTTTTGGAGAAGATACAACAGATTTCTTAATGGCAACTGGCATGAATTCATTCTTTTCAGGCAGCAGTGCAAAAGATATAAACCTTGATGCATCTATAAAAGAAAATCCAAGATTAATTGCAGCATCAGAGTTTGGTGCAGAAGGCGATAATACTAATGCATTAAAAATATCAAAGCTGCAGACAACATCTTTTTCAACAGTGAAAGGTAATGTAACATTCAGTGCATTTTATGGATACTTTATAGGTGAGATGAGTAGTGCAAAATCTCAGTCTGATACATTTAAGGCTACAACAGAGATGGCATATAAAGAGTTAAATACTCAGCTTATGTCTATCCGTGGTGTATCAGAAGGAGATGAACAGGTAAACTTATCACTTTATCAAAAAATGTTTGAAATTAATTCAAGATATATAAATGTAGTTGATGAAATGCTTAATACATTAATCAATGGTTTAGGCTCTGCAGGCAGGTAACAGCTGCCTGCAATAAATGCAGCAATAGAATTTTAAAGTAAATGTTTCCGTCGCTTTCAGCCTGTGCGATTTCTTATTTTTCGCTATTCACTCAGGAAATCGGCAGCCCTTACAAAAACAATTCACACTAAGCGACGGGACTTCCCTGTCCCTGTATTATCATAATGAGCCTGCTTTCTTTGCTCGCTGATAATCACTCAAAAAGACATATTTTAGTATTTCAAAAATATATGCAGTATAAAAATATTACTTCATTTAATAAAATCATTTAAGGAAAATATATACATTTTAAAACTTGTTTATTTGGCATAAAATTTGCTAAAAAGCTATATACAGTAGTGATTATATAAACGGAGCATAATTATGAGAGTAACATTTAATATGCAGGGTATGCAGATGAAAGATATGCTTTCAACAAGTCTTTCAAATTATACAGAGGCTGTTAAAAAAGCAAATGCAAAGCAAAGCCTGCTTAATCCATGGGAAGATTCAAGCAAGTATGTGGGAGCTTACAATGTTCAAAACATGATTGATGAGCTTACTCAGTTTAGTGAAAATGCAGGCAGTGCATCTAACTGGCTTAATAATACTAATGCAGAACTTCAAGAATTAGTAGAAGCATTAAAGCAGGCAAGAGATGATTATGCAATTGCAGGTGCATCTGATTCTTATGATGAAGAAAGCAGAAAGGCTTTAGCTCAAGATGTGTTAAGTTTATATAATCAAATTATGGATATAGCAAATGCCAGCTATAATGGAAGATATATTTTTGGCGGCTATCAAACAGGAACTCCACCTTTTACAGGCGGCACAAATTCAGTTACAAATGTAATCACTAAAAATGTAAATGGTGAACATTTAGCAGGAGATGCTGTAACAAAAGATGTTTTCAGTGATATGACAGAGCTGAAATCAGGAAAATATACTGCAAAAGTAACTGTTAAAGATGGTATTGCAAAATTACAGCTTTATGATGAAAAAGGTAATGTTGTAATATTAGATTCAAACGGTTCAGATGAATCAGGCGGTTTAGGTAATAAATCAGCAGTTTCTATGTCTTTTGAATATGAGGCAGGTAAAGTTATAAATACAGGCAGGGGTATATCATTTAAAATGCCTGAAGACTTAAATAACCCAACATCTATTGTGATGGAATTTGATTATAAATCAGGCTCAGAAATCACATATCAGGGTGATAACGGCTATATTTATACTCAAATTGGATACAGTCAGGATATTGCAGTGAATATGCCCGGAAGTAATATTTTTACTCAGTCAGGTATGGTATTGCAGGGCTCAGCATTTAATACTGTAAATGGTATGTCAGCCACATTAAATACTCTGTTTTCTAATTTAGATAATACAAATATCAGCATAGGCGATTCTATAAAAATATCAGGGACAGACCATAATGGCAATAAAGTAGGTATTGCAAGCCTTGTGTCTAACACTAACCCAAGTTTAGATTTAGCTGATGCTTCAGAAAAAGAAAGGACAATAACTGTTACTTATGGCGATAAACTTTATAAAATAGTAGTGCCGCAAAAAGCATATTCTTCCACAAAAGAACTTGCAAGTGCTGTTGATAACGAGCTGAAAAATGCAGAATATATAGGCTCAATAAGTGGTTTATCCGGAGTTAATGCAGATATTGAAGATTATGAATCACTAATAAATAGTCAGGTAAATTCAGGTAAATATCAGGGCGAAATAAGTGCTGCTGGTAAAAATAAATATAAAGTAGATTTATCAAGTGAGTTAAGAATAGCTGCAGATGGTGACAGGCTTAACTTTATGAGCCAGAAAGCAGGAGATAATGTGCGTATCGCAGTTACTGGAACAGACCAAAGTTTATTAGGTTTTAAAGGTTCAACAGTAGCAGCAGAAGGCAAAGATACTACTTTTGAGATAGGATATGATTTTCATACTAATACAATAGACCCTGTTGAAACAACTCATAAAAATTTTGACCTTACAGGAACTGCCTATACATTTTTTGTAAATGGTAAAGAGATTACTGTAAATAAACCTGCTACTCAAATAACGAATACACCAACAGCAGGTATTCCTTTTGGCGTGCAGAATGTGGAGCTTAATATTAATGGTAAAACAGTTACTATACCTGCATCAGACTTTAATAATGCACCTGCAAAAGCGGTTTATTTAAATGAAAAACTGCGTGAAGCAGGGCTTGGTGGTGAAGCAGTTATTCAAAATCTTACTTTTAACGGCAATACATACGACTTTGACTTAACAACTACAACTCCGTCAAAAAAAGAATTGGAATTTGCTTTTGATGAAGCATTAAGAAAAGCAGGTTTTGATTTTGAAGTGGGAGTAAGCCTTGATTTAAATCCAAATGACCCTGCAAATTTTGGCAATTATGATGTAACATTTTATCTGCAAAACTATAATATGGATAGAGACACTACTCTTACTACAACAGCTTATGACAGAACGACAATTCCACCAACTTCTGATATGCAGACAGCAAAAATTGACAGAAGCCGTTTAAATAGTGCAGTAGAAAAAACTCTTGGCGATTATGTTAAATTTATTAAAGAATTATATGGACAGTCTGTTGATGTATCAATAGTAGATGGCAAGCTTACTATTGCAGATTTAAGAAGCGGTAACAGTAAACTTACATTCAGGACTAATGCACAAAATCAAGGCATAAGTCATGCAAATGATCAGGTGACTATTGCAGGCGGTGCATATACTGGCAAAAAAGATGACACTTGGAATGTTTCTGTTACTACACAGCTTGGGCAGAATGACCAAAGAAATATAACCATTACAGTTATGGATAAAAATGGCAATATGCTATACAATAAAGTTACTAATGATTATAAAGGTGGTCCGATAGCACTGCCAAATGGTGTAACTATAACTCCAGATGATATGCAGATACCAAACCCATTAAATCCAGCAAAAAGAACATCTACCACAACATTTCAGCTTGATTTAAAAGCAAAGCCGGGTTTGAATTTTGGTGATGTAAATATTAAAGAAACAGGTAAAAATGTAAATGTATTCAGAGCATTAGAAAACTTAATGCATGCACTTGAACATAATATTACTAAAAATGGTTTTGGGGAGCCTTCTGCTTGGAAAGCAACAGATTTAAGCTCTACTGCAAAACCTTTTCTAGATGGAGTATTTCAAGGCAATTTTAATGATAATTGGAAATATGAAATATTATCAGATAAGCAGAAAACTGATTTTTATCTACAGAATGAATATAAAACTACATCAGGGCAAATCCAGTATGATAATGATGCTTATACAAATAATTCAGTTTTAAATTTCAGTGTAGATATATTTGATAATAAAACAGGCAGACAACAGCGTGTGCCAGTAAGTATTGATTTAACAAAAGCAAACCCTGCAATAACAAATGCAGAATCAGCAAGAGATTATATTTTAGAACAGTTAAATAACAACCCTGATTTTGTAAGTGCTGGCATAAGGTTTGCAGATAAAGACGGCTCAATAGAAATACAATCTGGAAGTGGAACAAAAATAGCAAACTTTGCAAATTCATCTACTAACCCAGCAGACAGGGCATTTGCAAGTTTTGTAATGGGCTTTGAAACAGTGGCAAATGGTGCTGTATCAGATGTTTTCACGGCAGCTTTTACATTTAATGTGGCAGACCCACTTGACCCGGCAGGAGCAGGTTTTAAAACAATCAATATTAATCCTGTTATTAATGCAGTAAATAATAATGTTGTTGTAACTGCAGGAGCAACTTTTGCACTTAACATTGGGGGCAAAACTATAGATATTCCGTCAGATGAATTTAATAATGCTGCAAACAAAAACACTTTTATCAATAATAAGCTTAAAGAAGCAGGGATTAGTGTAGATGAAGGAGTTACAACAGTTACAGCAAACCCAGATGGCTCATATAGTTTTCAAATAACTGCATTTACTAATAAAGATGATTTATTAACAGAAATTAATAACCAGCTTGCAGTAAATACAAGCAGTAGAATTAAAGCAAATTTAGCTGCAGACGGCTCTATTCAGTTTGTAACAGCTGCAACAGATTTGCCTGTGGAAGCATCGGTGCTGTCAGGAGCTGATAATCCCCTTAATTTAGGTCTTGTAAATGATGCAGCAGGCAATCTGGCAGAATTAACAGTATCAGGTGTTCAGACACCTAAAACTGACCTTAGTGAGATGGCAGAAGATGCAAGAACATTAACAATTACATATATGGAAAATGGACAGCAGAAACAAGCAAAAGTTATCCTTGAAAAAAAGGAATATAAATCAGCTGCTGAAATGGCAGAGCATATTAATGAACAGCTTACATCACTTGGGATACCTGCTAGTAATTTAAGTGCTGTTGTAAATAATAAAGGTGAAATATCATTTGCAAAAGCAAGTAATAATTTTAGCTCAATAGTTGTAGAGGGTGATTATGCAGGCACACTTGGCTTTCCAAAAGCGGGAAGTAGTGTTTCCATAAAAGTAACAAATGCAGATGGTGGATTAGTGCAGAATGTATCACTTGATACTGCAAATAAAAGTGTATTTGTATCAGATGGGCTCTATTTAGGCTTTGATGCAGGCTCTCTTAGTGCAACAGACAGCTTTACTGCAGCAGTAGGCAGTGGAGTTGAAAATGAAATAGATTCATTAGATGCCGCTGTAAATCAAGTTTTACAGGCTGGCACATTGATAGGAACAAGAGGTCAAAGAGTAGAATCAGTTATGAAATTTCAAGAAACAGTCATTAAAAATAATGAAGAAATAAAAGCTGGTTATCTAGGTGCTACATCTACAGATATTATTAAACTTACCACTGATTTAGAGCTTTCAAAAACAGCTTATCAGTCAGCTATGAGTATAGTAAGCACTATGATGAGCATTTCTATACTAGATTTTCTTGGATAATTAGTGTATAATAGGTTTATATATGACAAATATTGTATCAAAACAGGACATTAAAAAGGACGGCAGTAGTAGAATGAAGATTAATTCAGCTAAGCTTGGGGAGATTGAATATTCAGAAGATGATGTTATAACTTTAAGTTCTCCCCTTTTAGGTTTCCCTGATTTGCAGGATTTTTTAATAATCTCTGATGATAATTCATACCCATTTTTATGGTTTCAGTCAGTAGAGGATGCAGATATTTGTTTTATCCTTATTGAAACAAATACTTTTTTTAAGGATTATAACCCAGATATTCCAAAAAGGGAGTTGAAAGTTATTGCAATAAGTGATAAAAAAGAAATGAAACTATTTTCTATTGTTGTAGTTCCTACTGACCCAAAGTTATCTACAGCCAATCTCCGAGCACCGCTTGTAGTTAATTTTGAAAAAAAACTGGCAAAGCAGATTATTCTTGATGATGATGCTTATAAAATAAAAATGCCTTTATTTGAGAGTGAGTGATATGTTAGTTCTCTCTAGAAAAAGCAATGAAAGCATCATGATAGGCGATGACATTGAAGTCAGGGTAGTGGAGATTACTGGCAAAGCTGTCAAGCTGGGTATAGAAGCACCTAAAAATATAGTAGTTCATAGAAAAGAAGTCTATGAAGCTATTAAAAATGAAAATCTGCAGGCTGTGCCTAAGGAAACACCAAAAGAAAATATTATTTCATTAGCAGAGTATTTTAAAAAACATAAATAATATATATACAGGTGCTACCATAGTAGACATTAATCATCTTCCTATTAAAGATTTAAAAATCTCTGTAGAAGATATCAATACAATGGAGCCTATATCTTTTAAAGGCTCTATTGCAGTAGTAGATAATTTATCAAAAGCAGAGGCAGCATTAGACAAACTTTTTGCAGCAAAATATATAGGGTTTGATACGGAATCTCGTCCAGCATTTTTTAAGGGGCAAAAATTTCCTGTTTCAATTATTCAGCTTGCAACTAATGAAGAAGCATTTATTTTTCAGTTAAAATATGTGCATTTTTCAGGCAGGCTTGTAGAGCTTTTATCAGATGAAAATATAATAAAAGTTGGCGTTGGAGTGCAGGATGATATAAGACGCTTAAACGAGCTTTGCAAATTTAAGCAGGGCGGTTTTTATGACCTTTCTAGTGCAGCGAAAAAGAAAGGGCTTGTGCAGTCTGGAGCAAGAGCCTTAACTGCAAGATATTTAGGCAGAAAACTTGTTAAAAGCTCACAAAAAACTAACTGGGCTTTAAGTAAACTCAGCCCTAGGCAGCTTGAATATGCAGCAACAGACGCATGGATTTGCCTGCAGCTTTTAGAACATGTTAAGCATGACACAACAGATTATCGTAAACTTGCAGCTTTAGAAAGAGAAGCAGGAAACCTTAGCGATAATGAAGAATATCATATAGATGAATAGCATATAAATTTATATTTTCATCTTTTCACATATCATTGTATAATTTATTCTTATTAATTTGTATTATATTTATCTTCTTATAAAATTGATTATAAAGAAATAAAAAAGCCTTCCATATAGAAAGGCTAAATTTGGTGTGAGTGAATACTCACTTATTACTGTATTCACCACAATATTTAATATGTTATATGCTAAATATATTTTATTTTAATATTCTTGTCAAGATAATTCATATTGCTTATTTAAAAAATATCAAGTAACATAAATCATATAAATAATATGGAGCGAATTATGGCGGAAAAGAAATTTAAATACCGTTTAGGTCTTGATTTAGGAACAAACTCTATAGGCTGGTGTATGCTTAGGTTAAATAAGGATAACGAACCAGCTGCAGTTATTAAATCAGGTGTTAGAATATTCCATGATGGAAGAAATGAAAAAACAAAAGAGCCTTTGGCAGTTGTCCGCAGAAATGCCCGCAGTATTAGAAGAAATCTTGATAGAAAAATATCCCGCAGAAATCATCTGTTAAATACATTAGTAAAATATTTCCTATTGCCATCAAATGAAATTGAGAGAAAAGCATTAGCAGTTTTAAACCCTTATGAACTAAGAAGCAGGGCAGTAAATGAAAGATTAGAATTATTTGAGCTTGGAAGATTATTAATGCACCTTTCAAAACGCAGAGGATTTAAAAGCAACAGGAAAGTAGATAAAGAAGACAGCAGTGGTAAAATTAAGCCAGCTATAGAAAGATTAAAAAATAAAATGCAGGAAACTAATAAAAAAACAGCTGGTGAGTATTTATATTCTCTAATGCAGAATGGTAAACCAGTCAGAGCCCGCCTTGGAAGAATAGACGGAAGTAATGGATATGAGATATATTTAGACAGGGCTTTAATAGAAGAAGAATATAATCTTATAATGAATGAACAGAAAAAACATCATAAAGAATTAACTGATGATATTATTAATGAGATATTTAATATAATTTTTTATCAGCGACCATTAAAAAAGCAAATAATAGGGAAATGCAGTTTAACTGGTGAAGATACTAAACTGAAAAAAGCACATGTATTGGCACAAGATTTTATTTTGCTGCAAAAAGTGCAGGATTTACGAGTATTTGATGATAATCAGTTAGAATTTAGACCATTAAGCAATGATGAAAAAGACATTATTAAAAGAGAATTGCGAAAGAAAAAAGAAGTATCTTATGAAAATATACGGAAATTGTTAAAGAAATATTATGAAAATGTTAAATATGGTATGTTCTCACATGAAACATTATATAAAAAATTACAAGGTAATAAAACAAATGCTTTAATGTCAGATAAAGAGATTATAGGTGACAGCTGGTATAGTTTATCGCCAGAAGTTCAGTATGACATAATAGAAGAATTATATTCTGATAAAGATAATGATGAATTAAGTAAATTATATTCTGAAAAATTTAACTTAAATGAAAGCCAGATAAATGGCTTATTAAATAAAGCCATTTATAGACTTGACAGTGGATATATCAGGTATGGAAAAACAGCAGTTACAAACTTAAACAGCATAATGGATAAAGATAATTTAAATTTACACGATGCTAGAGAAGAAGCAGGCTATGAAAAGGAAAATAAACAAGATGCATCTGAATATCTGGAATATTATGGTAAAGTGCTTCCAGACAGTGTAGTAGACCCACAAATTGAAAATCCTAAAAATGATGAAGAAAGATATGGTAAAATTGCAAACCCAACAGTGCATGCAGCTTTAAATCAATTAAGAAAGTTAGTTAATGAATTAATCAAGTTATATGGCAAACCAGAGCAGATAGTTATAGAGCTTGCCAGAGATTTAAAAAACAGTAGAAAGGCAAAAGATGTTATTAATAAAAAAATAGCAGAAAATAGAAAACTTAATGAAGAAGTTGATAAAACACTGCAGGAGTATTCAGAAAAATATAACACACATATTGTAAAAAATAAATTAAACAGAGATAAAGTTAAATTATGGCGGGAATTAGGGAAAGACCCATTAGAAAGGAAATGTATATATACTGGAGAGCAAATAAATATAGCAAAATTATTCAGCGACGAAGTGCAGATTGAGCATATTGTGCCATATTCTAAAACATTAGATGATAGTTTTAATAATAAAACTCTTTCAATGAAACAAGCAAATTATTATAAAGGCAATAAAACACCTTATGAAGCATTTAAAGACAGTAAAGACGGATATAATTATGACGACATAATTGCAAGGGCAAAGCTGCTTAATAATGACAATAAATTTAAAAGATTTACAAAAGATGCAATGGATATATATAATAGAGATGGTAAAGATTTTATTGCAAGGCAGCTTTCAGATACTCAGTATTTATCTACACGGGCACTTATCTATTTACAGTCATTATATGAAAAAGCACATCACAGCTCTATTTGGACTATACCGGGTCAGTTGACTGCACTTATTCGCAACTATTTAGGCTTAAACACATTAATTTCTAATGATAAAAATAAAAACAGAAATGACCACAGGCACCATGCAGTAGATGCATTTGTTGTGGCAGTAACAAGCCGTTCTTTACTGCAGAAAATATCTTATGCAGCTTCATTACAGGAAGATTTAGATAATAGAAATGTATCATCATATAGAAATAAATTACTTGAAAAAATGCCAGAGCCTTTTCCAAATTATAGAAAAAGTCTGGAGCTTGCTATTGATAATATAAAAACTTCCCATAAAGCAGATAGAAGTATATCTGGTAAATTACATGAAGATACTGCTTACGGGATAGTTGAAAATGATGACAAATATAATGTTGTTACAAGATGGACAGTAGATAAATTTAAAGAGCAAAAACATTTTGAAACCATAAGGGATAATGAATTAAAGGAAATTGCATGTAGTGATAAAGAATTATTTGCTAAGATAGTAGAAACAAGAAAAATAAAAAGCATTAGAAAGCTGGCAAAAGAAAACCCTGTAATTAAAATAAAAGATAAATCAGGCAGGGACTATAAAGCCTTTGCAGGTGGTAATAATATTTGTGTAGAGATATATGAAGTAGATGGTGTAAGAAAATCAGAAGTTATACAGTTATTTGATGCAGCACAAAAAGGATTTATGCCAGAATGGATGAAAAAATATCCTAATGGAAAATTACTTATGCGGTTATTTAAAGGCGATGTAATAGGATTTATAGAGAATAGAAAATATAATTATTATACAATTAAAGGTATTAGTATTGCAGACCAAAATCTTAAATTACTTGCAATTAATAAAGCTGAAGGTATATTTAAAAAAGGCTTAAATATATTGTTTGATAGTAATAATAAAAACTCTTTAAATGCTAAACAGTTTAATATAAGTGTAACGGGCATTGTCACTAAAAAGAAAACAGCAGATGTTAATTTTTGGAAAAATAGAAAGTGAATCAGCGGATTATAGAAATAACAGATATGCAGGCTCATTTAAGCCTGCATAGAGGTTTTTTAAAAGTAAGTATAAAAGATAGTAAAAACTATGAAATACCATTATATGATATTGGCGGCATAATTAGCAATTCATACAGTATAACATACAGCAGCAGTCTGCTTGTTAAGTTAGCAGAGTTAAATATTCCCTTTATTATATGCGGAGTAAATCATTCTCCTGCTGCTTTTTTATGGCCAGTGGAAACTCACTCTTTAATGTCTGCAAAAATAGATAATCAAATAAATACCCGCAAAAGTTTTTATGAAAAGATATGGCAGGATATTATACAAATTAAAATTTATAATCAGTCTATATGTTTAAACAGTTTAGAAAAAGATGATAGAGCATTAAAAGCACTTGTTAAAAAAGTAACTACTGGTGATAGAGAAAATATAGAAGCACAGGCAGCAAAAATATACTGGAATAAATTATTTGGTGATAATTTTATAAGAGATAAAAATGCAGAAGGAATTAATACTTTGCTAAATTATGGCTATACCATTTTACGCTCTGGCACAGCAAGGTCTATCATGGGGGCAGGACTTCACCCTGCAATTGGCATATTTCATAAAAATAAATATAATTCTATGCGTCTAGCAGATGACTTAATGGAGCCATTTAGACCAATAGTAGATTATTTTGTATATAAATTCAGTGAAAAAGAAAAGTATGAACTAACCCCTGATGTAAAAGAAAATCTTGTAAATATTTTATATTTAGATTTAGACGGACCCCGTGGCAGAAGTCCTGTAATAAACAGAATGCAGTCATTAGCATATACTTATGCATATTCATTAGAAACATTAAAGAAAAATTTAGATTTACCGATACTTAAAATAAGCGATTTATGTGAAACAAATTAACAGGTTATTTATATGACTTATTTAAGTGGGTATAGGCTTATGTGGATAATGGTTTTATTTGATTTGCCAGTTATTACTGAAAAAGAGCGTAAAAAAGCAACAAAATTCAGAAATTTTTTAATGGATAATAGTTTTGAAATGGTGCAGTTTTCAGTATATATGCGACCATGTCCAAGTAAAGAGCATGTGGAAAGGCTTGTAAAGTTAATAGAAAAAAATGTGCCTGAAGATGGAAAAGTAGATATTCTTCCTATTACAGATAAGCAGTATGAAAATATTGTAACTATTCGTGGCAGAAATAAGGTGCAAAGAAATAATCCAAACCAATATATTTTATTCCAGCCAGATATTGAGCATTTTTTACCAGAAAGTGCAAATCTATAAACAAAATTAAAAAATTATTTTCTTAAAATAATGTAATAAACCCCTTATGATAAAGGGGTTTATTTTTGACTTATTATAACATATTAAATATTGTGGTCAATACAGAACCATCAGCCATAAGACCAATTCCAAATCCTTATTATAACATATTAAATATTGTGGTCAATACAGAACATTACTCCCACCTTTTTCTCTTAAATCCTCATTATAACATATTAAATATTGTGGTCAATACAGAACCTTCATGTTATTCTATTGCTGAATTTATTCATTATAACATATTAAATATTGTGGTCAATACAGAACTTTTTAATTCCCGGAATGGGTATCTATAAAATTATAACATATTAAATATTGTGGTCAATACAGAACAAGGCTCATGTTCAAAGTAAAATTCTAAAGATTATAACATATTAAATATTGTGGTCAATACAGAACTTTTTCTTCTGTTAATGCTCAAATCTTTTCATTATAACATATTAAATATTGTGGTCAATACAGAACACTTAAATAGTGGATAAGATTATCTTGTATATTATAACATATTAAATATTGTGGTCAATACAGAACTTATGCCATACTCAGCGATATTAGATATATATTATAACATATTAAATATTGTGGTCAATACAGAACCTAGAAATTTATTTTAATACTAATGATGATATTATAACATATTAAATATTGTGGTCAATACAGAACATATCGACGCTTTTTGTTTATATGCTGACAATTATAACATATTAAATATTGTGGTCAATACAGAACTTAACATCAATACTAATGTTGATGACCTTGATTATAACATATTAAATATTGTGGTCAATACAGAACCCAATCGCTTTCGATTTTAAATTTACTAATATTATAACATATTAAATATTGTGGTCAATACAGAACACAGGACACCAAAACATCGAAAGCAAACGAATTATAACATATTAAATATTGTGGTCAATACAGAACGCACCATCCGGTTCAGTAAACACTTCCCCAATTATAACATATTAAATATTGTGGTCAATACAGAACAAGGGCGACTTCGATGCTAGATTGCCAAAAATTATAACATATTAAATATTGTGGTCAATACAGAACTTCTTAAAAACATCAGTGAAAAATTTAACAATTATAACATATTAAATATTGTGGTCAATACAGAACAATTTAGTATTAATGACTATTTTTTTCCTAATTATAACATATTAAATATTGTGGTCAATACAGAACTTTTTAAAAACATCACTGAAAAATTTAATAATTATAACATATTAAATATTGTGGTCAATACAGAACCCAGACATCAGAAACTTCAAATACGCCTTTATTATAACATATTAAATATTGTGGTCAATACAGAACTGATGGCACCAAATCCCGGAATAGCGAATAATTATAACATATTAAATATTGTGGTCAATACAGAACATAAGAGGATTAGTTCTAATCAAACAATTAATTATAACATATTAAATATTGTGGTCAATACAGAACGTTAGCAGGTAAATTATCATCATTATAAGTATTATAACATATTAAATATTGTGGTCAATACAGAACCTATTAAAACTTCTGGTGGATATTCCTCAGATTATAACATATTAAATATTGTGGTCAATACAGAACTGGCACTAACCAACCTTGCTCAACATCAAAATTATAACATATTAAATATTGTGGTCAATACAGAACAACTCCGCTGATTTATTTAAGATTGGTATGATTATAACATATTAAATATTGTGGTCAATACAGAACCTCCAGTCTGACGGTGAGGAAGATATTGGAATTATAACATATTAAATATTGTGGTCAATACAGAACATTACTGCTAAAGATTCAGGTGCAGCCGATATTATAACATATTAAATATTGTGGTCAATACAGAACCGACTGCGTTCCCGGCGACAGATTCAATTTATTATAACATATTAAATATTGTGGTCAATACAGAACCTAGCGGAGTGTTCTGCGTTTCGGAAGTCTATTATAACATATTAAATATTGTGGTCAATACAGAACTGGCGGCAAGACTCAATCTTACGACGATAGATTATAACATATTAAATATTGTGGTCAATACAGAACCACAGCTGCCGTAGTAATTATAGAGATATGATTATAACATATTAAATATTGTGGTCAATACAGAACATAGATTTGTGTTTGTTTATGACAGTTTGGATTATAACATATTAAATATTGTGGTCAATACAGAACACCTCGATATTAGCACCTTGCGGTAAATGTATTATAACATATTAAATATTGTGGTCAATACAGAACCTAACCGAAATTATGCGTGAATATGAAAATATTATAACATATTAAATATTGTGGTCAATACAGAACCTAAAGGAGTGTTTTGGGTTTCTGATGTTTATTATAACATATTAAATATTGTGGTCAATACAGAACGCCATAGGTTCTGGCAATTCCTTTCATGGCATTATAACATATTAAATATTGTGGTCAATACAGAACTTGTCTGGTTTAGGACTAACATCGGGAGACATTATAACATATTAAATATTGTGGTCAATACAGAACAGCGTATAATCATTATCTATAGTTTGGAATATTATAACATATTAAATATTGTGGTCAATACAGAACCGTAAAGGCGACTTCGATGCTAGCTTGCCGATTATAACATATTAAATATTGTGGTCAATACAGAACATACGACCCAAAACCTCAACATTCTACGAGATTATAACATATTAAATATTGTGGTCAATACAGAACTATAGGCGGATTAAGTTCTAACTTTTACACATTATAACATATTAAATATTGTGGTCAATACAGAACGCGACTTCCATGATTAAAGAGGGAGCATTAATTATAACATATTAAATATTGTGGTCAATACAGAACAAAGAATGGATTTGATTTAACACACAAAGTATTATAACATATTAAATATTGTGGTCAATACAGAACTGACGGAGGTCTTTTGACAGATGCTTTAAAATTATAACATATTAAATATTGTGGTCAATACAGAACTCTGGAGGTTCAGCCCCGTCGGGCTCAGTGATTATAACATATTAAATATTGTGGTCAATACAGAACCCAACCTATACTCGCTTGTTATCTTCATTTATTATAACATATTAAATATTGTGGTCAATACAGAACCAAGGCGAATATCATACTTTTCACTTATTTATTATAACATATTAAATATTGTGGTCAATACAGAACACTCTACCCATTCCCTTCACATGAGGTATAATTATAACATATTAAATATTGTGGTCAATACAGAACTTTCATTGGATATTTGCCTTTATCTATTAGATTATAACATATTAAATATTGTGGTCAATACAGAACAATTCTGCTGATGATAATAATGCAGATAATATTATAACATATTAAATATTGTGGTCAATACAGAACAAATCATCAATTATTAAACAATAAAGCTTTATTATAACATATTAAATATTGTGGTCAATACAGAACAGAAAACACTGGCATATTATTATATTTGGTTATTATAACATATTAAATATTGTGGTCAATACAGAACCCATATATTACTTGATTACTATATGGGCGGATTATAACATATTAAATATTGTGGTCAATACAGAACAGAGAAATAACCCCAGAAGAAGCAAAAAAAATTATAACATATTAAATATTGTGGTCAATACAGAACGCTATCAAGACTAATAGTATTAGAAATTAATTATAACATATTAAATATTGTGGTCAATACAGAACTTCTGTTTAATATCGGATAAGACTTTATCCATTATAACATATTAAATATTGTGGTCAATACAGAACATTCGACTGTCCCGCGATTAAACGAATTAAATTATAACATATTAAATATTGTGGTCAATACAGAACCAGTCGTAAACGGCTGTAGGGACTAACCAAATTATAACATATTAAATATTGTGGTCAATACAGAACCGAACCACAGACCCTAAACTATCTATGTATATTATAACATATTAAATATTGTGGTCAATACAGAACACATCAGGCGATAAACAAGTTTACGCTGCCATTATAACATATTAAATATTGTGGTCAATACAGAACCATGCCATCGCAGGATTGCCACCTGCGGCAATTATAACATATTAAATATTGTGGTCAATACAGAACTCGCCCTCCGTGTTGAAAAAAGCCTGTTGCATTATAACATATTAAATATTGTGGTCAATACAGAACATTCCACCTTTTTCTCTTAAATCTTCTGGCATTATAACATATTAAATATTGTGGTCAATACAGAACAACGACCGTTATAGTTTTTTAGGTCGATATATTATAACATATTAAATATTGTGGTCAATACAGAACTCTGTTACCGTTTTTCTTCGTTGGTGTTTTATTATAACATATTAAATATTGTGGTCAATACAGAACAGATAGGTGATTTTATGGCAGATTTAGCCGATTATAACATATTAAATATTGTGGTCAATACAGAACCAAACATCGGAGACCCAAAACACTCCTTTAATTATAACATATTAAATATTGTGGTCAATACAGAACATTCCACTTTCCCAAGAAGTAAATTTAAATATTATAACATATTAAATATTGTGGTCAATACAGAACTACAACTTAGTTTTATCATGCTATGCTCCTATTATAACATATTAAATATTGTGGTCAATACAGAACTAAGTTTGATGTTAAATTACCTGCGGCATTATTATAACATATTAAATATTGTGGTCAATACAGAACAACAGTTCCAAGAAGCTAGACTTATGGATGATTATAACATATTAAATATTGTGGTCAATACAGAACATTATTGGAAAAGGTGCTATTACTCTTAAAATTATAACATATTAAATATTGTGGTCAATACAGAACAGAGATAGAAAAAGTCATACAAGATACTAAATTATAACATATTAAATATTGTGGTCAATACAGAACTCGTTTATAAAAAATATATCAGAATGAAACATTATAACATATTAAATATTGTGGTCAATACAGAACGGATGAGCCCTTGCCTGCATAATCACCTAAATTATAACATATTAAATATTGTGGTCAATACAGAACAAACTTCAATAAAGATAATTAAAGGAGGTTATTATAACATATTAAATATTGTGGTCAATACAGAACTTGTCAGAAAAAGGATTAGTTAGTGTTTCCATTATAACATATTAAATATTGTGGTCAATACAGAACTCAGACCTCAGAGACTCAAAATACTCCTTTATTATAACATATTAAATATTGTGGTCAATACAGAACTGCTCTATCTGGGTTGAACTACCAAAATCAATTATAACATATTAAATATTGTGGTCAATACAGAACGAGCATACTTTAAATCAATTTGACCTTTATATTATAACATATTAAATATTGTGGTCAATACAGAACTTTGCCATTCCGGGTTTTGGAGCCATCAAGATTATAACATATTAAATATTGTGGTCAATACAGAACAAAGACTGCCGACAGCTTGCTCCGGAATAGATTATAACATATTAAATATTGTGGTCAATACAGAACGCTCTAAAATATAATACTTCTGGAAATACTATTATAACATATTAAATATTGTGGTCAATACAGAACTCGACTCTGACACTGGTGCTATTTTGTCAGATTATAACATATTAAATATTGTGGTCAATACAGAACGGAGCCATCAAAGCTGGCAGTAAGTTAATAATTATAACATATTAAATATTGTGGTCAATACAGAACTCTTCGGGTATCTACCCTAGAGAACTTCGCATTATAACATATTAAATATTGTGGTCAATACAGAACTAATGCGTATATATAGTCCTGCACCAAAGCATTATAACATATTAAATATTATAATCAATACAGACTATTATTTATAATCTCATCAGCCTAAATTTATATAAACATATTATTAATTAAATCAGATGATTTTATAAGTTAAAAGAGTTATTAAAAAATAATAAGGAAAATTTTAATAGATATTAGCTGAATAAGATGGCTAACCATTTTTATAATATATTGTTTTATCTCTATCCATTTTTTGGCACTATATTTGCTTCTGGACTGATAAGGATAAAAATGTTTTATTAATCGGGAGGCAGATATGGCAGCATTTATATCAATTTTTCTTGCATTTGTTGCAGCACTGGTTAGTGCATTTGCTCTGTATACCGTTAAAAAATCCAGTGAAACTGGAGATAATCATTTAGATGAGATTATGCGGTTAAAACAGCAGATAAATGAAACTAACAACAGATTTGCTCAGCTTAAACACGACCATCATATATTACGGGAACAGTTTAAAAAACTGCAGGAAGTTTCTATTAATAATGATATGCAGGTGCTTTTAAACACTGCTATTAAAGACTATAATGATATTGCAAGTGTTACACCTGAAGAAGGCAGCATAGGCAAACATGAACGAGCCAGAAAACAGGCGGCAGAAAAAGTGCTGCAGGCATGTAATGAAGTATGCCAAAGATTTATTGCAGAAGATTTAAGCCACAATACTTTTGCTTCTGTTTATAAATCACAGTTGCAGGATATACTAAACAGCGATGATTTAAAGGAAATATATTCAAATCTTAAAGGTAAGTACCCGTATATTGAACGGGTACTACTTGCTCCAATTGATGAAAATCTCATTTCAAACTTTAACCAGTATTCTGCAAACTAATCTTTTATTAAACCAAAAACTTTATTAAAAATATATACCTGCACCAAAATATGGTGATGAACCGCTTATTGTATCAGTAACTATACCTTCTATAAATATATTCAGTCTCATACCTGTATGTTTCATATCTTTATTTTGCAAAGCAAGTCCGCCACGAAATATACCACCAAAACTGTTTTTGCCATTATCTTCAATGAAATATGCAGCATTTATCTCACCAAAAAGCAGTATATTATTTGTTAAATAAAAATCAAGCCCTAAACCAAGAGCTATACCTGTATCAATTGTGCTGATACTTTTTTCGTATGAACGGTAGTAGTAATCATAATAGTCATCATAATCGTCATAGTCATCGTCACTGCTAAAAGATGATTTTAATCCGTTAATACCAACTAGAACACTGCCGTTTGTATATATACCAAACCATTTGTTAAACCGCCAGTGAGACTGTATAGAAAATTCTATATTCATTATATCAAGATTAAATCCGCCTGCACCTTGTATGCCATACAGCCAGTAATTTGTTTTATAACTGTTTACTGTTTTGATAGTATCAGAAGTATGCTTTTTATAAGAATTTGAGCTGTAATCACTACTTACTGACATTTCTATTTTTTCAGGTTCCTGCTGCTTTGGTTTAGGGCTAAGTTCCTGTGCCATTTGCTCATACTGCAAAATCTCTGGAAAAATCTCATAATCTGCATTGATTGAAAAAAACTGCTCTTTATTATTTCCAAGATGCACCACTCTAAATCCAGTTAAATATGGCTTAGCTCCTTTTGTGCTGTTTGGTTCAAGTGCATATACAGGCACTGCTTTAAAACTTGCCCTTGTATCATACATTGCTCTAAATTCCTGCAATGATGCAAACTTATATTTGAAATTATATTTTTTCATTTTATATTTTACTATAATAGGAAGCTCAATATTATCTAAATCTCGCTCTCCAAAATCTATTACTGCTTTTGATGTATCGCTTGCAACATACATTCCTGTATTATATTTTTTCAGTCTTTCATAAAGCGGTTTTAATGCTTTTAAAAGAGATGTTTTTGTATCTTTTTCACTATTTGCTTTTCTTTCTGCATATTCTGCTTTTAAGTCTGCAATATCCTGCTTTTTCTTGTTTTCAAAATCTTCTTTTCTTTTATTATATGCAGCTTTTTTCTCATTATAAGCAGCAGTATTATCCCACTCCCCTTTTTTAGGCATTTCTTCTGTAAATTTCTGTTTTTCAAGTATATCAAGCTGAGATTTATGATATATTTCCAACTTCCTGCTGTTTGCATTCATTGCTGCTTTATATTCATTAACAAGGCTGCTGAAATTTGTGCACACTTGAGCTGCATCCATTGCAATGATTTCAACAGTATCATTTACTGCTATATCCATTGTTTTATCATTAACAAGTGCATTTTTTGCAAGTTCTGCCAAAAGTGCCTGATGTTCCATTTCTGCCTTTGCCTGTGCATCTTTTTCTGCAGCAATTCTTGTCTGCAATTTTGCATCTTGAGCCATATATTCCTTTTGTATCTGCTCTAATTCTTTAGCTGCCTGAAGCTCTTCTGCATTCTGTCTGCGTTGAGCTTCCATTAACTGCTGTTTAGCATTTGATATTTCTTTTTCAAGCTGTTTCTGCCTTGCAGCTTGGGCTTTTGTAATATTTTCTGCCTGCACACTTAATGTTTTATCATATTCTTCTTTAGATGCATTTTTCAGTTTCTTTTCAAGAGCAAGTTTTTCCTTTCTTTCCTTTTCTAATTCCTGCTTTAATGCTTCATTCTGCATAAGCTGTCTTAAAAATGCATCAAGCTCTCCAGCATCAACAGTTGCTTTCACCTGCACAGTTATATATGTCTGACCATTTTCTATTTCCTGTTTTAATATGCTGACATCTTTTTGAGCAATAGCACTTGTCTGCATTTTGATTTCATCTTTAGATACTTTGCCGTCAACTAATACTATGCTGCTGGATACTGCAACCCCTGCTTCTTCTGCTGCTTCTCTAAATAAACGCTCGCTTGTATACTGCTTAACCTGTTCAACTGACTGGTTTTCAGGAACTACTGCTTTTGCTGTTTTTGTGATAGTCTTAGTTTCTGCATAAGAAAATATTGGTAGAAGAAGTAAAAAAATAATAAACAAATTTCGCATAACTTAACCTTTTTAGTAATCTTTTTAATCTATCACACTGTAGTTAAAAAGCAATATTTTTATTTTATATGCCTGTATTTTATAATAGTAAATACAATTTAAATTTTTTTATATTAATATATCAATAGTTTAATAGCTGTAAAAAAAATTCTGCTTGAACAAAAAATATTTTTCTGCTAAAAAATAATTAGAGATAAGCGGAAGCAGGTGAGATACCTGCACTGCCCCCGCAACTGTATGCTGGACAAAGCCCATTATGCCACTGATATTCGGGAAGGCGGGTAGAGGTTGAAAGCAAGTCAGGATATGCTTACTCAATTTATTCTTCGGAGGGAAGCCTGTGAGATACAATTCTATTTAATATCCTTTTTATACCACAACATACTCTTAACTAACCAGACAGCAAGTATTTCTGTGTGCATTGACCTCGCCCATATATTTATATTTATCAGTCTGTCTGGTTAGTTTTTATTCTTATTTATATTTTATTAAAAAATATTGTTCAGCTGCGGACTTTTGATTCCACCGCTGCTCGCTTGGAAAGTCCTTGCATCGCACAATACGCTCCCCCATGAATTTTTTAAATCACGCTCTGCCGAAACAAGTTCGCCTATCGCTTACTAAAGGCGGCTCGTCCTGAGCCTGAAAGGCGAAGTATCTAAAAGAAAATATAAGTTGAATATATTACAAACTAATATATTTAATTTAGATTTTTCGCCTTTAAAAAATCAGGCTCAAAATGACTGTAGTATAATTTTTTTGGGTAAATTCACACTGCTTTTAAATAGATATTTTCTAGTGATTTGTCTAAATCTAAAATACTTTATAATTATTTTATTGTGTGTATAAATATTATATGTTAGCTTTATATATTATATCAGCAGGTAATGTTTATGGTAGAAATTATTACATTTATTATAGATTTACTTATAATTGCAGGTGTTGTTTTTGCAGTATTATTTATTAGAAAAAGGTTAAGCCAGCACCCAGGGAGAAAATATATGCCTATAGCTTTTTTTATTCTTTTTGGTATTATTATTGTTGCCAGCAGTGCAACTGTTATATACTCTACAAAAAATCTGCCAAAAGATTATAAGACACACATATCTTCAAAAATACTTATTCAACCTTATGATATATTAAAAACACCTGTAAGCCTAGTTTATGCAGATGAACTGCAAAATAATCCATCAAAAAGTGGTGCAATGCTTATTAAAAGCGGCAAAGTTTCATTTTTACACAGGATAGCATTAGTTAGAATGGCATGCCATTCTATAGAACTGCAAACATATATATACGAGAATGATGTTACTTCAAGAATATTAATGCATGAAATGAAATTAGCAGCAGACAGGGGCGTAAAAGTCCGCATTTTAGTAGATGATAATGGACTTTCATCAGATACAAGCGATATTATGACATTAAATTATCATCCAAATATACAGGTAAAAGTTTTTAACCCATATAAATACCGCTCAAAAATATTAAAATATCCGCAGTTTCTTTTTAACATCAGCAGGCTTAATTACAGGATGCATAATAAACTTTTCATTGTTGACAGCTCTGCTGTAATAATAGGCGGTAGAAATATAGCCAGCAACTATTTTGATGACAGCTCAAGATTAAATTTTTCAGATACAGATGTGCTTTTTATTGGAAAACTTGCTCAAGATGCTCTTGCTTCTTTTAATGAATACTGGACCTACCACAAATCTATACCAGTAGATGTTTTCCCTAACCATAATAACCCCGATGAGCTGCATATTCTAGATAAAGAAATTACTGAAAAATCTATCTACTATCAACAGGAACAAGAAATACTTGATAAAGCATTAGAATTATTTATCAAAAGCTTTAATGAGAAAAAATTCCCTGTTTACTGGGGCAGCTCTAAATTAATAGCAGACAGCCCTGCAAAAGCAGAAGGCGGCAATTTTACAAGCCCTATTATTGATGCTGTTGACGGGTTACTATTGGAAGCAAAAAAATCTATATATATCTCTTCTGCATATCTTGTTCCAGGTAAAAAAGGAACAAATGATTTAATAAATGCTGAAAAAAGGGGAGTTAATATAAATATACTGACAAATTCTCTTTCATCAACTGATGCAAAAGTTGTATATTCAGGCTGGGACAGATACAGAGATGATTTAGTCGCAAATGGCATAAATGTATATGAATTTCGTAATGAAGGGTATAAAATATATAATAGAAGAAATTCTGGAGCATCACTGCACAGCAAAACAATAGTTGTAGATGATAAAATAAGCTGGATAGGCAGTTTTAATTTAGACGGCAGGTCTGCTATTTATAATACAGAAGTAATCACAGCATTTTTTAATGAAGATTTTGCAAAACTGTTAAAAGAAGCTATGGAAAAAGATATGTCAGAATATATTTCATGGCATCTTTATACAAAAGATGGCAAAACATACTGGAAAACATACAGAAATGGCAAAGAAATCACAAAAAGCCATATCCCAGATACATCACTTTTAATGCGGATTATGGCTTTTGTATTAAAAATAGTGCCAGAAAAGTTAATATAATATGGGGTATAAAAATGTATAAAATTCCTGCTTACTTGTTACCATTGATTTTAATAATTAATTTTTTATCTGCTGGTTGTGCATTAAAGCCAGTGGAAATTATTAAAAATGCTGATTATACAAAATATAAATATGCATATGTTCTTCCGACAAATACAATAACTTCCACCAGTGGATATGTTAATACCAGTTACAGCAGATATACTTATGGTTCATCATATACACAGCAGACAAACCCAAGCGATATTATTATTGGTTTTTTTATGAAAAAAAATTTTATTGTTGTAAATGAAATTCGCAGCCCAGAAAATACTATTATAATAAATTACGGTCAAAGTGGAAAGCGAGATATAGCAGGTGGGATTGCATATACTCTTGAAGCAACAATACAATTACTTGATGCAAAAACTCATCAACTTATTTTTCAATGTTCTGCTGAAGGTATAGGCTCTACAGAAGCAGATGATATTAGAATAGCAGTAAACAGATGTTTAGAAAGTTTAAAATAGCACATATATTATGCAGTTTTATATACTTTAACTATTTCCTTAAGTCTTGCAAGCTCATATTCTGCTGTTAGTTTATAAAATAAGCTGTAATCACTTTTACAGTGAGCAGTATCTAATGCTTCATAATATCCCAGTTTTTTATCGTTTCTAATATTTACTGCCTGATATCCGCTTTTTAAAAGCTCTAAATTCATTATAAGCCTTGATACTCGTCCATTGCCATCTATAAAAGGATGTATTCCCACAAAATCAACATGGACTTTCGCAGTATTTAATACAGGATGCATATTTTCACATTTTTGATACCAGCTAATAAACTCTTCCATTTTTTCTTTCACTAATATATGGTTTGGTGGAATATATTCTGCACCGCTTATGATTACATTTTGGGTTCTATATCTTCCTGCATTATCATTATCTATATTTTTAAGGATTAAATTATTAATGGATTTGATTGTATATTCGCTTAATGCTTCCTTATTTTTTACCATATTTTCTATATATAAAACAGCTTCTGCATGGTTAATCACTTCAAAATGCTCCCTTAAAGTTTTACCGCCAATAGTAATACCTTCAAGCACAACTTTTGTTTCTTTAAGTGTGAGAGTATTGCCTTCTATTGCATTAGAATTATATATATACTTAATTTGAAAATCTTCATCTATATTTTTAATACTTTTTTTCTGCTCTTTTAATTCTGCAAGCTCTTTTTTTAAAATATCAATTTTATTAAGCAGTTTATCCATAATATTTTCCTTTTACGGCTTTATTTCTATTTTTGTGTCAATATCTATTATTTCATACAGTTCTGCCATATCGTTATTTGATACTGCAATACAGCCTTCTGTCCAGTCCCCATATATATCAAATAAAGGCTCTGCCATACTAAACCCATTTGGAAGTCCGTGTATTTTTATATCACCACCTGCACTTTTATTATGACGGGCTGCATTTTCTTTATCTTTTTCATTAGGATAGCTTATACCAAGGTTTAAAAAATATTTACTTTTTGGGTTTTTACTATCAATATGATATATCCCTTCTGGAGTTTTGCTGTCCCCTTCAAACTGCTTATGTCCCGCTGGATTTTTGCCAAGTGATATTTTATATGTTTTTAAAAGCTCATTATTATGATATAAAGCCAACTGCCTTTTACTTTTTTCAACTACTATTAAATTAACCTTTCCTTTTAAGTTTTCATCAATTTTATATTCTTTTTTCTGCTCCATAATATACCCTGCAGTTACCAGTATTAATATTAAAATAGTCAATAAAGCTGCTGTTTTTGCAAACATTTTCATTACTATACACCAAAAGCATTTTCAATATGGGTTATCTCATTATCATCTATTGATATTACATCAAACCTGACTGGCATTTTTACATTTTTTTCATTTATATAGTATTGGAGAGTTTTTATTATTTTCTGCTGTTTTGTATAATTTACGGCTTCATACCCTTTGCCAAATTTTGCAGATTTCCTGTATTTTACTTCTATAATAACAAGTGTATTATTATATTTTGCAATAATATCTATTTCGCCGTATAAGCACCTGTAATTTTTTTCTAATATTTTATATTTTTTAGATTTTAGGTAATTACAGGCTTTTTCTTCTCCATCTTTTCCTGACAATATTTTATCCATTACTAACCTTGATATAAATTTTTTATAAATGATTTCCTGTGCACTGGTGTTATACCCAGCTCTTTTAAAGCTTTAATATGCTCTTTTGTGCCATAGCCTGCATTTTTTTCCCACAAGTAACCTTTATACACTTTTGCAAGCTCTGCCATTAAGTTATCTCTATATACTTTTGCTATAATTGACGCTGCTGATACCTGTATATATGTATCATCTGCCTTGTTTGGATGGATATATTCTTTATCAATATGGTTAAGTGCTACTGCATCAATAATCAATTTATCATAATCACAGGTAAGGCGGGATAAACTTAAATGCATTGCCTGTTTTACTGCATTTAGTATATTTATCTTATCTATTATGATTGGGCATACTATCCCTATCCCGTAAGAGACAGCATGTTCTAATATAAAAGGATAAAGCTCTTCCCGCTTTTTTTTAGAAAGTTTTTTAGAATCTTTTATACGGATGTCATAAAATCCACTTTCAAAGACTGCTGCACATGTTACAACAGGCCCTGCAAGGCAGCCTCTTCCAACTTCATCTATACCTGCTATGAGCATTGTTTTTTTGCCAGAATACCACGCTCAAACCAGTCTATTACTTTTTCAAGCCCGACACCTGTTTTGCATGATATAATAAAATCTTCTAGTGTGCTTTTTATTTTTTTAGCATTTGATACAGCTTTTTCTATATTAAAATCTACATAAGGGGCTAAATCTACTTTATTAATAATAAAAATATCACCAGCAAAAAACATTGAAGGATATTTAAGCGGTTTATCATCCCCCTCTGTAACAGAAAGCAGTATAATATTTGCGTCCTGCCCTAAGTCATATTCTGATGGACAAACTAAATTGCCAACATTTTCAATGATAAGTAAATCTAAATTATCCCCATCAATAAGCGGCAGTTTTCTTTCTATCTCTGCAGCTTCCAAATGGCATGCTCCGCCTGTTTGTATCTGCACAGCTTTTACACCTACTTTTTCTACACGCTCTTTATCATTTTCTGTCTGTAAATCACCTTCTATCACTGCCACATTATATTTAGCAGATAACACACCTAATATTTTTTCTAAAAGGCTTGTTTTGCCGCTGCCAGGAGATGACATTATATTTACAGTAAATGTGCCGTTCTTTTTAAATCTGCTGCGAAGCTCTGCAGCGTCCATATCATTTTTTGAAAGGACTTTCTTATTTATTTCTATTTTTTCCATATTTTTGCCCCTTATTAATCAACATCAATATAAGCTACTTCTAATTCACTGCCTGTTAATATTTTTACTCTGCCAGAGCTGCATTTTGGACAAAGCACAAAATATCCATCAAGCTCTGATTCATTGCCGCATTCTTCGCATCTGCCGGTTAAAGCCACTTCCATATATTCAAACTCTGAATTTTCTGCTATTGTGCCTGCCTTTAAAGCATCAAAAGCAAACCTAAGAGATGCTTCATCTACAGCACTCATTTTTCCTATGCGGACACCCACATTATTTATCTTTTTTGCACCATTTTCTTCTGCTGTTTTTAATGCAATGTCTAATATACTTTGTGCAATACCTGTTTCATGCATATATCACCTGAATATGTTTTTATATCATAGCCTAGTTGTTAAAATAAATCAATATCTACTGATATTTTGCTGCCCTTATATACTGCGTTTTCCATGTCTTTTTGTGATATGCTACCGTTAAGCTCATATAATTCTTCTGGCAGTTCATTAAAAAAGTAATGTGACTGCCCTGCAAAATCTGCCATACCTGAGCCGATATTAGTAAAATATCTGCCGTATAGTATAAGTTCATTTTTTGCTCTTGTTAAAGCAACATAAAGGCACCGCCTTTCCTCTTCTATGCTGTTTTCCCCGTCTTTTACTGCCCTTTTTGATGGATATGAATACGGAGTAACATTTAATAAATGACACACATCAGCTTCTAACCCTTTTGCTGAATGTATTGTAGAAAGTTTTACGCATTCCTTTGGCTTATCTGCATCTAAAAATGATGATTCTAATGCTGGGTCTAAAATATATTCTGTGATAAATTCAGTTACAGAAGTTGTGCTTGATGCAATCTCTTCTAAAACTGCAAAATCCTGCTTTCGCCAGTTAAGCCATTCTTCCTTATAAATTTCTGCAAATCTTAAATCCATAAGAGTAATTATAATATTTATCATCTCACTTGGTGAGCTTGTATATGGAAAAGCAGCTTCTAAAACTTCCCATATTCTTTTGTCTAGTTTTTTTGTTTTTAAAATCTCTAATGACTCTTCTAAACTTTCCCCATTAATCATAAGCTCTGAAAGGCTTGCAGCAGTTGCAGGGCCTATTTTATTCCAAAGTTGTAAATATCTGTGCCATGCAAGTGAGTCTTTATAGTTTGCAATAATTCTCATAGCAGCTACCACATCTCTTATATGGCGGGATTTCATTAAGCTGCTGCCACCATATATTTTATATGGTATCTTTTTCATAACACATGCACCTTCTACCTGCCTGAGCCCGAAAAGTGTTCTGCTTAATACTATATGACCTGAATAGTCTATTTTTTTATCCATAAAATAAAGCAGTATTTTATCAGTAACAGAATTTGCTTCTGAATATTCATCATACACATACTCTATGACTGGTTTTATGCCGCTGCCCCTGTATGCTTTTAAGTGTTTACCATATTTAATTGGCGACTGCTGTAAAAGCCAGTTTGAAATATCTAGTATTTCCTGTGTAGAGCGGTAGTTAGTGTTAAGATATAGTTTTGCAGAGTCTGGAACAATATCAGTAAAATTATGCATTGCTTTAAAATCTGCACCACGAAAAGCATATATTGACTGAGCATCATCTCCTACACAAAATAAATGGCAGTTATCATAAAATGCTTCTAAAAGCTGATACTGTAACGGGTTAGTATCTTGAAATTCATCTACTAATATATGCTCATATTTTAATGATATAAACTTTCCTGCTTCTTTATTCTGCTGTAATCCATTTGCAGTAATATATAATAAGTCATCATAATCAAATAATTTATTTTTCTTTTTATATGCAATGTAATCACGCATTATTTCTTTAAAGACAGGCTCATTATGCTTAATATATTCTGATGCTTCATCTTCACTCATATTTCTGCATTCCTGTATTTTCACTGCTTCTATAAGTGGTTTTCTAGTATTTATCATATATGAATAAACTAACTGTATTTTAGAATAAAGTTTCTGGTCTATTGTTTTATTATTTTTGTATTTTTGTGTAAAAAGCAGTTTAAAAAGGCTGTCAACATCTTCACTGTCAAGCAAAGTATAATCATGCTGCTCAAATACCTGCGGATTATTTTTTATAATATGAGAACACCATGAATGAAATGTCTGCCCAGATAAATTTAGCACAGAGCCTGTATCTTGAAGCTGCTTTATTCTTTCTACAATTTCATTGGCAGATTTTCTTGTAAATGAAAGGATAAGTATTTTATCAGGTCTTACACCCTGCGAAAGCAGATGAACTGCCCTGTGAATAATAGTCCTTGTTTTACCAGTGCCAGCACCTGCTATCACAAGTGCATGCTTGCCACTGAATGTAACTGCCCTTTGCTGCTCCTCATTTAATGATGATAAATAATCCATTATTGTAAACCTATTTATGTGTTATGATATGTATAAAATAGTATAAAAGTTTAACATTTTATTTTGATTATTTTTAAACTTTTTAATTAATTTCTTTGTGTCATTTCTTCTATAATATTATAAATTTTTTCTTCTTTCATTTGTTTTGTAAAGTGTATTTTTATATTATTTTGGGCTAATTCTTTAAAAAATTTATCAGCACTCCTTATTTTCATTTTTTCTATATCTCTTAATTCTGACTCATATTTCACATCTTTTGTTTCAATAATAAGATTTATTGTATATTTACCACTAGAATGTTTTACTATATATAAAAAATCTGGACTATACGAGCCACCAATAAATATAGGTATAGATATACTGTTTTTTGGTATTTTCCCATATACAACTATCTTATCATCTCCAGTTAATATATTCTCTTTTTCCAGTTCTGAATCATAAATTACAGTGTCATATAAATATTTCTCTGGTGCATCTTGTGTTAATATGTATTTTCCCAACATACTTTGTAGAATTTCTTCTTTTATTTCTCCATTTTTATTTGTTAATGCAGTATTTTCTGAAATTTTACCATATTTTTTATATTTAAAATAACCTTCTAACTTTTTACATTCCCAATCATGAAATTTTGAAACAATATTGGATATTGTTACTTCATTAAAGAACTTATTATCTATTTTATTAATTTCTTTATCATATTTACACAATGCTTTATGTATTACTTGAATAGGAATATTAGATAAACTACATATTTTTTTTAAAAACATATTGTAATCAAGTTTTTGATTTATGATAGATATTTTTTTAGTTAATCTTTTTATATTATTATTTTTTACATCTATATCTTCCTGTATAGCCTCTATATATGG
>OFGC01000526.1_pt1 | contig 37190 bp, 18 predicted proteins | sample 1521691 | NCBI WGS metagenome assembly OFGC01 (sample SAMEA3504121, study PRJEB24116) | mouse gut metagenome | biome: mouse gut; feature: mouse-associated habitat; material: faeces | place: Denmark | collected 2011
GAAAAAATCTCAAACATATCTATTGCAGTACAGTCCATCTATATAATGTACTCCGACGGCGCATTATACAGTATAGACAAGCAGACCTCTGAAACCAAAGAAATCGCCATCCCTACAACATTCATACCTTTATTGAAAAACCACGAGCCTCATATTTATACCGACCGGAACGAGAATATATGGTTATATACATACCAGAACAGCCTGCTATTGCACAAAAACAGCTTCACCCGGCAATGGGAAGAAATAAAGTTAAACAATGGCCAGGACATGCAATATAACCGGATACAACGCATCCTGGACATAGGCAATGGAAACGTATGGATACTTACCAGCCACAAGGGCCTATTCATATACAATACCTTGAACAAATCAATTACCAACCTGACCCATACCCCTCTAAAGCAGCATACCATTGCCAGTAACAACCTTAGTACAATCTATCAAGACAAAGATGGAATTGTATATATAGGCAACTTTAAACACGGCATATCCTATTACAGTCCGATGTCTCAAATCATACTGTGCAACAAGTCTCCAGAGTACAATGACATCCTGACCTTCTGTAAAGACACCGATCAGGAATTTATATATTACGGTACGGATGGGACAGGTTTAATCCGCCAATCATTGGCAAGTGACTTATATGAAAAAATACCAACCCCTGCCAATATTGTGGTTGATTTATCCATAGACTCCAAAGACCGTTTGTGGATCGGAACTTATCAGAAAGGACTCTTGTGCTACTCAAAAGGGAAAATCAAACAGTATACAGTAAGCAACAGCCACTTGCTCGAAAACAACGTATATACAGTAAAAGTCGACAAATATGGTTATATATGGATAGGGACAATGAGAGGTTACGTTCAAAGGCTGAACCCCGAAACCGAAGAGTTCGACACAGTTCTGTATCGCCCCGGAGAGTTTTTCATCCGAGATATGTACTATGACAGCGACAAATATCTTTATGTAGCTTCCAACGGAGGATTGATCATCATTGATACAGAAAACCAAACCTATAGCCTTTTCGATGAAGACAACCACTTCAGCGAAAAGAATATCCTTACTGTCTACAAAGACAGCCGCAACCTTCTTTGGATAGGCCATTCACATGGAATAAGTGTCTGGGACCAGAAGAACGATTCCATCCTTTTTCTTGACCAGAAGAGTGGGCTTGCCACCAACTTCGTCAAAGCTATTATAGAAGACAACAACAAACAAATGTGGATCGGTACGGGAAACGGTATTTCACGAGTCCAAATAGTAAATGGAAAATATTACATTGTGAATTATACCATAAAAGACGGATTAATATGCAATGATACCAATATACATGCTATACTCAAGTTGGACAATGGCAATATCTTAATAGGTACCCCCAAAGGATATCAGACAATCATTCCCCAAGAAATTTTAGCAACAGACTACCACGCAAACATCTACCTGACAGGGATTGAACTCAAATCAGGAATATACCATCCCAACTTATCGAATGAAAGTTCACTTGAATGCACACAGACCCTTTCTTTTACTGAAAAAGAAAATTCATTCATTTTATCTTTCTCTGCACTTGACTTTGCAGAAACAGACAAAATAAAATATGCCTATAAAATTAACCAAAGAAACTTTGACTGGGTGTACGCAGACAACAATAAGGTCAATCTGTCTATGCTGCCTGCCGGAGACTATACATTATCTGTAAAAGCATGCAACTCACAAGGCATTTGGAGTCCAAACATCAAAGAATTGAAAATCAATATCCTTCCTCCCCTATGGCGCACTTGGTGGGCATACACAATTTATACATGTATCGCCATGTGCCTAATCTTACTGGTTATTCGAAGCCTGCGCATGCGTCACAAACAAAAATTGATTCTACAAACTGTTGAAATAGAAAATAAAAAACAACAAAAAATCAATGACATGAAACTACAGTTCTTCGCCAATATAAGTCATGAACTACGCACCCCTTTATCACTGATTATTAATCCGCTTGAAGAATTTCTCGAAAACCATCCCGAACACCGAAAAGGCATACTTGACATGGTAAAGCAGAACGCCAACTACTTGCTGGAACTCATCAACCAGTTGTTGGACTTCAGAAAACTGGATGCCAAAGCCGAGAGCCTGAAATGCAAACATGACAATATCCTCATCATTCTAAGCGAAATATTCTACTCTTTTGACCCGATAGCACAAAAAAGGAGCATAAACTATACTCTCACTTGCCCGCAACACTCTGTTTTTATGGATTTTGATTATGACAAAATGCGCAAAATCTGTACAAATATACTAACCAACGCTTTTAAGTTCACTCCTAACAAAGGAAGTATCTCAATGAATATTGAGGTGAAAGAATCAAATCTGGAACTGACATTCGCAGATACCGGCTGCGGCATCGAAGACGAAAACAAGGAGAAAATATTCCAGCGATTTTATCAGTCAAGCAAAAATCCGGCAAATAGCGGAGGCAGCGGCATTGGGTTACATATTGCCTCCGAATATATAAAAATGCATCATGGCAAAATCAGTGTCAAAGACAATCATCCTTGCGGATCTATCTTTTTAATTACATTCCCGTTACACCAAAACAGTGAAGTAATCGAAGAAGATGATACAATCAAAATGCAATCGGCAGAAGAAGAATCTCGCCAATCCACTATTCTGCTTGTAGATGACAACTACGACTTTCTCAAGTTTCTCTCTGAAAGTCTTTCCAAACAATATCATATACTGAAAGCCAGCAATGGAAAACAAGCCTTATCCATCTTAAAAAAAGAAGATGCAGATTTAATAATCAGCGATGTCATGATGCCGGAAATGGATGGGCTGGAACTGTGTTCAAACATTAAAAAAGACATACGTTATTCTCATATTCCCATAATACTTTTAACAGCCAAAGCAAGCGAAGAGCACCAATTGGAAGGACTCGAAACCGGTGCCGACGATTATATTACCAAACCATTCAACATGGAAGTGCTAAAACTCCGCATCTGCAAAATGATTGAAATGAATATAAAACGGCAAGAAATCTTCAATCAGGAGATAAAGATCGAACCCAGCCGCATCACCATTACCCCCCTTGACCAGCAATTGATAGAAAAAGCCATCGCCATTGTAGAAGACAATATAAATGAAACGGAATTTTCCGTCGAGGAACTTGCCAGCAGCCTGAACATATCACGCAGCTACTTCTACAAGAAGATGATTAAGATAACGGGAAAGAAACCCATCGAATTCATCAAGACCATCCGCATGAAACGGGCACAACAACTCCTGACAGAAAGCCAGATGCAAATCTCAGAGATTGCCTACATATTGGGCTATAACTCACCCAAAGTGTTCTCCAAACATTTTAAAGATGAGTTCAACATCAGCCCTTCCGAATTCATAAGGCAACATAGCAGAAAAATACAAACCAACGAAGAAGAAGAAGATGGACAGTATCCGGAACAAGATGCTGAAGAGACACCGGAAGAATAGGTTTTACTCCGGTTTATGCTTGCAGAAACAGTTATTGCCAACAAATAATAAACGGGAAACATTATCCTCCCTTATCAGACACAAAAGAGAGAGCCGTTTCACGAAAAGAATCAGCATCTTTGCCAAATAATAACCTTTTCAAAATCAACAAGCATGAAACAAATCTCCAATTACAAGGCATGGGCTTTTTGTATCGCCATGCTACTTACCACAACGTGGCTGTCAGCACAAACAGACACATCCATCCCCAAGCTTATACAGAAAAACGGACGTTACACACTCTTGGTGGACAACAAACCTTTCTTTGTTCTGGGAGGACAATGCGGAAACTCATCCAACTGGGCCTCCATGCTGCCCAATGTATGGAATGTGATGAAAGAAATGCATGCCAACACATTAGAAATACCGGTATATTGGGAACAACTGGAACCTCAAGAAGGCAAGTTCGACTTCTCACAAGTGCAGTCAGTATTAAATCAGGCACGGCAAAACAATATGAGACTTATCTTCCTCTGGTTTGCCACCTGGAAGAACGGAAGCAATCACTACATGCCCGAATGGATGAAAACAGATTCTAAGAAGTATCCCAATGTTGTCGGCAAAAATGGTCAAGAAGTAGACTCTCCCAGTCCGCATTGTGAAGAAGCGATGAAAGCGGATGCCAAAGCTTTCGCCAGATTCATGGGTTATCTGAAGGAAGCAGATACACAACATACGGTCATCATGGTACAAGTGGAGAATGAACCGGGGACATGGGGCAGCGTAAGAGACTATTCGAAGAAAGCCCAAAAACTATTCGAAGGCTCCATTCCCCAAGAAATTCTGACACCCACTGTTTGTAAAGAACTGAATGTACCGAAAAATGCAAAAGGGAGCTGGAAGGAAGTCTTTGGCGAACGGGCAGACGAATATTTCCATGCATGGCACGTAGCCCGTTATATCAATTATGTGGCCAAAGCAGGAAAAGAAATTTATCCGCTTCCCCTATACATCAATGTTGCCTTAAGAGATCCTCTGACGAATCCCACAGCAGACCACTATGAAAGCGGCGGTGCAACGGACAATGTCATATCCATCTGGAAAGCCGCAGCCCCTGACATCGACTTCGTCGCTCCGGACATCTACCTCCGTGATGACAAGGCGGTCCTGAAAGTGCTCGAACTATATGCCCGCCCCGATAACGCATTAATGGTTCCCGAAACCATCGGAAGCCCGAGATTCCTTTATCATACCATCGCAAAAGGAATCGGCTTTTCCCCATTCGGCGTAGACCAACGGAGGAACTTTTCTCCAGACATGCAAAGGCAATCCCCCTTATCCGCTGAATATGAAATACTAAAACCGATGGCACACTTGCTGGCTGAATGGAGTGCAGAAGACAGGATACACCCTGTCATAGAGCCTTCCGACCATTCAGAACAGTACGTCAGCTTAGGCAGTTGGAAAGCCATCATCAAATTCGGCAACACCCGTGGAGGGCAAACCGCTGCCGCCGAAAAGCGTCCGGCCAACGGAAAGGCCATGATTATCCAACTTGGCGAAAACGAATTCATCGGTATCGGTACTAATTGCCGGTTCACTTTCGAACCAATAGGGAAAAAACAAGGAAAAGCCTGGCAGTACCTGAAAGTACAAGAAGGATTCTATGACGAGAACGGTGATTTCAAAATGCTCCGTATCCTCAACGGTGACCAGACAGACTGGGGAGGACCGCAAGTAGGTGATGCCCCCAGTATCCTCCATTTTACATTGACAACAAGATAACAATAAAAACATCATACCATGAAACACTCAACATTATCATTGCTAATTTGCATAGGAGGATGTTTCTCTGCATGTAGTCCTACCAATGAAAAAGTCAATCCCCTGACACAACACGAGGACGAAATCACAAACATCATAGCAGAAATGACACTGGAAGAAAAAATAAACATGCTCCACGGAAAAAACATGTTTTCATCGGCAGGTGTCGAACGTCTGAATATACCTGACATAGAATATGCCGACGGTCCCTTCGGCATTCGCGAAGAAATGGAACCGCATTCATGGAACTCCTTGCATTTAAGCACCGATTCCGCCACTTTCTTCCCGACAGGCTCTGCCCTTGCAGCTACATGGAGCACTGAAATGGCATACAAATACGGAGAGGGAATGGCTGCCGAAGCTAAACTCCGGGGTAAAGACATGATCTTAGGGCCGGCCATCAACATACAACGCATCCCAACCGGAGGACGTACTTACGAATATTTAAGTGAAGACCCCCTACTGAGTGGTGAACTGGCTGTCAACTATACATTAGGTGCACAAGACCATCAGGAAGCTGTCTGTCTGAAACATTATGCACTGAACAACCAAGAAAACATGCGCGGATTCGTAGACGTAAAAGTTTCCGAACGTGCCATGAGAGAAATTTACCTCGCCCCTTTTGAGGCGGCTGTGAAGAAAGCCAATGCCTACGGTGTAATGGCTGCTTACAATAAAGTGTCAGGTGAATGGTGCTCGGAGAATGACCGCCTCCTGAATAAAATCCTACGCGGTGAATGGGGATTTAAGGGTATCGTCATTTCCGACTGGGGAGGCACCCACTCCACCACAAAAGCTGCACTGGGAGGTCTTGATGTAGAGATGCCCAACGACAGATATTTTGGTAAGGCATTGCTCGATTCGGTACAAGCCGGTGTCGTCTCGGAAAAAGTCATTGACGAGAAAGTAAGGAACCTGCTTCGTGTGCGGCTGGCTATCCCGGCTGTTCCCAAAGAAGAAGCCAATACCCAAATGACTTCCCTGCCTGCCCAGCAGCAGATTGCCTATGAAGTAGCTTCCAGAAGCATCGTATTGCTCAAAAACTCCGGACTGCTGCCCATAAACACCGAAAAAGTGAAGGACATAGCCGTCATCGGAGACAATGCAGTCCGGCATATGGCTACGGGCGGTGTAGGTGCCGGTGTCAAGGCTTTATATGAAATTACACCCTTGGAAGGACTACAGAAGGCTTATGAGGGAACCAATGTCAAAATCAAGTATGCACAAGGTTACCTGCCGCAGGAACGTTCCTCACGGCACAAGCGCAACAGCAGCGAAACAGCCTCATCAGAGAAAGAAATCAGAGAAAAAAGCGAACGGCTGGTTCAAGAAGCGATTGCCTTAGCCAAAGAGGCGGACTTGGTCATCTTTGTCGGAGGCAACAACCGCGAAGTGGAAACAGAAGGTTCTGACCGCAAAAACATCACTTTACCATCGCATCAGGACGAATTAATACAGAACATAGCCAAAGCCAATCCAAACATTGTTTCGGTAATGGTAATTGGTGGTCCTGTTGATTTGCAGACAATAGAAAAAAACTCTTCAAGTATTCTAGTATCTTGGTTTAATGGCTCAGAGGGAGGACATGCCTTAGCAGATGTACTGTCCGGGAAAATTTCGCCTTCGGGGAAATTACCTTTCACTTTTCCTATAAAACTGGAAGATTCGCCAGCCTATCATTTAGGGGTTTACCCTCAGCAACAACCAGAAAGGCCACGCGATGTATTCGTAGACCTCGTAAACAGAGATAAATTCCGTGCAGAGCAAAAAGCCGAAGCTGATTATGCCGAAGACATCTTTGTGGGTTATCGCTGGTATGCCACTAAGAATATATCTCCTCTTTATCCATTCGGCCATGGACTCTCTTATGCAAATTTCCAATATTCAGCGTTGCAAGCCAAAATCAACAAAAGCCAAGTGGACGTCAGTTTCACATTAGATAATATAGGAAAAATGAATGCGGAAGAAGTAGCACAAGTCTACATCACACGCCCTCAATCTGCCATCGAACGTCCGGCACACGAGCTGAAAGGTTTCCAGCGAGTAGCCCTAAAAGCCGGAGAAAGTAAAGAAATTACTATCTCCATACCTCTGGAACAGTTGTGCCATTGGGACGAAAAGAAACATGGTTGGACTTTCGAAGAAGGTCCTGCCATCATCAGGGTAGGCAGTTCCTCTGAGAATTTACCTCTGAATACTGAAATCAATCTTATCAATGTATACAAGCCACAGTAGGGTTCAGGTTCCGGCAGAGAGTCTGCGACTGATTTCTATTCAATAAATAACAGCTAAAAAATAAGGCCATTCCAATCATTTGAATTAGAATGGCCTTTTCCATACCTATTGTCATTTATATCCAGCAGCTTTCGCTATTCGTTTCGGGATTTCCGTATTGTCCATCTTTCCTTTAAACAGCTCGGAACCGATGCCTATAGCAAAAACCGGTACATATCCAGCTGTATGATTTACACTCGTCCACCCCACCATGGCAATCTGGTTCATCACTTTCTTGGCTGCGGCAGCAAGAGGGTCAGTACGTGCATAAAGGGTCTCTTCAAAAACAGCTTTCCTTCTTCTAAAAGAAAGTTCGTATTCATCACGCAACATCCTTTCTTGCTCCCAAGATAATGGCAGTTCCTTCCAGAAGCCCATTTTATCAGCCAATAATGATTGTATATCCTCCCAAGAAACTTTATTGTTTTTATCTTTCCGCAAGTTTGTAATATAACGCGACAAGATATCTTGAGATTGCTTCTGACTAGCCAAAGATTTCAGTGACAACTCGTATTTGATAGTCCCTAAACCCATACCACCCGTTTCATGGTCAGCCGTAACAACAATCAAAGTTTCCTTCGGATGTTTCTTGTAAAACTCATAAGCCACTTTCACCGCATTATCCATATCAATGACCTCTTCAAAAGCAGTAGCAGCGTCATTACCATGGCAGGCATGATCTATTTTCCCACCTTCAACCATTAAAAAGAAACCTTTATCCCGGTCCTTGGTCAAGAAAGAGATGGCACTTTCCGTAATTTGTGCCAATGTCATATCCCCTTCCTTACGGTCGATAGCATAAGGTAAACTGGAAGGCGATGCACCATCTTTCTGGATAAGAATCATCTTACCGGCTTGTGCAGCTTTTATTTTAAAATCATCCAGACCTCTGGCTATCGCATATCCAGCCTCCTCAAAGACAGGAAAAACTGTTGGTGCTTCTTTCCCATTGGCAAAAGTTGCAGGCTTCAAAAAGCCACTACCTGCATAAAAGTCGAATCCAGCCTTTGGAAGATCGAGAGCTATTTCGTAATACATGTTACGATCCGGTTGATGAGCATAAAACACAGCAGGAGTTGCATGGTCCACGCTGACACTTGTTGCTATGCCCACTTTCCGACCGGACCTTTTCGCTTGTTCAGCAACAGTTTGAAGGACATTCCTTTCATTATCCATACTAATAGCTCCATTATATGTTTTTTTTCCGGTGGCAAGAGCTGTCCCCGCAGCCGAAGAATCAGTAACAGAATTGGAAGCAGAAAATGTTGTAGCAAAACCCGTAATGGGAAATGCAGTAAACAACAATGGTTTTACTCCAATACGGCCTTCCTGCTCCGCAAGATACATTTCCGTACCATTCACTTGATTTACTCCCATTCCATCACCAATAAAATAGAATACATATTTTGCTTGCTGAGCATAAGCCAGACTAAACAAAAACAGTAAAATGCAAATACACCTCAATCGTTTCATATACTAAAAATTTATAGGTTATTATTTTTAATATCCGGGATTCTGGTCTTCTTCATTAATAAGATCATTATTCAAAATCTCATCCGTAGGAATCGGAAAAAGCATGTAGTAGTCATAGAACGGAAAATCGCGTTTCGTCCAACCTTCATTCATCGGATATTCGCAATTGATAAACTGTTCGGCCATTCCCGATCGACATAAATCATACCACAATTCAAATTCAATGTTGAACTCATGACGGCGTTCAATCGTCAGAGCCACTAACCATACATCTGCCGTATATCCTTTTTCTGCCTTATATCTGGTATAGAAGCTCTTAGCATCAGGCACCTCTACTTTTACCTTATTAAGTTTATAATCATCTCTTACATAAGAAAGATCCTCAAAACCAAACACATATTCACCCGACATCCCAGTTTCCAGATTTCCCCACGCCCTGTTGCGAATCTGCTTGATTATTTCCCAACCGGTTGCCTCATCGTTGGTACGGAAACAGCACTCTGCGTAATCCAACAATACACCTGCATATCGTTTCATGGTAAGTGAACAAGGATTATAGTTATGATCTTTTTTCATGGCTCCATGCTGTTCCCGCCAATATTTCAATGTATAAACATTCGGATTATGGTCTGTCCCTACAAACTCTGCATTATAAGCAGGATCAACCCCTATAGCTTCACCGGTATAAGGATTGGTTTCACCCAATGCAACACACGAATACTGCTTTCGTTTATCACCCGGTTCAAACGAATTATAAAACTCCCATGACAAGCAGAATGAGCCATAACCTGCATGTTCCATAGAAGCACAACGGTAACCCATCTGAATCAAGGCATCAGTAAGTTTACTCGCACTACTGGTCATTGTAGAGAATTTATAGAAGGAATGTTCCCAAACACTTTCTTTCGACCAATAATTTCCCATATCGTGAACTGAAGCAAAACAAGGAAGTAATTCATAAGTCTTACTATCAATAATCTGCTTCAACCTTTGCTTGGCAGAATCATAATCATTATTATACATATAAGCCTCAGCTAAATAGGCCAGACACATACCTTTCGTTACACGCCCATACTGGCCATTTAACGGTTGCCAATCAAGCACACCAGTCGCATATTCCAAATCCTCAATAATGAGCTTCCACATTTCATCAGCTGTTTCAGGACGAGGCTTGGCGGGAGAGGTTGAGTAGTTTTCACCGGTCATCAACATTGGTACACGTCCAAAGTTCTTACCTAAATAAATATAATTATACGCACGCAAGGCACGGGCTTGAGCAATAACTTCATTTTTCGCCTTTATCCCTTCCTTAAATACGGATTCCTTGACACTCTCCATTCCCGCAAGCAGACTGTTTATACGACTGATAGCAGCATACGAGCACTTCCATGAATAACGGAACTGGCTCTCGGAAGCAGTCCACTCATACTTGCAATAATTAAAATCCCATCCGGAAGCTTGTACATCTAAAGTAGGTAAGTTCGCAAGCATCATATGAGGACGTACCCCCCACGAACTCCCTCCGAAACTATTCGGATAAAGCAATTCGTAACATCCCAATAGCCCCTCCTCAATAGTAGATTCATTGGTAAATATATAATCTTCGGGCAAAAATGTATAATAATCCACATCAAATATACCATCACATGAAGTAAATATAAAGGCTGCCAATCCACCGATAACAGATAATATTTTGTTCTTTCTCATATTCTTATTTTTTAAAATTGTAAACTAAGACCCACACTATAAGTTCTCTGATAGGGATAACGGCCTGAATCATATCCCACCAAATTCAATCTCCCCGTACCTATCTCCGGATCACCGTATTTATTATAGGAAGAAATCGTGAATAAATTCTCAATGCTCCCATAAATTCTCATTCCCCAATCAAAGGTATAACCGACCTGAATATTTTGAAGTCTGAAGAAATCACCTTTTTTAATCCAAGCATCAGACACACGTGTATTCTTATTATTGTCCGAAACCGTCATACGAGCATATTTGGTACTGTGATTCTCTGGTGTCCAAGCATTACTTATATATTCCTGCAAACAATTCTGGAATTCACCCGTTGAATTATGGATAGAAGACAGACTCATCGCTGAATACGATAGAATATCTTGCCCATAAGCTCCATAACCATAAAGCATAAAATCCCATTTACGATAATTGGCATTAATAGAGATACCATAAGTCAGTTTAGGAAATCCATTGCCTATTATATCCTTATCGTCCGCATTGATATATCCATTACCATCTTTATCCCAATAATAGTAATCACCGGGTTGTGTAGAACCGGATTGGTATTTACCAGTGGAAGACGCATTGTTAAGGGCATCAATTTCGGCCTGATTTTGAAAAATTCCTTTTACACGATAACCATAAAACGAACCTATGGCATATCCATTCTTAATAATGGAATGGTTGTCCCATTCATATCCCTTCGAGGCCTCTGTAGCAAAAATAGGATCACCGACTTCCTTTACTTCATTCCTAAGGGCAGAACCATTCACTCCCACATTGACAAACCAGTCTCCAAAAGTCTTACGATAATTCACAGCAAATTCAAATCCTTTATTTTGGATTTTACCGGCATTCGTATAAATGGAAGTAAAACCTGTAGAAGGACGCATATTACGATCCAGCAACAAATCATAAGAATTACGTATAAAATAATCCAATGTTACATTCAAGGCATTGTCCATAAATCCCATATCAATACCCAAATTGGTCTGTTCATTCGTTTCCCAATGAAGATTCGTATCAATTTCCTTGTCTTTGGCAGCTCCCATCTGTTCTGTGTAATTTACCCCATTCCACCAATAATAATACATCTTACTTGTTGAAATCTGGGCAATAGATTTAGAACCGTCACCATAAGAACTACCAGTTTTACCCCAGCCAATACGAAATTTCAAATTACTGAAAATATTCAGATTCTTTATAAAAGATTCTTCATTCAGTCGCCAAGCTACCGAAGCTGAAGGAAAAGTTCCCCAACGATTTGTACGTCCGAAAGCTGAAGAACCGTCACGACGGATTGTACCAGTAAATAAATACTTATCTTTATAAGAATAAATCAAACGACCGAAATAAGAAAGACTGGTAGTTTTAACTTTTAAAGCACCTTCAACGTTTTTAGTAGTAGAATTCAATGTAGAAGCGATGTCACGATAGTTATCCGCAGGAAAATCCTTAGCGCTTCCTTTTAGTTCAAATCCATCTACCGACTGATTGAATGATTGCCCTACCATAGCATTGATATGATGCCCCTTTGTATCAAAAATATAATTAAAGTAGTTCTCACTGTTCCAATCACTACTACGACTCATTTCCATGGAAAAGGTATCCAAACCATCAGAAGTAATGGTACGTTCATTTCGAGGTGAATAATCCCAAGAACTTTTATTGGTTACATTGTAACTGTTGGTGGTTTTGAATGTTAAGCCTTTCAAAATGTCCACTGTCAAACCAAAATCAATCTGTACCCGGTCTGTAAAATTCTTGCTGTCATTATCGTATGCTCTCGCCACTAAATTGTCACTACCTCTCGGTACATCCCCATTCATCTCTTGCAAAGGTACCCCATAACTTCCGTCAGGATATTTGATAGGTACATTCATCAAATTACCGTTTTCATCAAGATGGTCCATAGTTGGAACCGTCAAAGCATATGGCCGCATGTTCCCACCTCCGTGACTACCAGTACGAACATACGCAAGATTAGTATTAACAGTCAGAAAGTCACGAATTTTGCTGACTGCATTAGCACGGGCTGTAATCCGTTCATACCAAGAATTGATAATGGTACCATCATTTTTTGTATAACCTATGGAAGCCATATAGTTGGAAGTGCTACTGCCTCCGGAGGCCGATAACCGATAATTACGCGACAAAGCAGTCCGTGTCATTTCTTTCTGCCAGTCTATAGTTTGAAGTTGCCCTGCATATTGTTCTCCCCAAGCTAAATTGGTCAAGGACTTACCATCCGCCGCTTTACTCTGACGAACACCCCAAGTAAACAAGTCAGCATCAGCAACATCTATCGTATTGTTTACAGACTGAACCGATAAATTAGCAGTAAAGTTGATACGACTCTTGTTCTTGTCACCTTGTTTAGTAGTAATCATTACCACTCCATTTGCCGCACGCGAACCATAAATTGCAGTTGCCGAGGCATCTTTCAAGACTTCAATAGAAGCAATATCAGCAGGATTAACCATAGAAGCACTACTGATAATACCATCAATGACATAAAGGGGATCGGCAGAACCTTGGACTGTACCGATACCACGAATTCGGATTGTGGTTTCTCCGGAAGGATCACCGCCATTTCTCATGACTTGTACTCCAGCAGCAGCACCTTGCAATGCCTGACCTATATTCACCGGATTACGCTTAGCCATTTCATCAACATTCACTGAAGCCACCGAACCTGTAAGGTCACTCTTCTTAACCATGCCATAACCTACAACCACCACTTCGTCCAAGGTTTCTGCATCTTCTTTCAAAATGACCTTCAATGTACCAGCATTTCCCGAGACTTTAATTGTTTGTGACAAATAGCCTATATAACTAACCTTTAGAATAGCCCCAACAGGACATTGAAAAGAAAAATTTCCATTCATATCAGTAATCATTCCCTGGGCAGTACCCTCTACAATGACATTAGCACCGATAATCGCCTCTCCTTTTTCATCCATCACTTGTCCTTTCACTGTAATGACATTTTGTTGTACAATGGTAACACCTACAAACGGTTGTATAACCATTGCCGCAAGAGGACTGGCACATACCAACGACATGGACACAAGCCCTAAATACTTCCTTACATTTTTCATAAATACTAAATAATTTGGTTTAACAAAAGCCCTTCTTTCCATCAAGAAAGAGCTATGAAATATCATTCACAAAATTATTTAGCATAGATTAAACATAAGGGAGAAAAAATAGTATTTTTATGCCTGCTTTTGTTTCATAGTTCATTTCTCCATAATAAAGCAACAAAACAAATACACATTTGCACAAAATATACACCCCTCAAAAACGATAGATTCAAAATTCAATCCTTAATTCTCGCCCATTATAACAAACTGTTTTTGAAGAAGAACTACCTGCTATATTCACAATGAATTTCCGATTCTTAACCATACCTGCAAAACGGCCTTTCCGATCACCTATAGTCAAAATACGTTTTTCATTATCCCATGTAATAGGAATTTCACTGTAGGCTCCCGACTCATAATTGTAATTATCATTCTCATCTTCATACAGTACAAACTCCCCATTATCGCCCGGATAAATACGAAGTTCAAGTTTATCCCATTTCCGTTCTGTGGCATATTGTACCTCATTGGTAGTGAAAGGTACGATAGAGCCGGCCTTAACATATACCGGAATAATCTCTATAGGAGTGGCACGTTCCACTACTTGCCCGCCATCCAGAATCTGTCCTGTCCAAAAGTCAATCCACTTAGTATTATCGGGCAAATAGACACTACGCGAAACAGCATCTTCTTCAACAACCGGTGCAACCAAGAAAGCACTTCCAAACATAAATTCATCAGAAATCTGATAGGTTGATGTATCATGAGGAGCTTCCATAGAAAGTTGGCGCAAATAAGAATAACCATTTTTAGTAACTTGCCAAGCCGTAGAGTAAAGATAAGGGAGCAGTGAATAACGTAACTTAATGTATTGTTCCTGCACATCAAAAGCCCAATACCCACGTTCACCAAACTGATAAATTTCACGGGGTGAACCTGTACCATGCGAGCGCATCATCGGATTAAATGTAGCAAACTGAAACCAACGCACATAAAGCTGCTGGTAAGCAGGGTCCTTATGTGCCGTATTATAAACATTGCCATAGGGATGCCATGCACCAATATCGGTATTCCAATAAGGAATGCCACATATCGAAAAATTCAAACCTGCCGGAATCTGTTTCTTGAAAACATCAAAACTTGCACGGATATCACCGCTCCATGAACCGGCACCATAACGTTGCGAACCTATATAGGCCGAACGAGTCAATATATATACACGTTTATCCAAGGTGGTAGCACGCTGATTATCCCAAATAGCCTTACTAGTGTACAGAGGATAAATATTACGGACATTTCTTAAAGTCCCTTCTTTCGTCTGAAAATTGAAATCAGACTGTTTGGCACCATAAAATTCCGGTTCTGTAGCATCCATCCACCATGCCGACATACCAAGCTGGAACATATACCTGTTCATATAATCCCATACTATCCCACGAGCTTCCGGATTAAAAGCGTCATAGACTTTTGCCTCACGGGGCGAAGAAACCATAGGATATAATGCACCCTTTTTATCAAGTTCCTTGAAAATTTCCGTTCCATTTCCAAAACTCGGCCATACAGAAATCATCATTTTCACATTCATCTTCCTTAAACTGGAAAACATCTCTTGAGGTCTGGAAAAATTTGGATTAAGAAACTGAATCGCATTCCAAGAAGAATTATCCTCTCCCCAATAACGCCAATCCTGAATTATCCCATCAAGCGGTACGCCCAATTTACGATATTTTTCAGCAACCTCTACCACCTCATCTTGCGACTTATATCTTTCCTTACACTGCCAAAAGCCCAAAGTCCATAAAGGTACCATAGGAGCTTGTCCCGAAAGCTGTCGCAAAAGTGCTACAGTAGCATCGCCATTTCCACCATAAAGAAAATAATAGTCTATCGCTTCACCAGCTTCTGATCTAAATGATGTCCCCATAGGCGTATCATCAAATGTCGTAATCGAATAATTATCCCAATAAAGACCATAACCTTTGACAGACGCGAAATAAGGTACAGCAATCTGCATGTTATTTTGTTCAAGAACCAACCGCTGGTTCCGCTGATTCATCTTGCCAGTCTGCTGTTGGCCCAGTCCGTAAATAACCTCATCCTCGTCCAAAATAAATGATTGCGACACTTCATAAGTATTCTCAACAATAGTCCGCATCTTTCCTCTATCCAAACCGGGAGTATTTTGTCCTGGAGCACTTTGAGTAGGTACAACCTCACCAGTAACATGAGATTCCACCTTCTTTTCCCTTATTCTCTGAACATATTGCAACGGCATCAACTGGACACCGTAGTCTTTTTCAGTCAAGAGTTTACTCCCATCCAGATTACTGAACTGGACACGTCCCGTATTTAAATCTAGAATAACTTCCAACAATGAAGAAGAAGCTTTTACCATATCGTTTTGCCGAGAAACATTGACTTCAACCTGAGTAGGTTCAAGCACCACAGCCAGACTTTTCCTCAGATTGACATTGCCCGACTCCAGTGTCTTCGAAACTCTAACAATATTGGGAGTATAAAACTCCACCTTAACAACCACCCCTTTGACTGTCACGACAAAACCATTACTTCTTGCTTGTACTTGGGCAAGCACTACTGTTGACCATAAAATCGCACATAATGCAAATAGAACTTTTTTCATTTTGATATACTATGAAATAAATAGAATCCAATTAATGCAAATATAGAGATTTACAATTCTCTGCAGTGTCCCAAATATTTCTTTGAAAGGGTAAAATTGTTGCCGAATAAATGTTCAAACACATTTATATAGCCTACAGAACACATTTTATACCTCCATTCCTTCCGGCTACCTATAAACACACAATCACCCGTAACAGTATCAACAACAGTAAATTCACGTACCTCGCCATCATTATATTACGGCAACTTTCCCCTGACGGGGCAAGATACATATAATTTTAGAGTTATTCGCCTGACAATAAAGTAATGAAACTGATAGCCGGCAAGTGTACCCGTACCAGTCCATTCTCTACCTTCACAGCAGTTTCCTTCATGCAGTCCTTTGTATTGGTCACATAGACTTTCAGTTTCTTCACTTCTGCAGGGATACCGGAGATGACAGCCTCGCAATCCGCCCCATTATTGACCATATGGACGGCATATTCTCCGCGCACCATATTTCCGAAAGCCGCACAGTTTACATTTTTCTTGCTGCTACTGACCGGAATGGCCAAAGCATCGGCCGGAGTGGAGGCCAGTTGCTTGATATTCCAGAAACGTTGCGTAGGACGCAAAGGACCTTTGGAACCATAAATGCCGTCTCCCCACAACAACGAATAGTCTGAAGTGAGCTGCCACTGCAAGATGGACAATGGTTGGCAAATAGCACAAATACGCGTATACAGATTGATTTCATAAAGTGCAAACGTCGACTCATTGAATATCTCGGCATAACCATGAGCAGCGGCATCCGTACTACCCTCACCAACCAAGAGTGGTACATTAATCGCTTTGGCAGCATCCGCCCACTTCCTTAACGTAACATCATCACAACCACGCCATGAATGGAAAGAAACTGCACCAATATACTTATGAGTCTCAGGATTGTTCAAAGCAGGAAGGATGAAATCAAAAGTCGTAGCATCCGAATTGTCGCCAAGCAGCATACGGGTAGGAAGATTCAACCCTGCCAGATAAGCACCGAATTCCTGAATGAAATCTGCATGCTCCTGCGGCGTGTGAAGGACATCAATACCCAAATCCGATTCGTTGAACGAGAACATGGAGAACTCAATACCATAATGCTGTTTAGCATACAACAGATAATCTGCCATGGATTTATAAATCTTCTCCTTTTTCCGGCTATCCAGACGATAAGCAATGACACCACCTTGACGGGCATAACTTGCAGGACCTCCGTCAATGGCCCATGCAGGCGGAAACCAACAGCTTAGTATTACCGGCATTCCCATCGCCTTCAAGCGCTTTGCCATGAGGAGACTTTCCTCCACCCGCTTGTTCAGTCCCCCATTCTGTGCCACGGCAATAGGATCGGATTCTTCTTCGGGTTGCCACAATCTCCACGGAAATTCCACACGGCCATAAGCTACGCGCAAATTTTCCAGACAGTAATCTATCACTTTAGGGTCGGCAGCAGGATTCTGCAGGCGGAAATTCCCTCCAAAGCCTGCAAACAAACTTCCCGGATTCTGCATATCCAATGTAATTTCCGCGTCACTGTGATCTATCACTCCGGAAGCATGCAGTTCCATAGACAATGCTGTTCTCCCAGCCTTTTTCAGAATCGACATCAGCGAGATATACACAACAGTACCGGTAGACTCTTTTTCAACCGTGGCCTTTACAGACTTATTGAACTTGAATTCCAACTTCCTATTGGCCGAAGTAACGGTCAGCTTCCTGCCACTTGTCCTTACTTTGGCATCAACGTAGTTTTCCGGACTTAAAGCAATACAGTAATAGGCTGTCTGGTTCAAAGTAGTGTCCGACAGCGCATCAATAGAAATCTCCACCAAGCCTTTTCCCTTATCAGTCACTTTCTGATGGAACTTTACACCTCGTAGAGTAGTCGTCACTTCCTGCATATCCCCCTCACGATGGAAAACGGGACGGACCTGCTTCTCCTTTCCAGTAATCTCCATATCTCCTTTCAAGGTTCCGACACGCAGGGATGACTCAAAGTCTATCAATTCACCGTCTACACGGACACCCGTGATATTGCTCCATGCCATCACTTCCGTCTGGGCAGAAAGCGGCAGAGATAATATACCACACAGCAATACAACTATTCCAAACTGGAAAATTCGTAAATTCTTCATAATATCAAATCTATAAAAGGTTGTCATTTCAGTCTGGTATCAATCTCAAACCCCATACGGCTATTATGATAGGGACAATTCCACATACTTGCTTTAGGCTCCTTGTAGCGGGGAGTTCCATCTTCCAGCACCGTTCTGAACCATTCACCATACTCCTTGTCTATCATCCGTGATTTGATGAAGTTCCAAGTGCGGACGGCACTGTCCAAATAAGATTGTTCACCAGTCAGTTGCCAGGCATTGATACAACCGACCACAGTTTCCGCCTGGCACCACCAGGAAGCATCCTTCCTGATTTTGTCCTTATGCCGTTCGTACATCATGGCGCCCATCGGGTTGATGCCCTCTTTCAAGGAGGCGTCTGCAAGTTCCAATGCTACCTTCCTGCACCTCCCGATAACCTCCGGGTCACCCAGAGCCTCTGCAGCTTCCGTCAGCAACCAGGAAGTTTCGATGTCATGCCCGTAAGAGTCGATGTCATCCAGATTGTTCCAATTCGAATCACAGTACAATATCAGGTGATGTGTTTGTGGATTGTAGAGCTTGGTTATTATCAAATCTATTACTTTTGTAAGACGTTCGCGTAGGCCATTATCCTTCCATACTTTATATAAAGCTGTGTATGCCTCCAATACGTGGATATGGGTATTCATTGTTTTGGTGGCAACGCCATCTCCATCATATCCCAGCTTTTGGGGAACTCCCCATTCGCGGGTGAAAGATTCTATATAACCATCGTTTACGGGGTCTTTGATTCTGCTCTCCATGGTCCGGTAAAGTTCTATGGCTTTTTGCAGGCTTTCATTGTTGCCCGTTGCTCTAAAATGTTCGGACAAACCGTAGATAGCATAAGAGCAGCCGTAAGTCTGCTTGTTCGTATCCAATGGGGTACCGTCCGCTTTTATCAGCCAATATACGCCTCCATACTGCGAATCAATGAAGTGGTCTATGAAATACCGTTGCGCCCTGTCAGCCAATTTACGGTAGGCAGTATCGCCATACATCCGGTAGGCGGTTGAAAAAGTCCAAAGGATGCGGGCATTCAGTACACCACCTTTGGGAGCATCCGCTATCGGGGCACCGTCACGTCCCAATGAACCATAAAAGCCTCCGGAAGAATCTACGCTGTATCTTTCCCAAAAAGAGAGGATATTCTCTTTCAAGTCCGAGGTTATTTCATCTTTTAAAACCTTGTCTACGTGTGACTGTGCTTGCAGGAAAGGTGTAACCAGCAACCATACTGTAATCAGCAAAAAAACGGAAAACATACGTTTCATAATATAGCGATTTAAGGAATTAATCATAGTTACATTGCAAATGTACAAAAAAACAAGTTGCCACTACTCACTACCATCCTTTTTCAATGGATACAATTGGTTCCGATAAAGGCTGTTTTTGGGTACTGAGTCCTTGTTTTACCAGACATCAGCTTTTATTAGCTCAAACGTTGGTATCTGGCAGTTCAAACACCATTGTATGACAAATATAACAATGAATATCATAAAAATAGAGGAAAAAGACACATTTCATAACGTTATTGGCTACAAACAAAAGCCATCCGTTTCCTTTTTAGTCCGTATATTAGTAGAAAATTTCGTAACTCAAAAATAGATACTATGAGAAAGAAACATTTCCTATTTGCATCAGTCTTGGCACTGCTTTGCGGCAGCAGTACGCTGCATGCGCAAGACTTCAAGCTGACATCCTCCGGTTATTTCAAGAACCAGGGAGTCGACGTCATGGCTTTTGATGACATCTATCCCGAAGGACACCAGGGAGGGGTATGCATCATTATGAACGGACACCGTGTGGCAACAAACGGAGACATCCGCCTGGAAGCCACGCCCGGACAATGGCAACCCGTACCGAAACAGCTCGACCGGAAGCTCGGTGACAACAGCATCACCGCCACGCTGTGCTATCCCGACTCCTCACGCCATCTCACCGGATTCAACCCGATGATTTACCCGGACCTCCACCTTATATATACGGTAAACGTGGAAAGCAAAGGTAAAAACATAGAGGTGACCGTAGACCTTGACCGCCCCATTCCCCAGGAATTCATCGGAAAAGTAGGCTTCAACCTTGAATTCTTCCCGGGTTCCCTCTTCGGCAAGCCCTGGATTATGGACGGTCAGAGCGGCATCTTCCCGCAACAGCCCAACTCCCCCCTGATGACAACCCAGCCCAACTATCTGCATACAGGAAACTACCATGACGGCAAAAAATCGCTGGCAGACATGAACAAACTGATAGGAAAAGGTTACAGCCCGATTGTGGCAGACGACATCATCAGCGAACCTTATGCCAAAGGAACCAAGTTCACCTCCCGGCCCGATGACCCTTACAACAAAGTTACCATCGAATCATTGAGCGGTGACCTGCAACTGTTTGACGGGCGTATGAACCACAACAACGGCTGGTTCGTACTGCGCAGCAACATAAAACCGGGTGTCACCAAAGGTGCCGTCAAATGGATTATCACTCCGAACGTAGTGGCCGACTGGATGTATCAGCCGGTTATCCAGACTTCACAGATAGGTTATCATCCCACTCAGGACAAGGAAGCCGTCATCGAAATGGATATACGTGACAACAGAAAGGAAACGGCACAAATCATCCGCATTGATGCCGACGGCGAAAAGGTTGTCAAGAACGTCACTCCTGCCAACTGGGGTAAATTCTTGAGGTATAACTATCTGAAAGTAAACTTCACAGATGTAAAGGAACCGGGGCTTTATAAGATTAAATACAATACCTCCGTGTCTCCCATCTTCCGCATCGACAATGACGTATATGCCCGTGGCGTATGGCAGCCCGTACTGGAATACTTCCTTCCCGTACAGATGTGCCACATGCGCGTCAACGAAAAATACCGCGTATGGCACGACTGCTGCCACATGGACGATGCCCAGATGGCACCGGCACACAATCATATCGACGGCTACGACCAGAAAGAGGGCCTGTCCAAGTTCAAACCGGGTGAAGTGGTTCCCGGAGTGAACATAGGCGGCTGGCACGATGCCGGAGACTTTGACCTCCGCATCGAATCCCAAGCCGGAGAATCCTATATCCTGGCACTGGCCTACGAAGCTTTCCACCCGAATCTCGACGTGACTTCCATCGACCAGATAAACCGTGTGACGGAAATCCACCAGCCCGACGGTAAGAATGACTTGCTGCAACAAGTAGAGAACGGCGCCCTTACGGTAGTCAACGGCTACCTGGCACTGGGACGTCTCTACCGGGGAATCATCTGCAACGACCTTCGCCAATACGTACTTCTGGGTGATGCCGCCGCCATGACGGACGGAAAAATCGGTAATGAAGACGACCGTTGGATATTTACAGAGGACAACCCCGGACGAGAACTGTCGACAGCCGCCCAACTTGCTGCCGTATCACGCGTATTGAAAGGCTTCAATGATACATTGAGTGTACATTGTCTCGACATTGCCCGCAAAGTATATGCTTCTACCGGAAACGGCAACAACAGAGCCTTGTTCCCCAAAGTGCAGGCAGCCGTAGAACTGTACCTCACCACGGGCGAACAACCCTATATGGACTTCATTCTGGACAACAAAGAGCTCATCATCAAGCAGATAGGCCGCATCGGCTGGTACACGGCACGTGTGGAAAAACAGTTTGCACAAATGAAGAACAAGAAAGCCAAAGCTTTCTCCACCGCTTTCCGCAAAGCTCTGACCGGATATGAACAAGAGCTGAACAAGCAAGTGCAGGAGACTCCTTACGGCATTCCCTACCGTCCACATATCTGGGGTGCAGGCTGGGATATACAGCGTTTCGGCTTCCAGCACTACTTCCTGACAACCGCCTATCCGGAAATATTCCCGAAAGCACCGGTATTCAATGCCCTCAACTTCATTCTCGGATGCCACCCGGGCTCCAACCAAGCTTCCTTCGCCTCGGGTGTCGGCGCACAATCAGCCACTGTGGGCTACGGACTGAACCGCGCAGACTGGTCGTATATTCCCGGTGGAGTCATTTCCGGTACAGCTCTTATCCGTCCCGACTTCCCGGAACTCCTCACGTTCCCGTTCCTCTGGCAGCAAACTGAATATGTGCTGGGAGGAGGTTCATCCCACTATATGTTCCTGGTACTTGCAGCAGAACAGTTGCTGAAACAATAAGAAAGACAGAGGGGGAACAAAACCCTCTGGATGTTTTCTTTTAGGCGCGGATTACACGGATTTCACGGATTTAGTTTACTGCATCCATGGATTCCGCGTAACCCGCGCCTAATATTATAGTATAATGAAAGTGTTTATCTACTTTCCGTTCTTTCACCAATTATCCGTACGGAACGGAATGGTAGGCAATTCATTTCCGCCAATCATCGTACCAATCTGGAAATCATGGAAACAATAGCGCACGCTGACGGGATGGGATACCTTTTCTGAAGAGATTACCACTTCATTCGTCTGCCAGTGCAGCCATACTTTGTCGGCAGGATGGAACACACGGTCCTCACCCGCCACTTCGAAACCGCGAAGGTCATAGTTGCGACAGATACCCATTTCCAAATGGTCGAAGGAAACCCATGCTTCACTGCCTTTAGCAGTCCATGACTTATATTGTGGGCCGAAACAGTGTATCTGCTTCAATCCATAGGTAAGGTTCAATGCCAGATAGCTCAAGCGTTGACCTACCTTTGTCTTGTTGCGGGGATGGATATTGTACATCTCATAAGGCTCTACAAGGTCGTTTGTCGAAATCATACCACTGTTCGGAATCAGGCTTTGGGCACGGAATTGCGCTTCACGTAGGTAAGCAGCTTTCTCTTGCTGGGTACCTCCATAGGCGTACGGCGCTATTTCGGCAAAGTAGAAAGGCAATTCGCCCAGCCCCCATTCCTTGCGCCACAGCTGCACCATGTCGGCCAAGCGTTCGGCATATGTTTCATGGCGACCTACGTTCGACTCTCCCTGATACCAGATGAACCCTTTGATGGTATAGTTCTGAAGCGGCTTCAGCATGGCATTGTACATCAGCATGGGGCGGAGCATGGGATGCAGGCGTTCGATGGAATCGGGGTTGAGAGATATGTCTGGATAGTTTTCCAGCAGTTCACGGCTTATCCAACCTTCTACAGTGGATCCACCGTAAGCGCTACAGATGATGCCGACCGGAATCCGGAGGGCACGGCTCAACGAAGTGGCAAAATAGTAGGCCGTCGCACTGAAATCGGGTGCGGTTTCTATGGAAGATATGTTCCAGCTACCTTTGCAGTCGGTTTGCAGTTCATAAGTCTGGTGCTTGGGAACGGTGAACATACGCACCCCCTTATTCTCGGCAGAAACTATGATGTCATCCGCTCCGTTCATGATGCAACAGCCAGCAAAACCTTTCAGGGGCATTTCCATATTGCTCTGGCCGGAAGCAAGCCATACTTCACCGATTAGGATATTCTTCAACGTAGTTTTTTCTCCGTCATCAAAAGTTATCTCATAAGGCGTGTATCCTGCTGCCGGAGTCTCCACGGCAAGCGTCCAACCGCCATCCTTATCGGCACGGCAAGTCATTGTCTGTCCGTTCCACGAAGGCGTAACGCGTACTTCGGCTTCCGGAGCAGCCGTTCCCCACAGTTTCACTTCAGTCTGCTGCTGGAGTATCATGTTGTCGCCCACCAGTGCAGGCAGTTTTACTTTGGCGCCCAACGAGGCGGCACCGCATAATAGAATCAATGCAAGAACCTTACTTTTCATAGTATATTTGTATTTAACATTATATTCGGAATCAATAACGCGAGCAAAAATAAGGCTTTTTTGCTCACGTTCTCCGTTTCATGTGCAAAAAGTGGGTGTTTTTGCACATGTGCTCAAACAAAATTATACATTGATGTATTATACATTGATGTATAATTTGTATATTTGTCATTAAATCAAGAACAGAAAGTTTATGAAATCACCTTTTCAATACGGCACACTGGTTGATAAAGAAAGTTTCGTCAATCGGGTAGAAGAACGAAAGCAACTGAAAGAATTACTTGGATCGGGCATCAACGTAATGCTTATTTCACCGCGCCGATGGGGAAAATCGTCGCTTGTAAAAGTAGCTATGGACGAACTGACACAAGAAGACAAGCATATCCGTGTCTGCTTCATTGATGCATTCAGCATCAAGACGGAAGCTGAATTCTACCGCATCTTTGCGCGAGAAGTCATTTCTTGCGCCGCCTCCACCCTTGAAAAGAGGCTTGAAGATGTGAAACAGTTTCTTAAAGCCGTTTCTCCCAGTATCACATTGAAAAGCGACCCAACCGATACCCTCTCCTTTGACCTGAAATTGGAACTGGAAGAAAAAAGTGTCATGGAGATACTGGAACTACCCGAAAAGATAGCAGCTGCCAAAGGCATACACCTGATTGTCTGCATCGACGAGTTCCAACAACTGGCACTACTACCCGGCTACAAAAGTATGGAGGGAAAAATGCGCTCTGCCTGGCAGAAGCAGCAACAAGTTTCCTATTGCTTTTACGGAAGCAAGCGGCATATGATGATGGACATCTTCAACAATTCTTCTAACCCCTTCTACCGCTTCGGACAAGTACTGTTCCTGCAAAAGATAAAGAAAGAGGAATGGGTGCCCTTCATCGTCAATGCCTTCCACCGGACGAACAAAGAAATCAGCGAACAGCAAGCAGAACAACTGTGCGACATCGTGAAATGCCATTCGTGGTATTTGCAACAGTTGTGCTATTTCATCTGGAGCGGTACGTCTGAAAAAGTGACAGATGAGATTATCGAAATCCGTACCCGCCAACTGATAGACACCAACATGCCTATGTTCATGAACGACACCGAGAACCTGACTGCTGCCCAAACTGCCATGCTTCGTGCTGTAGCCGATGGTGAATACCGCTTCAACTCCATCCCCGTAGTGCGGAAATATGAATTGGGCAGTGCACAGACCATCACACGCAACAAGCGTATGCTGACAGAACGTGATTTCATTGAGAAAGAAGGAAACAAGTATGCTTTCTCCGATCCGATATTCGAGCTTTGGTTCAGGAGGGAGTATTGCTGAATATAAAAAAAGAACGTGGAACTGCGTGCTATCCATCGTCTTTGAAGGTCCTGAGAAAACCCCACTATACAAATGAACAGACAGCAGACCCACGCCGAAACCAGCGCAGGAGCAGTCCATGCCATTCTTGTATAGTTTCGAAAATTTCTCAGGTTCTCAAAGACAAGAATGAAGCACAACGCTTCTTACAATATCATTTCACAAAACATTGAAGCTAAGGACACTTCCTTGCTTCGATGGCAAATTTAACGATAAAGAATGAAAACAAGAAAAAGATTGGAAAGTATTTTTGAGGCTGATACCTACAGAAGATAAATATGATTTTGTCATTCTGACACTTTGTATTTTCTATCGCACGAGAATCCCGTATTTCCGTCCCATTGCCCACGCAGCAGTAAATACGAGAGCGAAAATCCGTAAGTGTCAGGTTATAAGCATTATACCAAAACGAACGTCCTTACGATAAATCGGAATCACCTCTCCGAAAGCCTCGATGCACCGAAAAGGCAAAAGCAAAAGAACGTTTTACTAAAACAGAGTAACCGTTTTACTAAAACACAACTCCCCTTTTAGTAAAACGGTATACTCTTTTTAGCTTAAAGGTGCAGCCAATTTCTGCATAAAAGCCCCACAAAAGCGGAAGAATATGCAAAAAGAACGCATCTTTATGAGCTGAATATCCACAATATATCCCAAATCCGTTCTTCTATAAAACCAAGTGCGGCAGGAAAACCGGGAAAAGCATTACTTTTTGTCAAGGTTATAGGGATATTTCCGTCTTTCAGCACCTTTTACAACAACCCATGCAGTTCCCACGCCCGCACATGCCGTATTCCTTCATGAGACGGCAGGCAGAAGTCATCAAGCGAGACAACCAGTTTCTCATAATTATCTTGTATCGCCTCCAGCGAAGCATACTCACGGCGCACCGTCTGTTCATATACCAGCATGTAGGTGGATTGCAGATATATCGTACGGTCGCCTTTCCAGGCGATGAAGTCCACCTCTTTTTCTTTGGCACATCCGGTATAGACATCATAGCCTGCCCTGAGCAACTCCAGATAGACAAGATTCTCCAGTTTATAACCCACACCATAGGCCGTTCCGGGATAAAGGAAATTCTTAAAGGCAAGGTCGTTGATGTAATATTTCGCCGTACCGGACAGTATTTCCTTTCCGCGCAAGTCGAAGCGTTCACAACGATACGCCAAGAACGAGTCTTCGATATAGCCTATGTAGGCAGCCACGGCATCATAGCCCGTCTTCCGGCCTTGGCTCTTGAAATAGTTCACGATGTTGCCGATGGACACTAAATTAGAGGCATTGCCTACAAGAAACGCAAAAAGGTCCTCAAGCAGCCGGGGGTCACGTATGCTGTAGCGTTGGATGATGTCCTTCAGCAAGATGGTGTCCTTCAAGGCAGACAAGTAATTGCGCTGCACCTCCTGCTTTTCGGGCAAGACAAAAAGTTCTGGGATTCCGCCCGTATTCATATAGCCCATATAGCTCTCACGGTTCTGTTCCAGATGCCTTATCTCTGTATACTCCTGATAGCTGAAGGGATATACCGGGAATTGGACGTATCGCCCGGAAAGCAGCGTGGCAAGCTCACCGGACAGCATCCGTGAGCTGGAGCCACTGATAAAGAGCTCGTACTCCTCGGTATAGTCCTGCGAATAAGAATTGACCGACTTTTCCCATTCTTCGATGAGCTGCACTTCGTCGATGAAAATATAAATCTCCTCTTGTCCAGAGATTGTACTTCCTAAGTATATCCATTCTTTCGTCCATAACCCAAAAAGTTGGTGAAAAAGGCAAGATTTTCGGTTATAAACGAAAGATTCATTTAAACAAGCAAGGAAGATACTTCCTTTCCGCATCCCCTTTTATCGGCCGGATATTCCTTCTATAGAATCATCATTGTTGCATCTATATATCCACCGCGTTGCATCTATACTTCCACCGTGCTGCATCTATAGATGCAGCAAATCCCTTAACCTATCCTAATAATGCAGCTTATTGTCACCTATTTAGAAGCGAAATCATTATATTTGCACCCATATATGCCGTTATGTTAACTAAGCGGATGGCAAAACAACTTGTAAAAAACAAAACTGAATTATAACGAATTTCATCTGAATGAAACAGTACAAAACCGTAAACAACCTTGTAGGCTGGATTACCTTCCTCATTGCAGCGACGGTCTACTGCATGACCATCGAACCCACTGCAAGCTTTTGGGACTGCCCGGAGTTCATCACCACCGGCTATAAGCTGGAAGTAGGACACCCGCCCGGCGCACCGTTCTTCATGCTGGTAGCCAACCTGTTCTCACAATTTGCTTCCGATGCCTCCACCGTGGCCAAGATGGTGAACTACATGAGCGCGCTGATGAGCGGCGCCTGTATCCTGTTCCTCTTCTGGAGCATCACGCATCTGGTACGCAAACTCGTGGTGACAGACGAAAACAATATCACACGCGGACAGATGGCCACCATCATGGGTAGCGGTCTGGTGGGCGCACTCGCCTACACGTTCAGCGATACCTTCTGGTTCAGTGCTGTGGAAGGCGAGGTTTATGCCTTCTCCTCACTGTTCACCGCCGTGGTATTCTGGCTGATACTGAAGTGGGAGGACGTTGCCAACGAGCCTCACAGCGACCGCTGGCTGATTCTTATCGCCTACCTGACCGGCCTGAGTATCGGCGTGCACTTGCTGAACCTGCTCTGCCTGCCCGCCATCGTACTGGTATATTACTACAAGAAGGTACCCGATGCCAATGCGAAAGGCTCCCTGCTGGCATTGCTCGCTTCGGGCATACTGGTTGCAGCCGTGCTCTACGGCATCGTGCCGGGTATCGTGAAAGTGGGCGGCTGGTTCGAACTGCTCTTCGTCAACACGCTGGGCATGTCCTTCAACACGGGTGTCATCGTATATATCATCCTGTTGGCAGCCTGCCTCATCTGGGGTATCTACGAAAGCTATACCGAACGCAACAAGGCACGTATGGCACTCTCGTTCATACTCACCATCGCCATGCTGGGTATCCCGTTCTACGGACACGGTACCAGCTCGGTAGTTATCGGTGTCATTGTCATTGCCGCATTGTGGCTCTACCTCCGTCCGAAGACGCAGGCAGCCGTCAAAGAGAAATTCCGCGTATCGGCACGCACGCTGAACACCTCGCTGCTCTGCACCATGATGATTGTCATCGGATATTCCTCGTATGCACTTATCGTCATCCGCTCCACCGCCAACACGCCGATGGACCAGAACTCTCCGGAGGACATCTTCACACTGGGCGAATACCTGGGACGCGAGCAGTATGGCACACGCCCGTTGTTCTATGGCCCTGCCTTTTCCTCGCAAGTGGCGCTGGACGTGAAAGACGGTTACTGCGAACCGCGCATCAAGTACAACGGCACGAAGTTCATCCGCAAGGAGAAAGCTACGCCCGACGAAAAGGATTCGTACATCGAAATCCCCGGACGCATTGAGTACGAATACGCCCAGAACATGCTGTTCCCGCGTATGTACAGCAGTGCCCATACACAACAATACCATGCCTGGCAGGACATCAAGGGTTACGATGTGCCCTATGACAAATGCGGCAACATGATTATGGTAAACATGCCCACACAGTGGGAAAACATCAAGTTCTTCTTCTCCTACCAGCTCAACTGGATGTACTGGCGCTACTTCATGTGGAACTTCGCCGGACGCCAGAACGACATACAAGGCAGCGGAGAAATTGAACACGGCAACTGGATTACCGGTATCCCGTTCATCGACAACTGGCTGGTGGGCGACCAGAGCCTCTTGCCTCAGGAACTGAAAGACAACAAGGGACACAACGTATTCTACTGCCTACCCCTGCTGCTAGGTATCATCGGCCTGCTATGGCAAGCCTACCGTGGGCAGAAAGGCATCCAGCAATTCTGGGTGGTCTTCTTCCTCTTCTTCATGACCGGTATTGCCATCGTGCTCTACCTGAACCAGACTCCGAGCCAACCGCGCGAACGTGACTATGCCTACGCCGGTTCGTTCTACGCCTTCGCCATCTGGATTGGTATGGGTGTGGCAGGACTCGTCCGTCTGCTTCAAGACTATGCCAAGATGAAGGAACTGCCTGCTGCCGCCATCGTTTCCGTAGCCTGCCTCTTTGTCCCCGTGCAGATGGCAAGCCAGACTTGGGACGACCACGACCGCAGCGACCGCTACATGGCACGCGACTTCGGCCAGAACTACCTGATGTCCCTGCAAGAAAGCGGCAACCCGATTATCTATACCAATGGTGACAACGATACCTTCCCCCTCTGGTACAACCAGGAGACCGAAGGTTTCCGTACCGACGCCCGTACCTGCAACCTCTCGTACCTGCAGACCGATTGGTACATCGACCAGATGAAGCGCCCCGCCTACGACAGTCCTTCTCTCCCCATCACCTGGGACCGTATGGAGTACGTAGAAGGCACCAACGAATACGTCCCCATCCAGCCTGAGTACAAGAAAAGCATCGACCAGCTCTATGCCGAAGCCGAGAAGCAGGCACTGGACGGTAATCCCGAAGCACTAGTCAATGTAAAGAAAGAATTCGGTGACAACCCGTATGAGCTAAAGAATATCCTCAAGAACTGGGTGCGCAACAAGAATCAGGACTTGAAGGTGATTCCTACCGACAGCATCGTCATCAAGGTAGACAAGGAAGCCGTGCGCCGCAGCGGCATGATGATACCGGGCGACTCAATCCCCGACTACATGCACATTTCGCTGAAAGGCAAACGCGCCCTCTACAAGAGCGAGTTGATGATGCTCGAAATGCTGAGCGAGGCCAACTGGGAACGCCCCATCTATATCGCTGTCAGCGTAGGCAGGGAGAACCAGCTGAATATGGAAAACCACTTCGTTCAGGAAGGTCTTGCCTATCGTTTCACTCCGTTCGACACCAGTAAGACGGGCGTGACAATAGACTCCGAAAAGATGTACGACAACCTGATGAACAAGTTCAAGTTCGGTGGCATCGACAAGCCGGGCATCTATATCGACGAGAACGCAATGCGCATGTGTCACTCTCACCGTCGCATCTTCTCCCAACTCGTGCAGCAGCTGATGCGTGAGGGCAAGAAAGACAAGGCAAAAGCCGCCCTGGACTATGCCGAAAAGATGATTCCCGCCTACAACGTGCCTTACGACTGGCAGAACGGTGCCGTACAGATGGCGGAAGCCTACTACCAACTGGGCGAAACCGCCAAGGCGGACGAGATGATGAAAGCCCTTGCTGACAAGGCTGTAGAGTACCTGACCTGGTATCTGAGCCTGGACGACAACCGCTTCATGATTTCTACCCGTGAATTTGAATACCACTGGGCTGTACTCGATGCCGAGGTGAAGGCCATGAAGAAGTACAACTCCAAGCTCGCCGAAATCTACGAGCCGAAGGTGGAAGAACTGTATAATATGTATGTGGACAGAATGAAGGAGTGAGAATAAGGATTAGGGATTAAAGGATTAGGGATTAGCCTGTGCAGTTCATCACTAATCATTAACCCCTAATCCTTAACCCCTAATCCTTAAAATCCCTAATCCTTAAAATCCCTAATCCCTTAATCCTTAATCACGTGTTTATAGAACAACCTCCTGAGTTTTTTCGCAAACTATATCCCGGTGCAGTCTGGAGGATGGACCCCAATGAAAAAGCCGTTTATCTGACTTTCGACGATGGCCCTATCCCCGAAGTAACTCCCTGGGTGCTCGACCTGCTGGATAAGCACAACATCAAAGCCACCTTCTTCATGGTAGGTGACAACATACGGAAGCATCCGGACGAATTCCGGATGGTCGTTGAGCGTGGGCACCGCATCGGTAACCACACCTTCAACCATATCCGTGGATTTGAATACACGGCCAAGAATTATCTGGGAAATACCGAACAGGCGAAGATTTTCATGGAAATGGGTGGGGACATCAATTGCAATGTGGAGAAGGTTCTCTACCCTCTCTTGTTCCGCCCTCCCCACGGCCATATGTTCGCCAACCAGTATCTCACGCTGAAACGAACCTACAAGATTGTGATGTGGGACCTCGTGACCCGCGACTACAGCAAGAAGCTGCGCGGTCCGCAAGTGCTAGCCAACGTGATGCGCTACGCCCGCAACGGCTCCATCATCACCTTCCACGATTCCTTGAAATCCTGGTGCAACGGAAACCTGCAGTACGCATTGCCGCGCGCCATTGACTTCCTGAAGGAAGAGGGATATGAATTCAAAGTATTATAAACTTGAAACAGCAGAAAGTTACCAACATCTGCTGTCACAATAAATTCCACATAAAATAAGAAGGGGTTGTCTCGGCAAAAGGCAACCCCTTACATTTTATAGGCTCATGTCCTGTTCCACAAGAATAAACAGATGTTTTATAATTACCAAGTAAATGTACATCTGTATTCATCCCACTGGTCTTTTACAACCAGTTCCGTAGGATAACTGTCGGAATTCAATGTCCATGTAAAATACATATCGGACACAGAGTCCTCGCCATTGTATGTATAATGCCCTACAAGCGGCAGATGTTTCGTAGCCTTACCAAGCATGCCTCCATAATAGGCATATATCATCTCGTCCATATCCACATCCAGTATTTCATCAAACAACATCAGGCAGCCCTTATTCTCGATAGGAGCTGTTATATTATCCGTCGTATAGTCTATGGCAGCACTATACTCCCACTCGTCATTGCTGTCGATAATTCCGTCACCATTGAGATCCCCACTAGCTACATAACGTGTGGAAGTCTTCACCACATCTCCATCCTTATAGGTGATGTTCGTTATTTCACCATCGCTTTCAGAGCGTTTCATTACAACCAGATGGCCTTCAGTGTCGTATTCCATCTCCCAAGTAAACTCATCGGCATCGGGAGTACCAGCGTGGTCTATTGAGTTGCAAAATTCCACATAACCATCGCTGTTGAGCTGCAAGTTCAGTTCTGTAACATCGCCCTCTTCATCCGTCACGGTGATTCTTGCTCGGTCCTTTGCAACATCTGCCTTTGTAGTAGCGGGAAAGTACTCAAAGACGGCTTTATCCCCATCCTCAGTTGTAATGTTCGTCACCAGCCCTTCTTCATTGTGAGAAATCGCCATGCCCGAAACCGACTTCGGAAGCCCTCCCGTAAACACTTGCGAAGGATTGACCACAGTGGCGGTGTTTTCGCCACCCTCACCATTCTCATTTTCGTCATCGTCACTGCAAGCAGTGAATCCCAAGCACAACGCCACACCCAACATGGAGGCAGCCATCATTTTAAACATTTTCATAAGTTACAAATCTTGTTTTATCCCCATCCCTCTAAGGAAAATCCATAATAACAAAAGTATAAGGAATGCCGTCCGTATCTCACGACAACAAGACTCTGCCATTCAAACCCGGACAGATACTTTTGGCCATTTATCATTCCCAGACAAAGCTTAATATTTTTTGCAAAGTAATAAACTTTTCCTTTCACTCCTTGTCACTGAAAAAGGTGATTTTTCAGCCACATACAGAAAAAATTCAGCATCTCCAATAAAAAGCAAAATGAATAAGACGTATATTTGCAACAACTAAGCACAGATTGAATTCCACTAAAATATACCGATATGAGGGTACGCCATACTAAGCTATTATCACTCCTCTTTTCTTTAACCACTATCCTGCTTCACGCCGGAGAAATACCAACAGACACTCTGTTGGCACACTTCTACAACCGGGCAGCCAATCTCATGGAAGAAGGACACTACGATGAAGCGCAACGTAGCTTCGACAGCGCCTTTGCCACCCGGAACGTAAAGCACTCCTTCATGCATTTGGCTCACCTTTGGAACGATGCCAGCAGATGAGGCTACTATGTGATCTATGTGGGAAAGACAGAAGAAGCCTTTGCCATGAAAAAAAATGTGCTCCCCTACCTGCCGCAGATAGATGATTTGGAAAAGCACATCAGCGTATACAACGATTTGGGCCTCCTCTACCGTCAGCACCAAATGAATGACTCTACACTCTACTATTACAATAAAGCACTGGACAGTGCCTTGCAATATGGGGACGAAAGCTGGATAGCCCACATCTGCAACAATGTGTCCATCCTATACTTCAATATCAGGCAGCTGGACGAAGCTGAAAAGTATACCGACATGGCCACCGAACATGCCGCCAGAACCGAAGACCCATTCGTAGCTTTCACCACCTGGCAAATCAGAGCAACCATAAAGGCTGAGCTGAACAAGCTGGATGATGCTGAAAAATCCAACCGCAAAGCCTGGAACATTGCCTGCCACGGAGAGGGAAACGAAGACTTATGGAAGATACGCTGCCTGCCCGGCATGCTGAGACTCTTTGAACGAAAAGAACAACCCGATTCCATAGACCACTACTTGAAATTGGGGAACAAACTACTACAACGGGTACCATCCAACTCCATCGCTGCCATAGGATTCATACAATCGAGGGCAGCCACCGAAACAAACCGCAAAAACTATGCCCGCGCCTTGAAGGACTTCCACTGGCTGCGTAACCGGAAAACCGGTACCGAGCCCAAAACATTATTTACACAAATGGCACGATGCTACGATGCCTTGGGAAACCCCAAACTGGCCTACACCTATATGGATAGTGCCCGCATGTGGACTGATACGCTGGCACAGCACAATCTGACGCAACAAATGGCAGAATTCAACGTGAAATATCACACACAAGAAAAGGAATTGGAGATAGCCCACCTGCAACAAGAACAACTGGAACACCAAGCCTTCCTGCTAAAAGCCTCCATTGCTGTAGCCCTTCTGTCTGGTCTTGCTCTCATTACTTTGTTGACGCTCCGCCACAAGAAACGAATAGCCGAAAAGAAGATTGAACTGCTAAAGCAAGAAAACGAACTGAACTCGGCACGCCGCTACATTGAAGGGTTGGAAGAGGAATGCAAATATTTTGCCAAGGAACTGCATGATGGTATAGCCAACGACCTGCTGGGGCTGCAAATGAAGATAGAAACTTCTGCCGGCAAAGGGAATGAGCAGGAACTGGCCTCACTCGTCAGCAAACTGAGAAACAACGTGCGGAATATCTCACACGAACTGATGCCTCCCGAATTCGAGCATCTCAGTCTAGACCAGATACTCGACCGTTATGCTGCCAAACTGACCGAGAACACCGGCATAGAGGTCAGCTATCATCCAACGGAGAACAACGCATCACGCCATCTTCCCAATGAAACCGCTTATGAGCTGTACCGCATCGTACAAGAACTCACCATGAACATCGTGAAACATGCCTCAGCCAGTCATATAGTCATCAGTCTCCGTGCCGACAATGAAAATAAATATACCCTGCAAATTACAGACAACGGTAAGAATGCAAACAAGCAACAAACAGCAACAAACAACAATGACGGCATAGGATTGCGCACCGTAAACGACCGTATCAGAGCCATCAACGCTACCGCCAATGTATGCTCGTCAACAGAAAACAACGTTTTCACCCTACTGCTTAACATAAACGAATGAAACCAAACAAAGAAACATACAGAATACTGGTAATAGATGACCACCCGATTGTTGCTGAAGGCATCATCGCATTGGCCTCGCAACTCGAAGGAGTGACGTGCAAAGGAGCCACTTGTGCAAAAGACGTGGAACAACTGACCCTCAAAGAGAGATTCGACCTTTGCATCATTGACCTTGAACTACCGGATATGAATGGATTCCAACTCATATCCCACCTTCACAGCCAGATACCCGAATGCGGCATTTTAATCTATACCATGCATGAAGAACCTTGGATCATAGCCAAATTATCCACCCTAAACATCAACGGAGCTGTTTCAAAAAATGCCAGCACCAGCGAATTGAGAGACGCCATCAGTACACTGAAAAACGGAACCAGATACTTCAGCAATGTTTTCAGCGAACTGGACAAGGAAAAACAAAACACCCTACCACATGCACTTCCCGAATTGTCGAGACGTGAAAAAGAAGTGCTCGCCTATCTCTCGCAAGGACTGAGCACTTCTGAAATATCCCAATTACTATTTCTCAGCATCAATACAATACAGACTTACCGGAAGCGCCTGATGGAAAAACTGGAGGCCAAAAACGTTGCAGAACTTGTCTACAAGGGGAAGAGCTTATTCTGAGAACACTTGTCATTCGCCCGGACAGTTACAAGCCTCCAGCTTCTCAAGCTTCTCCGTCTGAAAAGGAAGAAAATCAACTTAGCGGATACTCACCGTCATCGGATTGCGCACCTTCTGTGCAAAATCAGCCATGTATCGGTTCCAGGCTTCAGCAGTCTTGATGTCCGCGCGGTCCCAGGCAAAGCCCCAGTAATACACGTAGTCAGCGCCCGGCTCATAGTCGCTGACAACCAGTACATGACCGTCCGCATTGTTACGCATCTTCTTCTCCTCTACGGGGAAAAGCACGGTTTTGGCTTCCTTCACAACGGCAGGGAAAGCGGCCCCCATAAATATCTTGCCATTATCCGGTCCGGTAGTGGGATCTACATACGTCATATAGCCACCGGCAGCATCAGCCACCACAGCACCGTCCGGTTCGTGCAGCACAATACCGGTAACAATGGGCAAGGATTCCTTTAGATTGCTATACGAAACGGCAGTACGGTTCAGATGAGAACCGGCATCCAGCGTAATCAGACGCGTTTCCACCACCGCAGTATCCCCTTTCACAGCCAACGGATTGAACTCCAGCTTCACCGTGAAGCGCAACGGACCGTTGTCCAGCACCTCCTGCGTCTTGTAGCACCACGGATAGATAATGGTATCATTCACCATCAATGCAGACACTCCAGCTCCCAATGTTGGGCCTACTGCATAGCAGTCCATGCCATAACCGTGGTCTATATGATAGGAGAATGTGCGTACCAGCTCATCGGCTGCCTTCGGGTCTGTCTTGCGCAATTCATTAACCTGCTTCCAGGAGTCTGCATCCAGTTCCTTGGCATACATGTCTTCCAATACCGGTGCAGCAGTGCCTCGCTTCGTGAACAAGTCGTAGCCGAAACCGCGTTCACCCCTTGCCTGCAATGCAGGACCGTAGGCACGGAAACCCACCAAGTCGTTCTCCCAGGCCATGTCGTCCAGACGTTCGGGAAACTGACGCCCGCAAGCCCTTACCTCCACATCGACGGGAGTACCGGCCTGAATGGTATATGCAGCCGATGCATTGGCGGCTACCGTGGCGGGGAAGATTAGCTTGTCATCATAGGTCACTTGGTAGGGAACTTGTTCCCCCTCGACATTCAGAACCACAATCTGTGCGGTGTCTGCCAGATTCAGACGGCTCGAAATCTCGGCCATGGACACCTCTACCATCTCATCGGAACGATCCATCGACAGCGGATTGGTTACCGTAACGGTCACTGTCTTGCTGTCGTTGCAAGCAAGGCAGGACAAGGCCGCCATACATAATAAAAGAAAGTTTTTCATATAA